>SDBV01001660.1_pt1 | contig 33473 bp, 31 predicted proteins | sample 2277081 | NCBI WGS metagenome assembly SDBV01 (sample SAMN10402039, study PRJNA504765) | marine sediment metagenome | isolation source: marine sediment core GS10_PC15, 223 cmbsf | place: Arctic Ocean: Southern Knipovich Ridge | collected 2010 | reverse complement strand
ACCCGCAAGGGCAAAAAGCTCAGGTCATCATGGGTCATGGATTGCGTCCGCAAGTTGTGGTTGCGGACGCAATCGTCAATCTTTTCTGGCTCAGAAACTAGGTGGGCGGAAATTCGCGCTTACCGACGATCGGCATTGTGGGCGATGGTGCGCTCGGCATTGCTACCGCCAATATCGCACGCGCCTTGGGCCTTCGCGTCCTTTTCTCTGCCTATAAGGGACGCTCAGACATGGGGCCGCTGTACACGCCTTTCGAGCAGATACTGCAGGAATCCGACATCATCACGCTCCATTGCCCGCTTACCAACGGAACGCACAATCTCATCGGCGATGCAGAGTTCGCACAAATGAGACGTAGACCGCTTATTATCAACACCGCGCGCGGCGGTCTCGTTGAAGAATCGGCACTGGTTCGGGCGTTACAGTCGGATCTGATTTCGGGCGCTGGCTTTGATGTAGTTACCGAAGAGCCGTTACGCCACGACCACCCATTCGCCAGAATTATGGACCATCCGGGATTCATCCTCACTCCACATATTGCGTGGGCAAGCGAAGAGGCAATCCAGACGCTGGCAGACCAGTTGATCGATAACATCGCTGCATTCGTGGAAGGCGCCCCTCGCAACCTCGTTAACCGCGCACCGTAACGCGCATCACCTGCTTTCCGCGCTGACTAGCGCAGAGTTTTGCCCTGACGTGTGAGAGCGCTTGGGCCCCATGTGAGGCTGACATGGTTTGACGCACCTTCGGGTGCGTTTTTTTGAGTAAGCGGTATTTAAGCGACACCCTACCGACGCAAGCCTGACTCAAAGAGGCTACGCGTCCATGTTGCAAACGCTGACGACCTTCAGGCCCGATGTTTCTGAGTGTTGTTCTGTCAAAAAGTGTCCACTAACAATCAACGCCGTCAGAAATCCCGGCTGAGCAGCGCTATGCGTTCCCCAGTGGCTGACAGGTTCTTGCTTTCAATTGCCCGAGCGATTGCATGCTTGCCTAGCTCGAAGGCAAGCATCAACTGCTTCGGTGTCGAGTCGGCCGCCCCGAGGTTCGCACGCATGATTGACGGTGGGATTTCAAACGCACAATAGCCCCATCCAAATCCATAAGCAGAAAACCATATGGCCGCGTCGCTCCGAACCGTAGGGACTGAGACATTGGGAAGATCAATATCCATGATTGGCACCGACTCGCGAGAAGATTTGGCCCAAATTCTTGCATGCTAGAATCATAATTGCGTGACAAACAGTTCATTTGTGAGCGTGCCCCCGGGTACCGTCTCGACGTTATGACGGGAAGTTGCCAGAGTGGTCCTCGACCTTATCGAAGTCCAAATTCACCCGCCAAGTGAGGGCGTCGAGTCTGTGCCCCCATCAGGTCGGGATAGAAAGTCAAAAAGACGCGCGGCTTCGGGAGCAAGCATTTCCGCATCACTCGCGCCCACCCAAAGTGTACGGTGCGCCCAGGCATCAGACAGGTTGATCAGGTGCAATCCGCTATCGAACGACTCCGTCCTCACAGCCTTCTCCGGTAGGACTCCAATGCCGAGACCTGCTTCAATCATCCGACATATCCCGTCGAAACTCGATACCTGAATCCGGAGCTTTAAAGGCCGCTCGGCGGCTATAGCTGCGTCTCGCATGCGCATCAGTAGCGAACTGCCTGCATTGAGTCCGACATAGTCTTCATCGAGCGTTTCTGCAAACGCCATCGTGTCTCGCTTAGCGAAGCGATGTCCTTCAGCTACGATCAACACAAGCTTGTCCCGTCGGTAAAGGCGGCGCTCCAGCCCTGGTGCGGGGACGTTGTCCGCAAATATGCCGAGCTCTGCCTTACCCGAAGCAACCGCATCGACGATCTCGCCGCTTAGCCGCTCTTCCAGGCTAACTTTCACGCCCCGGTTCGCGTCGAGAAAGCACGCCAGGTCGTCGGGCAAGAACTGAACGATTGCAGAGGTATTTGCCCAAACCCGCACATGGCCGCGTACACCAATCGCGTAATCGCTCATCTCGTTTGCCATGCTGTTGACCTGATCCAGCACGCGCAATGCGTGCTCGTGCAGGCCTCGTCCTGCGGCCGTCAGTTCAACACCTCTCGCCCGGCGAATCAGCAAGATGCAGTCTGTGACGGATTCGAGATCGGAGATGCGCTTGCTGACCGCCGAAAGTGTGAGACCACCGTGCTCTGCGGCTTTCGTCAGACTGCCATGTTCAGCGACAAGGTGAAAAACCCGCAGGGACTGCAGGTCGAAATGGCTAGGGTTAATCATGTCGAAGAGGGATGTTTCCCGGTTTTTACCCCGAGTAGCGTACACCCTTGCCGAAGCCACACGAACCACGGTTTGCGGACACAGCCGCGCCCCGAAAGCAAAAGCGCCGCGCTCAGCGCGGCCCACGTGTCCCGGAAGGTTACGGTTCAATGGCAGACTGCACGCTGCTCTGGCTTACCGTCGGCCGCGGTGTCCGGCATCGGATGAAGATCCAGCCGGCGCCCTGCCTTGAGTAACTGGCTAGGTACATCGTGACCAATCAGACTTGGGAGGCGTGCCGAAGCAGCGAGGGCCACCATCAGATCCACTCCTGTGTCGTACCCTTCCAGCTCGAGCATGTGCACAAGTTCCTCGGTGCATGCATTGCCTGTCGCACCGGGTGCATACGGGCACCCGCCGAGACCACCCAGCGATGCATCGAACCGATCGATGCCTGCATCCAACGCGGCCAGCGTGTTCGCGAGTGCCATGCCACGGGTGTTGTGAAAGTGCAGCGTCAGTTCCAGATCCGGAAATGTCGCTCGCGCCTTACGACAAAGAGTGCGCACCTGCGAAGGAAATGCCATACCGGTCGTATCGCACAGCGTGACGCCTCTCACACCCAATTCGACGAAGCAATGCATCCACCGCATTACCTCCTCAACGGGAACATCGCCTTCCATGGGACATCCCATCGCGGTCGAGAGAGATACGTTGATTGCAACACCGGTCGCTTTCACTACCGAGATCACATTGCTAAGCTGCGCAAACGACTGCTCCCGCGACATACGAAGATTGGTCATGTTGTGGCTTTCGCTCACCGACATCACGAGGTTCACCTCGTCGACGCCACATGACAGGGCTCGCTCCGCTCCGCGGGCATTCGGCACCAGCACGGTGTACTCGACGCCGGGTTGCCGTTTGATCTGATGCATCACCGCTTCGGCATCACGCAACGCAGGGATGGCCTTGGGCGAAGTAAACGAAGTGACTTCGATCTTTGCGAAACCGCACTGGCTCAGTTGGTTGATAAGGTCAATCTTCTGCTCGGTTTCAACAAACTGTGCTTCATTCTGAAAACCGTCGCGTGTTGCGACTTCCTGCATATAGAGCCGCTTTTTCGATTCGGACATGATTCCTCTCCAGTTAGATGATACGGCGTGAACGCCATTCAGCACGGGTGGCCCCGTCGACGCCGAGGTTCGCGAGAATGTCATCCGTATGCTGACCGAGCGTGGGCGCCTGTTCCCGCACCGTACCAGGCGTGACGCTGAGTTTCGGCACGATTCCGGGCACCTCGACAGGCGTCCCGTCCGCAAGCGTTGAATTCAGAATCATGTCGCGGGCCTTGTAATGCGGATCATCAGCAATATCGGCGATATCGTAGATCTTCCCGGCAGGAATGCCTGCGTCATTCAACGCACTTAGCACTTCATGAAGTGCGAGTCGCGCCGCCCACTCGCCGATAGCGGCGTCGATTTTCTCGACCTGCTTCACCCGACCGTCATTCTGCGCAAGAGCCGGATCATTGCCCAAGTCTGGACGACCGATCAGTTCCATCAGACGCCTGTAGATACTGTCGCCGTTCCCCGCGATGAGTGCGTATTTGCCATCACGGCAGCGATATGCGTTCGTCGGCGCAATACCCGGCAACGAACTCCCAGCTGGCTGCCTGACGGCCCCGAACACCGAGTACTCCGGCAGCATGCTCTCCATCATGTTGAAGACAGACTCGTACAAAGCGACATCGATTACTTGCCCGGTTCCGCCGTTCTGCTCTCGGTGCCGCAGCGCCAGCAACACACCAATTACACCGTGCAGCGCAGAGAGCGAATCTCCGATGGACACCCCTACTCTCACCGGAGTGCGTCCCGGCTCGCCGCTAAGGTGGCGCAAACCACCCATCGCCTCACCGATGACCCCAAAACCCGGACGATCACGGTAAGGGCCAGTCTGACCATATCCGGACACGCGCAACATGATCAAGCCCGGATTTATCTCGCTAAGGACTTCCCAGCCAAGCCCCCAACCCTCAAGTGTTCCAGGACGGAAATTCTCAATGAGGACGTCGCTCTCGGCGACTAGCCGGCGCACTATGTCCTGGCCCTCTGGCACACGAAGATCCAGTGTCAGTGATCGCTTGTTACGCGACTGCGCAGACCACCACACCGAAGTGTCGTCGTGCAGCATACGCCATTTCCGAAGCGGATCGCCTTTCTCTGGCGGTTCAATCTTGATGACATCTGCGCCGAACTCGGCGAGCATTTTTCCCGCGAACGGACCTGCAATCAGTTGCCCCAGTTCCAGTACACGTACGCCAGACAACGGACTTGTCATCTTTGCCTCCAGTTCAATGTCTCGCAATTCAGTTATCGTGGAGCATTTCTGCGCCGCTGATAATCGAACAATGTTCAAGGATCCTTTCTCCGCTGGAAACGCATATGAACGGTAGGTACCTTGTTCCTAAAGTCTGCAACCGGAGATGCAATCCAACACCTGCTGTTCATCGCCCTATAGCGGGTCTGTCGGATCTGCCGTTCTGATGTCAGGAACATGTGGAAGCTAATTCCCGTTACGTATTACCCGTTTCAGCCTTTAATAGCTTTGAATATTCACGGCAGGAACTGACACCGCACCGGTATCGGTCCGAAAAACAACTAGATGGGGTTAATCTCGTTTTGACTGCGGCGAGTTGTTCTCGGACCAAAAGCCCGCACGACAGTAGCGACGATCGCAAGTGCCACGGAGATAACGCCAAACATCGCGCCGGGACCATGCTCGTTAAGCACCGGGAGCAGGATAAATGGCAACGAGCCGCTGACGATTCGTGACAATGCGTAGGTGCTACCGATGGCAGTCGAGCGCACTCGAGCCGGGAAGATTTCTGCCTGGTAGACGTGATAGGCGTTGCTGAATACGTTCGAGGCACATGTAGTTAAGAAGCCGAATAGAACAATCAGAAGCGTGCTGTCCGAATATGCAAAGCCGAGGCCGAACATGGCGATTGAGAGAATCCCACCAATAACGAGGGTTCGGCGTTCGAACCAGTTGAGTAACGGAATTGACAGCAGCGAGCCCACCGGATATCCGATGAACGACAGCGCCATGAACAACGTGCTGTCCGTAACGTCGAAGCCACGGCTTTTCACAACAAGGCTCGCCAAGGTTCCGAAGCCGTAATACCCGAATGCCTGAAACAGGTGAAATACGACGAGCATCGCGTAGCGTTTGCCATAGGGAGCGCGGCGCAGTAACGCTATGCGTTCGCCCAACCCCATCGGATGCCGGAGGGCCAAGCTCTCTTCGATGAGGGTCGGAACAGGTACACCGGCACTATCAGCGAAGCGCCGCAACTGGGCGTGCGCTTCCTGCACACGCCCGCGTGCCATCAACCAGCGCGGACTTTCCGGGATACGATGCTGAACGAACATGACGAACACGCCGCCGAGACTCCCAATCGCGAGAATAATGCGCCATCCCGCTATCGGTCCGAAATGCAATGGGTTTAACCATACGGCGAAGAATCCAACCAACGGAACCGCAACGTATGAGGTGGTATAGGCCCACGCGGCGAGTCGTCCGCGCCGTTCCTTCGGCAGGATTTCGGAAAGGAAAGTGTCGGCGACGGGATAGAGCGCGCCAACGCCGAGCCCGGTCAGGAATCGGCAGATAACAAGCATTCCTGCGTTGACTGAGAACGCGCCCAGAAGTGAGAAGGCACTGTACCAGATCAGATATAACGTGAACGCCTTGCGCCGACCGATACGATCTGCGAGGCTGCCAAGAAAGAAAGAACCGAAAAACATGCCGATAAATGCGGACGCGAGCAGCAGCTTGAAATCACTGCTGAGGCGACTGAGGCCGTATTCGTTCTGGAGCGCCGTGCCAATCGAACTGACGAGGAAGATCTCGTACATGTCGAAGAACAGGCCGATACCGATTACCCACACGACGAACCGATGCAGGGATCCAACAGGCATGTCGTCCATGAAATCGCTGAGCGTTGCAGCGCGACTCTGCTTCTCCTGAACGCTCGCAGCATGCGATACCGCGGAAGGCGTCTGGGCCCCACCCTCCTTGCCCAGACCGATCTGGTTGCCATTCATGGCGTCTCCTGAATATTACGATAAAGAGTTTCCGCCCGAGGTCTTTATGCCTCGGTGCGTTGTTGATGCAAAAAAGAACGCCCCGTGTACAGGCCTTACCGAAGCTCGGATATCTCAATCAGATTGAGATCGGGGTCACGCACGTACACCGAACGGATCTTCTGCGTCGCACCGGTGCGTTCGACCGGTCCTTCGATAATCGGCCAGTTGCAGGAGTTCAGATGCGCGACGACGTCTTCGAGCGGAACCGTAGCAATGAAACACAGGTCGAGTGCGCCCGGTACCGGAACATGCGCCTTAGGCTCGAACTCTGCGCCGCGCACATGAAGGTTGATCTTCTGGTTGCCAAAGCGGAATGCCAGCCGACCCGCGCCGAACGTTTCCAACTCCATTTGCAGGACTTTCGTATAGAAGTGCTTCGTCGCATCGGGATCGACGCAGGTCAATACAAGATGGTCCAAGTGGTCAATTAATGACATCTTTAGCTCCTTGTGTATGTAAGGGTGCACCGCTTCGTCATCGACGGAAACGGCAAGCGTCAAACGCAAGTCGATGCGGCGGCTCTACATCGACAACTGGCTCGCAAACTTTCAAGCAGCAGCACGGAGATTCCCTGTGAGGTCCGTTGGCGGATGCCTCGCATCCGTCGGACTCGGACACGTGAGGACGCTTGCCATGTCGCAAACGGCGCGCACTATCGCCCAGGGGCCGCCAGGAGACACGTTCGTGTGGGCGATACCGAGCGTTGGGAGCGCCTCATCGGTGCCCTGACAAGTGCAGAAACTGTGCGATGAATGGCAGCCGACGCGCGGTCCAGCCTGAGCGTCGATCCGTGAGCGGATCCGGCGTCGACGATCGGTGCGTGCTGCCCCCCTGAAAGCGTTGCCGTACGACTCTCCATACGCCGAACTCCGCCATAACGTTTTGGTTATGAAAAGATCTGCAGTGAACCCGCCCAATTCGAACGCCCGATCGCGCCCCATCTGCGCTTCATCAAGCGTTTCCAACGCGTCACCGTTTCATGGTGTCTATGTTGCGGGATTTTTAAGGGCTAGATAATCGATGAATGGTCAAGTGTGCTTTCCCGCAGGGAAAGGCACGCCGGACGTGAGCACAGAGCCTCATGCTTCGTACGCTCTCTATCTGAAGGCTACCGGGTCGTCAAAGAAAATATCGGTTATCTCCGGCCACCATAGGCCTTACTTAGAACCCTTAACAAAATGAATAAAGGGCTGTTTACTGTCGATGAATCCTGTTAACCTTTTCATTGTTTCGACGACGAAAAGGACATGGCTAAACCCATACTCGACGACGAACTTTGGGCACTCATCGAGCCGTTGCTGCCCCCTCCCAAACCAAGGCGAAGCCGTTATCCAGGGCGCAAGCCGCTCGATGATCGTGCGCTGCTCACGGGCATCCTGTTCATCCTGCAGACGGGTCTGCGCTGGGACCTGCTGCCGCGCGAAATGGGCTGCGGCAGCGGCATGAGTTGCTGGCGCCGTCTGCGGGACTGGCAGGCTGCCGGCGTCTGGGACCGACTGCATGAAGTCCTGCTCGCAAAGCTGCGCGCGGCTGACCAGATTGACTGGTCCCGTGTCGTCGTCGATTCCTCCTCGATCCGAGCAGTGGGCGCAGGTCAAAAACGGGACCGAATCCCACGGACCGCGCGCGACCCGGTTCAAAGCACCACCTCATCACCGAAGCGCAGGGCATCCCGCTCGCGGTAATCCTCACGGGCGCCAACCGCCACGATGTTACCCAGCTTCACCCACTGGTTGACGCCATCGCGCCCATTGCCGGCAAGCGCGGCCGGCCGCTCTCGAAGCCTCGCATTGTTCAGGGCGACCGGGGCTACGATCACGACAAATACCGTCGTCCGCTACACGCAGCCGGCATCGCGACTGAAATCGCCCGACGCGGCCAGCCACACGGCAGCGGGCTAGGCAAAACACGCTGGGTTGTTGAGCGCACCATTTCATGGCTCCACAACTTCCGACGATTGCGAATCCGCTTCGAACGTCTTGCATTCATCCATGAAGCCTTCATGAAACTCGCCTGCTGCATTATCTGTTGGCGAAAACTGCAGAGCTCATTTTGTTAACGCTTCTTAGGACCGTCCCGCGTCCGGTCACGGAGCCGTAGCGCGACCAGCCCTTCGTGGTTCGCTGAGCCAAGCAGTCTGGAGTTCTCGCCTCACTTTCTGACGCCCCAGATACAGCGAGGCAGTTGCGCTGATAAACGACATCACCGCCAGGTACCCTGCAACCGCGTACGCCGTATGGAATGTTTCGAACAGCCACAGCGAGACCATTGGCGCAGGGCCTCCAGCGATGATCGAGGCCCCCTGATAGCCAAGTGAAGCCCCGCTATACCGGATGTGTGCCGGAAATGACTCGGCAATGAAGGCAGCCTGCGAACCGTACAGGCAAGCGTGTATGAGCATGATAATGATCGTACCCGCGACGACCGCGACTGGAAGGCGTGTATTCAAAAGTGCGAAGTACGGGAACGCGAACAGCATCATGCAGACTGCGCCACCCGTATAGGTCATGCAACGTCCGATGCGGTCCGCGATGTAACCGAACAAGGGCAACGCGAAGCATGCAACGATGGCGGCGACCAGCACGGCGTTGAGTATGAACGCCTTCCCGAGGCCCAGGTTTTTTGAGCCGTACAGAACCGCGAAGGTGGTGAGCATATAGAACGCGGCTTGCTCGCCCGGTCGGATCAAGGCGGACAACAGGATCGCACGCCATTCTGTCCGGATTGCCTCTGAGATCGGCCCTTGGGGCCGCTTCTCGCCCTTGTTTGCCTCGATGAAGTCGGCCGTTTCGGGTATGCCGAAGCGGATCAGCAGACCTACAACGAGCATTACGCCACTCGCCAAAAACGGAATCCGCCACCCATAGTCCAGCAGTGCGTCACCTGCCCAATAGCTGCAGGCGCTCCAGACCACCACCGAAATCACCAGCCCGAGTGGCACTCCGATGTTCGGAAGCGAAGCCATGAATCCACGCCTACTTCCGCTATGCGACTCCATGGACAAGAGGACTGCCCCGCCCCATTCCCCACCGACGCCGATGCCCTGCAGAAACCTGAGGCCAACCAGCAACCATCCAGCCTGCGGCCCCAACCTGTCGGCAGTCGGCAACAATCCGACGAGCAGGGTCGCGAGCCCCATCAGGGTCAATGTTGCGACGAGTGTCGACTTGCGCCCGACCCGGTCGCCCATGTGGCCGAACAACGCACCGCCCAAGGGCCTGGAAAGGAATCCAACGAAGATGGTCGCAAACGACGCCATCAGTCCTTCTGAACTCCCATGCGCAAAGAAGACCTTTGGAAAGACGAGCGCTGCAGCGGTACCGTAGATGAAGAAGTCATACCACTCGATCGTCGTGCCGATAATGCTCGCGATGGCTGCACGACGCCCAATGCGTTGGGTAGTTTCGCCGTGACCGGCAGGCGAAAGATTCTGAATAGATTTGGATTGCACCGTCTGCCTCCTGAATTATTAGAATTGGTCTCCAGCAGTTGCAGGTCAGAATGTCGCTTCCGCGCGCATTGATACGCTACCGTCCGGAAGCGCTACCCACAGAACGAGCTGGTCGCCGTCTTGCGCGGCGTTGATCGAGAGTTCGTTGCCGAGAATGGCCGGTTTAAGGCCCCGATATCGGAACTGTTTGAGCGGATGTCCACTCACCTCCTGCGCAAATCCTGCAAGCAGCGTCGCATTCAGAGGGCCGTGGATTACAAGGTTCGGGTAACCTTCAATGTCGCGACAGTAGTCCGCGTCGTAGTGGATACGATGACCGTTGAACGTCAGCGCCGAGTAGCGAAACAGCATCGTCGAATCGGGCACTATGCGACGGCTGTGCTGCGCGATCGGCATCTCGTCACTCGTCGACCCCGTGCCTGTGCGGGAAGCACCCTTGTAGACGATGTCGTGATATTCAGTGAGCACCTTCGTCTCGTTGTGCAACAACTGGTGTTCGACCTTGACGAAGACAAGCTCGCCACTGCGGCCCTCCTTGTGGTCGACTGAAACGATGGTGGAGCGCTTCTCAACGGGTGCATCGAATGACACGGATGCATGAAACTCAAGCTGACCGCCTGCCCACATCCGGTTTGGTAACGTCACGGGGGGCAGAAATCCGCCCCGTGCGGGATGTCCATCACGCCCAAGCGCTGTTGATGGCTCTCCGCTGAGAAAATACAACCAGTGCCAAAGGGGCGGTAACGCCGCACCCTCGACGATGTCTGCCTGCGGCATACCAATCGTTGCAGCCATCAGCCGCGCGTGACGCGACGACAGTACATCGCGATCCGATTGCGTTTTGCCAACCCACTCGCGAAGATACTCGAGGTCGATAGTGCTCATACCGGCTCTCCAATATGTTGCTGACAGAATTCCGCGCGAAGGAGATCCGTGTGTTCTCCAAGCGATGGTGCCGCTTCAAAGCGTCCTGCGTCCCACGGCGCACGAACGGCCGGCGCAACCATCTGCAATACCTCACCCTCCACCGTCATCGGCCATGTCCGTAGCGCGGGATGCTGAGCCATCTGCGCGACCGAACGCACCTGCCCGTAGGCGGTGTTTGACTCGGCCAGACGCGAGAGCACCTCGCCGGAGTCGAGATCTGCGAACGCAGCGGCGATGACCTGGTCAAGCGCCTCACGGTTTTGCACGCGTTCTGTGTTTGACGCAAAACGGGGATCCAATCCCAGTTCAGGGCGCTGCATAAACTGGGCGCAGAATTGTCGCCATTCGCGCTCGTTCTGAATGCTGATGACAATGTCGTTCCCATCCCGCGTCGTGAATGCCCCATAAGGGGCGATTGACGGGTGCTTTAAACCGAGGCGTTGGGGCGCCCCCTCCCCGTAGACCTGGTGGAGATACGGAATCGACATCCAGTCCGCGGCGCCATCGAACAGCGAAACGGAAACAGCTGACCCACAGCCCGTCCGGTCGCGTAACGCAAGTGCAGAAAGCACGGCGATCGCGGCGTTCATGCCGGCGCCGATATCGCAGATTGACACGCCGATACGTCCACACGCCTCCGGTGCCCCGCTGATGCTGGCGAGGCCACTTTCACACTGCACGAGCAGGTCATATGCCTTCAGCCCGCTTGCGTCGTTATCCGCACCGTATCCAGTGATGTCGCACGTAATCAGTCGCGGATAGGTCTCACGCAGGGCCTCGCTCCCAAATCCAGCGCGCGTCAACGCGCCGGGGGCGAGGTTCTGTACAAAGACGTCGGCCTTGTCCAGCAATGCACGCAGGAGTTCTGCGTCCGCCGGTTGCTTGAAGTCCAGAACCAGAGATTCCTTACCTCGATTCGTCCACACGAAGTACGACGAGGCGCCGTTCGCGGCATCGTCGTAGCCTCGCGCAAAATCACCCTCGGCACGTTCAATCTTGATTACTCTGGCGCCCATTTCTGCAAGTCGGCCGGTACAAAGCGGTGCCGCAAGCGCCTGCTCGATCGAAACGACCAGCAGCCCGTCAAGCGGGCGCGCTGGCAAAGTTTCACTTGTCTGCTTTTTCATCCAAAGCCTCTGACTGGATCATTTGGCGTCCAGTATCAGCACTCCCGAGGTCTGGAAGAAGCGGGATTTCCCAAACGGAGCTTTCGTATAATACAAACGCTCACTGTCGCTCCAGTACGCCGCACCTCGAAATCCGGTAGTACGATGGCGCTTGCTCCTTCGGATTTGACAAACGGTATGCGCTACGAACTCACGGACCTGAAGATTTTTCTTGCGATCGCCGATGAAGGGAACGTCTCGAGAGGAGCGGAACGGTGTCACCTGGCTCCGTCGTCGGCGAGCCTGCGAATCAAGAACCTGGAAGCATCAGTCGGCGTCACGCTTTTCAAGCGCCAGGCGAGAGGAGTAGTTCTGACTGCGGCGGGTCAAGTCATGCGTGAACATGCGAAGCGCTGCGTGGCTCAGCTCGAACAGATGCACGTGGACCTGGAGCCATACTCACAGGGCATGACCGGACATGTAACCGTATTTGCCAACAACAACGCGATCAGCACACATTTGCCGGATGACCTGGCGCGCTTTTTCACTGCTTATCCCAGCGTGAGAATCACCCTCGAGGAACGGCTGAGTCACGACATTGTCTTCGCCGTCGTTGACGGTCGCGCCGAAATTGGCGTTGTCGCACTCGAGTCCGGGCATCCCGATCTGAATTTCCTGCCTTACCGGAAGGACCAGTTGGTGTTGCTCATTCCAAACAATCATCCGCTCGCGGAACGCAACGCGATTCGTTTCGCAAGCTGTCTTGGTCAGCCGTTCATCAGCCTACAATCGGGCGCGGCACTTCACACCTTTCTGATGAACCATGCCACCGCACTCGGTGGCCGACTAGACGTTCGGGTGCAAGTCTCTGGCTATCGCGCCATTGCTCGGCTCGTCGCGTCTGGAGCTGGGATCGGCATCGTGCCGCGTACGGCCATTGAGAGATCGGACAGGGGGCGGCTGGCCATCGTCGGCCTGGATGAGCCTTGGGCGACACGCGATCTGCGCGTTTGCATTCCAAAGCGACACAGCGAAAAGAATATCTATCGGGACAAGCTCGTCGACATCCTCTGCCGTCCGAACGCGAGAACTGCTTCGACTGCCTCCTGACTGAAGTCGGCGCTCCAGACTAGTGCGGGACCGAGATAGAATCACCTGCCCACCTGTCTTTCGCGGTCCCTTCCCTATCGGGTCAACCGGCACGCTGATGGAGCATTGCAATGGCCTTCCACATCGCGACGGGGTTCGAATACATCGGGAAATGACCGCAATTCGAAATCTCGGCCAACACGACACCTTGCTCCTGGATATGCTTCAAGTAGGAAAGCGACGCGTTCTGCTCGCCGTACATGAACATCCGCGGAAACGGCAACCCGAGAAATTTGCTCATCAGGTCACCGTTATCCGATAGGTCGACCATGGACCGGAAGATTGGTCCTACTGCATCGCTGCGGACTTTGTGACGCAAGCTGGCGGCATAGAGCGCGCTGGCATAGGCCGGTGCATGCCGGGTGCGCTCGATGAAGTCATCAAAAAACTGGCCGGCGCTGTCTCGCGGATATTCGACGATTTGCCTGCTCAGGAAGCAGTCCTCGGGCGCGATGTTGCCCTCAATATCGACAAAGCTAAGCACGCGCTCGGGACGCCGGTGCGCCAGCATCAACGCTGTCAGCCCTCCCATTGAATGCCCGATCAGATGAAAGCGGTCGAACCCGACGCGCTCGAGGACAGCGAGCGCCGTGTCTACCAGAAACGGGATGCAGATTGCAGAGAGGTCGGCACAGCGAGTTTCGCCGCAGCCTGGTGCGTCATACGCGATGAAGGGATGGCCTGAAAATTCCGCGTAGCGGACGATATCGGCGTAGTCTTCCTTCGTGGAGCCGAAACCATGCAGAAACAGAATCGGAGCCATCTCACCTTCGCGATGGATGGCTGAGACGTCGACCGCCGTACCGTCGACAGCGAAGGAAAACGCTGGCCGGGTAAATTCTTGACGCATCGTGTTTGCACCTGGAGCAAGATCGGTTCGCAGCGCCCTCGATGCCATCCAGGTCATCGAGGGCGCGGATCGTCGTGATTACGCTCACGCCGTCAGCGTTTGGCAGAAATCCTGAATGGCCGAGCACGCACGCAATAGTGACTGGTCGTCCAATGCATAGGCAATGCGGATATACGGACCAAGCCCGAACGCACTTCCATGTACGGTTGCCACACCAGCTTCGTCAAGCAACGCGTTCACGACCGCCTCGTCGTCTCTGAGGTGGGTTCCCGCTCGCGTGGTCTTGCCAATCAGGCCTTCGCACGACGCGAACCCATAGAACGCGCCCTGCGGCACTTCGCAGTGCAGCCCTGGTGCGCGGTTGAGTTGGTCGACGACGAGGTCGCGCCTGCGCTGGAATGCAACACGCGACTGCTGGATAAAGTCCTGTGGCCCCGTCAGCGCCGCGAGAGCGGCATGCTGCGAAATGGTTGATGCTCCCGAAGTCTGCTGCCCCTGCAGTTTCTCCATCGCATCGACCAGCCATCGCGGTCCGGTACCAAAACCGATGCGCCAGCCCGTCATCGCGTATGCCTTCGAAACGCCATTCATCGTCAGGACACGCTCGTGCAACCGTGGTTCCACCTGTGCAAGCGTAAAAAACTTGAGTCCGTCGAAAATCAGGTGTTCATAGATGTCGTCGGACAGCACCAGTACCTGCTCATGCGCGAGCAGCACTTCGGCCAGCGCCTGAAGCTCCGCCCTGCTGTATACCGCACCTGTCGGATTCGACGGCGAGTTGAGGATCAGCCAACGGGTGCGCGGCGTGATTGCCGCCTCGAGCGCGTCGGCCGTCAGCTTGAAGCCGCTCTCGGCACCGCACGCCACGACGACGGACGTGGCGCCGCACAACTGCGCGATTTCCGGGTAGCTCACCCAGTACGGTGCCGGCACGATAACTTCGTCGCCTTCGTTGAGCGTGGCTGCCAGCGCGTTGAATATCACCTGCTTGCCACCGCTGCACACGAGTGTGTCACGCCAGCCCACGTCAAGGCCATTCTCGCGCTGGAACTTGGCGGCAATGGCTTCACGCAAAGCTCGCAGCCCTGCCACCTGTGTATAACGGGTATGACCAGCGCGGATAGCCGCAATACCCGCCTCACAAACGTGCTGGGGCGTATCGAAATCCGGCTCGCCTGCACTCAGGGAGATGACCGCCGCGCCGCTCGCACGCCGCGCCGCCACGCGGTCCATCACCTTGTAGGTAGCCGAGGGCTTTGCACTTGCGAGAAACCGGTTGAGTGTGTAGCCAGGTGCGCTCATCAAACATTCCTCCAATGCGACAAACCAAGCAGGTCCAGGGTGGTCTGGCCTTCACGCAGGCGCTCCATGATGCCTGCCTCCTTGTCGGCCCGCGCCTGGCCCTTCGTCAGGGTTGCCTGCGCATGGGCGGCAGGGATGACGAGCACACCGTCGTCATCGGCCACGAGCAGGTCGCTCGCTGCAACCGGCGTCCCTGCAAAGCTGATGGGTTGACCAACGGAAGGCGCGCTCGCCTTGATCGTGCCGCGCATGGAAATTCCGCGGGTGAAGACCGGGAAACGCCGCGCCGTAAGCGCTGCGATGTCCCGCACGCCTCCGTCAATGACAAGCCCGGCCACGCCCGCTGCCTCCGCAGCCACCGTCAGCACTTCTCCCCAATAGCCCGCGACAAACCCTCCGGTCGAAACGACGAGAATGCTGCCGCGTGGCGCCTTCTCCATCGCGATATGGATGGAAAGGTTGTCGCCCGGCGAACATTCGAGCGGGTAAGCGGGACCGGCCACGCTTGCGCCTGCCCAGACAGGACGAATGGCCGGATCGACCGAACTGGTCTGCAATCCGGACACTTCGAAGAGCGTCGAGGTGCCTAATTTTCGCGCCTGTTCGAGCAGGGCCGCGTCATAAGTATGGATCGTGGACATCAGCCCTTCCTTTGAAGCGTGTGGTAACCCAGCGAAGCCCGCGCCTCGCCCAGCGTCTTGCCCTGCGCGATCTGCTCGCGAATGCGAGATTCGGTTTCCTCGATCTTGCGTGCTGTCTCCGCTACTTCGCGGGCACGGGCGCGCGGTACGATGACGACACCGTTGGCGTCCGCGACCACAATGTCTCGCGACGCCACTCGCACTGTGCCGATTCCCACCGTGGTATCCACGGATTCGACTTGCACGCGGTCCTTCCCCGTGCGCATGAAGCGACCCGCAGTGAACAGCGGATACCCGTCGCCCAGCGCCTTGATCACGTCGCGGCAGACGCCGTCGATTACCGTTCCGGCGATACCCCGTGAGCCTGCGTACTGTGTCATGATGTCGCCCCAAACCGTGCAGTCAGTGCGGCCATCGTTGTCAATCACGACCACATCGCCTTCTGCCACATCGTCGATGAAATCGCCCACGGTCCCCGGTGGCACACTGGCGGGCACATACTTGATAGTAAATGCCGGGCCTACGATAACCTTCGTGTAGTCGGACAGTGGCATGATTCCCAGCGCCTGACCGTGCAGGCCCAGGTTGTCCATGGCGTCGGAGACGCCAGGCGTGTCCAGACCGATGAAAAGCGCGACCAGTTCCTGGTCTTCCACGCCCGCTTTTTTTGGGTTCGTCATCTGCAGAACTCCTGATAAAAGGCAATCAACCTAGCGGACCGCAATGGCCTCGAATTCCTTGTCGTGCATGACCTCCGCCACTGAACGGCCAGCACGCACGGCAGCTACCATGCCGTCCTGACGACGCGCTATACGCTCACCGAGGTCCAGCACTTCTTCGATGCGGGCGGCAGAGACAAAAACCGTTCCGCAACGATCAGCGATGACGTAGTCGTCCTCGCTCACGGTGATGCCCGCCATCTGCACAGGCTTGCCAGAATCAAGCTGGATCACACGATTACGAGCGCTGATCATCGTGATGTCGCGGCCGTAGACGGGATAGTCGATCGACTCGCTGCCTTCGATGTCTCGGCTCAGACCGTCGATGACGGATCCCCGAATGTGCTTGGCGGTTGCAGCGTTGGCCAGGATGTCGCCCCAGCACGAAATTCCATCTGCCCCGCCGGCGATCACCAGTACCCGGTCGTCGGTAGTCACCGCGTCGATTACCGGCGAGATGAGATGCACAGTCGGCTTGGCATCTGCCTTCGGCCCAAGCTGGATGGTGCTGGCCCGCCCAACGATCTTCGGGCAGTCCCACAACGGACGGAGCCCGTAGGTTGCACCCGGCAAACCGAGAAAATCGAGCGCGTCGGAAACCGTATTGGTGTCCAGCGACGCAAGGCGATCAAGAAGGGAGGTCTGGGTCATCGTGCGAAATTCCGTTGAAAAGTGCGACAATCCTCACGCCGTCAGGCTGATATGTAAATTTCGTACTTCGTATCTCGCTGATAGCAATTTAAGAACAAGGAAAGTGTGAGATCGCGTAGTCTCTTCTTACGAAACGGACCCCCACGTGAGCAATACAATCGATTTCAGGCTGATACGACAGCTATGGATGTTCCTTGCTATCGCCGAGGAGCAACATTTTGGGCGGGCAGCGAAGCGACTGAACATGTCTCAGCCGCCGCTGACCGAGCAAATCAAGGTGCTTGAGCAATCGCTCAAGCTGCAACTCTTTTACCGATCCCGTCAGGGGACCCAGCTTAGTTCGGCCGGGGCGGCGATCTTGCCAGCCGTCCAACAGTTCGCCGGTCAGGTCGAGCGGCTTCAACGGGTAGTCCGGGAGGTGGCGGCCGGTCAGTCCGGCGTGCTGCATGTCGGTGCCATCACGTCTGCGATGTTAGAAACGGTTCCCCCCCTGCTCGATGCGCTCAAGCAGGCTCATCCGCATCTGACTGTACTCGTTCGCGAGATCGACAGCGTGGAGGCGATTCCTGCACTGGAGGCTGGTGAGATCGATCTCGCGTTTGTCCGGGTCGACGGCGAGGTGGGTAGCGGCCTCGCCACCATGCCTCTGGCCGAGGACAGGCTGGCAGTCGCGCTTCCCAGGGAGCATGCGCTGGCCGCGCTGCCAAGAGTGCGGCTACAGTCGCTGGCAGGTGAACAACTTGTGATGTCATCACGGCAAGTCAGTCCGGTTTACTTCGACTTCCTTACCTCGGTCTGCCGTTCACATGGGTTGACGCCGCGTATCACACACGAGGTACGTTCGGTCACGTCACAGATTGCGTATGTCGGGTGCGGACAGGGTGTGGCGCTAGTTCCGTCGTCGATGCGAAAACTCGCGCCGGAGAATGTCGTGGTCCGGCAGCTGAAGGAAAAGATTACCGTCGTAACGGCGGCTCTGGTGTGGAATACCCAGCGCCATCATCCGATGGTTGACGAGGTGGTGTCGTGGTTGACGAAACGAACGTCCAAGTCTGCGGGCCATTGAGCAGACACTCCGTCGCCAGGCGCTGGCGCTCTGCGCCTTCCGCCGCGCCCATTGCAATTTCCGATGTCGACTTGCTCGGTGACCCAAACGGATTTTCCCTCATGTCGGAAAATGCCAAGGTCGGGCGGCACACGACCCAACGAATCAAGGAAGAAGTCCCATAATCATTTCCGCGCAAACATTGCCTATCTCCAAGAATCTCATTTGTAAATTCTCCGCAATAGTGGTGTATACCGTATCGTCTCTAATTTTTGAATTTCGCGGGTCTGCGTGATAATTCACGTTCGATCTGTGGAACGCCAGTTCGCACTTGGATTGTGTTTCTGCAATTGGCCAACCCGCGGTACTTGCCCGGCGGCATGCCCGCCCACTTTCGAAAAGCCCGGCTGAACGAAATCTCGGATTCGTAGCCAACCGCACCTGCCACTTCCGCCAACGAACCGCATGAGGTCGTCAACATATCGGCAGCCTTCTCCATACGTTGCTCGGTTGCATAGGCAATAACGGTTGTACCAGTAAGTTGGCGAAAGCGATTGGCGAGAACTGTGCGCGAAAGTCCTACGGCGCGTCCCAACGACGCAATAGTCCAAGGATTTGAAGGGTGGGCATGGATCGTCGACAAAACCTGCGCGATTTTTGGATCAGCTATGGCGCCCAGCCAACCGATCGAATTCTCGGGTACTGATGCTACATAGTCCCTGATTGCCTGCATAAACAGAACCTCAGCCATCCGTTCAGCGATCGATTGGAATCCCATCAGGCTAGCGTCCACCTCGGCTATAAGGTCGTGGATACCGGTCAACCCGCCGAAATTCTGACCGACGGCAATCCTTCTGCGAATGATCGACGGCAGGGATCTCAACAACGGATTCTTTCGCGTTTCATCAAATGTAAAAATACCGCTCAAGATCTTTGTGGAGACACCAGTTCCGCCAAACTGATATCTATGCAGCGGTCCCATTCTACTTCCGGTATGCCATGCGCTCGAAATTCCAATCTTCTGCAGGAGCTGAAAAAATGGAACGCAGGTACTATCGTGATCTGCTTGGAGTCCATGCGATTCGCCGCGACAAACAATCACCATATCACCCCGCTCTAGTTCGCAGAACGTTCCGTCCGGAGCGGAAAACAGGCATTGTCCTTCAATGACAATGTGAAATGGTGCCGCACCATCAAGTCTTGGCTTGCTATAACCCCACGGCGCTCTGAATTCATTCATACTCAGAACAGCACTATGAAGGCGAAGATCTCGCAGCACGTTGCTTAACAGGTCCATTTTCATGGTTTCCTAAAAAATACTAAAAAACATTAATCATTGAATCGCAGCATCCAGCCTGAGTGCAGGTTGAGCGCGCCAGCAGGGCTCAACGCGTCGGCGAAATCTCGCCTCACGGGTAAAGAACAAAAGAAAGCAGGATCTGCATTCCGATGTTGCTCGTCGTGAAAGACACCTTAACGAAAGTGCAACTGCTGACACTGTCTCTGGAACTAGACAGTTTTTCGCCACATCGGGCCCACGTGCCACGCCGGCATAAATGCCAACAGTGTTGATCAACATGGTACCGCCTCTCTCGACGGCAGGAGTTCACCTGGCAGCCACGACATGAAATAGTCACGACGAACGCTCTTGCCTTTCCTCCTCGCCTTCGCTCGGCACCTTGGTCACTCTGTGCGTAGGATTGAATCAAGTACCGTTCGGGCCACGCACTTCTGTACGATCTGTTAGATCTTCCGCACGCCAAAGCATTTATTGTTCCATTGTTTCGATCTAGTCTAGGTGCTCGCGCAGAATGTCGACGTGTGAAACCAACGAACGGAACAGGAAAAAATGATTCTCGTAACTGGAGCTGGCGGTAAAATCGGTACTTCCCTTGTTGATCTCATCAAAGGTGTCCCGTTCCGGGCTACGTACAATTCACCTGGCAAACTTGTCGCCGCCCGGGAGCGCGGCATCGACGCCATGGCCATCGATTACGCCAAGCCAGACACTCTCGAACCAGCGTTGCAGGGGGTAGATACGGTCTTCCTGCTGTCGGCCGGCCCGGGCCACGTACAATTAGAGGCGAACATCGTTGCGGCGGCTCAAAGGGCTGGTATTAAGCGTATCGTCAAGCTTTCTGTCTGGATGGCCGACCAGGAACTGTATGAGATAGGGGCAGGCCATCGGGCAATCGAGCGCATGATCGAAAAGTCGGGAATCCCCTGGACGTTTTTGCGCCCCAACGGTTTCATGCAAAATTATCTCGGCGACGCTGCGACCATCAAAGCGCACGGTGCATTCTATCGGCAGAGCATGGATAGGGGCGTCAGCTTCATCGACGTCCGGGACGTGGCTCGGTCAGCCTTGCAGGTATTGACGACATCGGGGCACGACAACAAAGCGTACGAACTCTCAGGGCCTGAAAGGCTAACCAACGTGGAGACGGCCAATATCTTGTCGAGGGTGCTAGGCAGGATAGTCACCTATGTGCCTGTGTCCGCCGAGTCTGCCAGGACTGCAATGCGCGCCGCGGGGCTTCCCAACGACCGTATCGACTCCATCGAAAATCTCATGTCAGCATATCAGAAAGGTGTTGGGGAGTCGCTAACCCCCGATCTCGAAAATCTGATCGGACAGCCCGCAATTTGCTTTGAACAATTCGTTAAAGACAATATCGCAGCCTTCCAATAGCGTGAATAGACTGGCCGGCAGGCGGCACGGCGATCTGATCTTGACACAAACTCTCCGGGTGCTTGCCCTTCCCCTGCACCCACTTCATCGACCGGGCGTCATCTCGCCATTGCTCACTAAAGCAGAGTTCCAAAGTCCATCGCAATGCCGCCTCGGTTTTCACCAAATCAAGCATCAGCTCGCGCATGCGACTGCCGCGATAAGCTCAAAGTGAGCGGTGCCCGCAAAATGCGGTTCTTGCGAGGTCAGATACGGCCCGGACCCGCATTTTCCGTTACCGCAAACGGTACTTTTCCTGCTTTGTATGGAATAACTATCGAGGATTTTGGAACCGATTCGAACATCCCCATTACTCTTGAGTCTTGAACAAAATGATCGATCATCGATGTATGGTTAGTTAAGTTTCCTACTCAATCATTCCCAAGCGTCCCTGTGCATTGGGCTTGCGTTGAAATACTGTAAGCACGCGGAGTCCCCCCTCCTCCCGCGCGCAGCAAGCTAACGATTAGCGACGACGAGATACGCTTAGATGCATGTTGGAGAATCCTCTTCATACTATCTTCCGGTGGAATCTGGCCGACAATTCATGAATGCTGAGATCGGGTAAAGATTTCGGATGCTCGCCGCAGGCCTACACGAACCGCCTGATCAAGCGCGTCGACGTTCTAATTCCATCAACTCCGCTACGTGGGCGTTGGGCAGCTCCAAATTGTTCAGTTGTTGGCGCGTGAGCGCGCCGATGTGTTGCCCACTCCAACCGCGTCTGCTGAAGGAAAACCTGTTGACTGCGCTACACCTCGCCTCGCATAGGTGAGCAAATGGGCTTTACTTTGCCGCTCGAATTTCAAGAATCCATTCGTGAATTTTCAAGATATTGTTAAGAAAGTCCACCGCGTCATTCATTTATGAGGATGTCTAAAGTAGGCGTGTTGTTTGCCGATATCAAGTCTGCCATAGCCTGGTGCGAATACGACGCACCTGTATGTTGCCGCGAACGACCGAAATCTTTACCAAGGAACAGAGTTCCATGTCGAAATGGAAGCCTCACTGGCTGTGGATACTGCACTGCCTTCTCGCGCCGCTGGTGTTCGTGGCCATAACCGTGCCGCCCGCCGATGCAAGCAGTACCTGGTACGAGGGATCAACCCCAGTCTTTCGCCACATCGAGGTTCCCAGCGACATCGCGCCGACAGCAATGCTGCAGGATAGAGACGGCCTGATCTGGATTGCATCGCAGACCGGCCTGGCCAGTTGGGATGGCTATCGTTTCCGAAGCTACACTGCCAATCCGGACATACCCGGCAGCTTGCCCTCGTCCTACATCAACGCGCTGCAGGAGGATCGCGAAGGGCGGCTCTGGGTGGGCACGGATGGCGGCCTGGCGCAACTCGACAAGGCGACCGGCAACTTCCGGACGCTGAGCGCGGCCCCCCGGGGCTTGAGCAGTGGACGCGTGTTCGCGCTTGCTGCCGACGGCGCAGATGGCCTGTGGGTGGGCACGGCCGCTGGGCTCGACTGGCTGTGCCTTGCCACATGCAAGGTGCGGCGCCAAGGCGAAGGAGCCATTCCGCCGGGCCTCCCGGCAAGCCAAGTCCGCGCGCTCGTTGTCGATCGTGGTGGCAATCTGTGGGTCGGGACCCTCGCAGGAATGTATGTACTGCGCACCGGCGCTCATGTCTTTCAAGCGGTGCCGACCGACGGCGCCGCCCGGGCCGCCATTGAGGCGCGGCGACTGCTTGAGGACAAAGCAGGGCGTATCTGGATTGGGACGCGCGAGACCGGCGCCTTCGTCATCGACCCAGGCGCCACGACGGCCCGGCAAGTGCGCGACAGCGAACGTAGTGACGGAAAGGGGGTCGAGACCGACTGGGTCGCTGCGATCGTCGACGCTGGCGATGATCAGGTGTGGCTCGGCACCTGGACTCGGGGTATTGTGCAGGTGAACACGCGGACCTGGGCGACGCGACGCCTGCGCCACGACACTGGTCTGCCCAGCAGCCTGGGTTCGGACGATGTGGCAGCGCTGCTGCGCGACAGCAGTGGCCTCGTCTGGGCTGGCGGACCGAATCTGTTCGATTCGATCGATCCCACACAGCGTGCAATATCCACCTGGTACGGCACCGGTGGCCGCCTGCAAGGCGGCACGAATGCAGCAGTGAGCGCAGTGCTCGTGCAACCCGACGGCAGTGTCTGGCTCGGTAGTTACAACGGCGGTGTCGACATCGTGCCACCAGACCGTGGGCGCGGCCGACGACTGGTGGCCCAGGATGGCCTGTCGAGCACGGCGCTCCCTATGAGTGGCGTGTTGTCGATCATAGGTGCGCCGGATGGTGGAGTCTACATCGGTACCTCCAAGGGTCTGTACCGGACGCGCGACGGCGGCCGTAGCGTCGAGCGGATGGAGTTCCCCGGCCTCGCGCCCACTGCGTTGGCACGAACGCTGTGCATGGTCGGCGACACGCTCTGGATCGGGGGAGGCAACGGCCTGAGCTACGTCGACAGGTCCGCGCAAGGCACAGCAGCACACAGCATCCCTAGCCTGCATGGCGCCGATATCACGAACCTCAACTGCCTCAAGGACGGCTCGCTGTGGGTGGGTACGATGACGGGGCTGGTGCGGTACTGGCCGGCAACCGGCCGCATTGAACGGCCCTGGCCGGAGGGGCCGGGGCGCGTCGGTTTGCCGAGCAGCATCGTGACCTCGGTGGTGCAGGACAGACGAGGCCGGCTGTGGGTCGCGTTCTATGGCGGCGGCGTGCGCGTGGTCGAGCCCGGCGCGAGGGGAGCGGCTGCTCAGGTGCACCGCATCGGTCGCGAGCAGGGCCTGCAGAACAACGCCGCGAACGCTCTGCTGCTCGACGCGCAAGGCAACGCGTGGGTAAGCACCGACAGTGGCATCGTGCGCATCGACCGCGACACCTTGGCAACAACGCTGCTGCAACAGGCCGACGGGGCGGGACTGCTGTCGTACTGGACTTCGGCAGCCGGTGTCACGCCAGAAGGTGATCTGCTGTTTGGCGGCAATGGCTTGACGATCGTGCATCCCCGCAAATTCCAACCATCACACTTCAAGGCCCCCATCAAGCTCATGGATGCCGACGGTCGACCGATATCGCTGGCCGGCATCACGCTCGGCCCTTCGCAACGCGCTATACAGGTCACCTTCGCTCTGCTTGACTACTCTGCCCCCGAACGTACGCGCTACGCCTACCGACTGGCTGGACTGGAGGAATCGTGGACCGACTCCCCCGCCGACGTGCGCATGGCGCACTACACGAACGTGCCACCCGGCAACTACATGTTGCAGGTACGGGCGTCGAATCGTCCAGGTCAGTGGACGACGTCGGTGAACCTGCCGATCCGCGTCGTGCCGGCGTGGTACGAGACCATTGCCTTCCGCGTGATCGTAGTAGCGTTGCTGTTGGCACTCTTCGGCATGCTGATGCAAGTGCGCACACGGCTACTCCGTCGTCGTGCCGCGGCGCTGGAGACGCTGATAACGCAGCGGACACAAGAGCTCCAGCAACGCTCCGATGAACTCGTGCGTCGCACCGCGGAATTGCAAGCCAGCGAACAGCGGCTCGAGCAGTTGGCTTACTTCGATGGGCTGACGGGGCTTGCGAACCGACGGCATTTCAATGATGATCTGCAGCGTCTGGTTGAGCAGGCGCGTCGAGGCACAGACTTCGCGCTTGTACTGGTCGACCTTGACCGGTTCAAGCCGATCAACGACGCCTATGGCCATGACGCAGGCGACGTGGTACTGAAGGCCGTGGGCTCGCGCTTGTACCAGGCTACGCGCAAGGTCGATCTCGTCGCACGCCTTGGTGGCGACGAATTCGCTGTGCTGCTCACACAACCGGGCGACGCCGAGACCGTCGCCGCGGTATGCGAGCGCATGATGGCCACATTCGCCCAGCCGATTCCGTACCGCGACCTGTCGTTGGAGGTTGGGGCGAGCGTGGGCGTAGCGCGGTGCCCGCAGGACGCACAGGATGCCATCGCACTGTACAAGGCCGCGGACGTGGCGCTCTACGCAGCGAAGGAGGCTGGCCGGGGCGCTTGGCGCTGCGCCCGGCCGTATTTTTGATATAGCCCTATCTACACGATGATCAACTCACGACCAAATTCAGCCGCCTCGCCAATCGACGACTGTGTCGGTAAGACAGATATCGGCTGTTGACAGCAAGCGAATGAACTCCAGAGGTAGCCGTGCCACAGTGTCGTCCGGCTCTATTTTGACAACAGTGAACGCCCCCCGCACCTTCACCCTTCTCGGAATCAAGAATTAAAGGATGACCGTGATGTTGAAAACCATCGTATGGCTCTCCGCGTTTGTGCTACTTGGCGTGGAGCAAGGCGCTCAGGCATCTTACACAGTGGCACAAAGTGTACCGGAGGGGTTTGGTAGCAGCACCACGGGTGGCGCGGGAGGCGAGGTGGTGCGCGTTTCGACAACGGCCCAATTGAAATTCGAACTTTGTCGAAAAATTGACCAGCATGGCTCATGTGCCGACTCTTCGCCGCGAATCATCGAGGTGTCGGGGTTGATCGATTACACCGGTAGTGAGGGAGCAACCGCCAAGCCGGGATGCGACTACGGACTTGTTTGTACGGCGCCTTATAAGACCGAATCCCTCGTTCTTTTGAATGAAAATGATCACCATTGCGATGGTAAGGATATCAAACAAATAACCTTTGATGTGGCAGGAGATAGGCCACTACTAGTTGGTTCGAATAAGACCGTGATTGGCATTGGTCCTATGAGCGGAATTAAGGGAAAGGGTTTGCGGCTTAGCAGGGTAAAAAATGTTGTTGTTCGAAACCTGACCATCACTGACATCAACCAAGGAACGATCTTTGCAGGCGACGCACTATCGTTGGACGATGCGGAGCAAGTCTGGATCGACCACAATCGGTTTCAAAACATCGGCCGGCAAATGATCGTAAGTGGCTTCGGACCAGCCGTAAACGTTACCATCTCCTGGAACGATTTCAATGGAAAAAATGTCTATTCGCATACCTGCAACGGTACGCACTACTGGAATTTGCTGTTGGCCGGGAAGACGCAAAGTATTACGTTAAACAATAACTGGTTCCATGACTTCTCTGGGCGTGCCCCGAAGATCGGCGGTGACTCCGTGGTCGTTCATCTGGCAAACAACTACTTCCAAAACGGCTCATGGCATGCGCTGGATGCGGTTAAACCAGTCAAAGTACTTGTCGAAGGGAATTATTTTGAGAACGTCAAGGTTCCAATCACGGTCACCTTCAAACCAGGGTACATCTTCGGCTCACCTGATGCAGTTGATTTGGCCACACAAAATCGATGCCGAACCGCGTTGGGTCGAGATTGTATAAGCAATATCGCAACACCAATGCCAGCTATCAATGGATTTGACACCAACAGCGTGGTTCTGGATGCGTTTGAGTCTGTATCGAAAGCTACCATCATCAACCCCCGCACTCCTCAAGGTATTCCGGACATAGTAAAGGCTGGCGCTGGCCCCGGTCATATTTAGGAAATTCCACGAATTTCGACTAACCTATTGATCAATCAATCAATCAATTAACGGCGGCAAATCGTCAAGCGTCGCTGGGGCAATTGCGCAGCGGTTTGATAGGTTTTGCAACGAAAGGCTTCGTGAATAACGTTTTTTCGTCAATGACTCTCCCGGCAGGCTGTGCCGCGCGGGCACGCGCACTGGGTAGTGCCACGCTCTACTAGGCAGCGGGTCTCCCGTGCGCGGTCGACCCGCTGGTGCGCACGATCTGGAACGGCGCCTTCATTGCTGCCCCTGTGTATCCACTGGTATGTTCGCCCGGTGACAACCTCGCGATTCCCATTGCCATGGAACGTGTGCAGCGCGGTAGCGTGCTCGTGGTCAGTACCAGCAATTTTGTGGCCGGCTACTGGGGCACAGTGCTCATCGTTGCCGCCGAAGCCGCTGGCGTGGTCGGACTCGTCATCGACGGCGGAGTGAGAGATGTCGCGGCCATGACGGCGCGGAGTTTCCCTGTATTCGCCTGCGGAATTTCTGTACGCGGCACCGTGAGGGCCAGCGCACCCTCGGTTGGCCAGCCTACTTCGCTTACCGGCGTGCCGGTCGCTCAGGGTGATCTGGTGATCGCCGACGACAACGGCGTCATCATCGTCCCGTCCGTCCATGCAGAACGCACCCTCCTCGCCAGCGAGGCTCGAGCCGCCAAAGAAGCCGCGATGATTCAAAAGTTAGTTGACCGCGCAAGCACACTGGAACTGATGGGCCTAACATATTGGGGAAAAAGCCCATGAGTGTCGATGGGCATCGCCTGAACACATTTCTCGCAAAGGCAAGGTCTTCCGCGACCTGCCGCATGATGGACCATGTTGCGGCACGCCGTGCATCGGGTGCCAGAATCACTATGCTTACCGCCGGCGAGCCCGACTTCGACACGCCCCAGCACATCTGCGACGCTGCAGTCGAAGCGATTCGGACCGGACACACGGTATTCGGCATGCACGGGCTTCACGACGCTGTAGCCAGCAAATTCCGACGCGAGAACAGCCTTGATGTCAGTTGGCAGGATACGATCATCTGCAGCGGTGGTAAGCAGGTCATGTACAACACACTGGCTGCGACGCTAAACAAAGGCTATGAGGTCATCGTCCCGGCACCGTGCTCGGTAAGTTACCCGGAGATGGTTCAGTTGTGCTGAGCGACCCCGATCATATGGCCTGCGGCAGCGAAAACGATTTTAAGCTGACACCGCAAGTGCCAGCCGATGCGATCGGGCCGCGCACACGCTGGGTGATCCTGAACTCACCGCCCAACCCGACAGGTGCTATCTACACCCGGGAAGAACTCGCAGCGCTTGCGGACGTACTACTCGCCCACCCACACAGATTCTCTGTGTTATCAGATCATATCTATGAGCACCTCATCTTCGATGGTGCTCCCTTCTACACAATCGCTCAGGTGGAGCCGCGGCTGTCGTCACACACGCTGACGATGAACGGCGTGTCGAAAGCTTAAGCCATGACGGACTGGCGAAAAACTTCAAGGTCAACACAGACCTCGGGGGCCTGTTCGATCTCGCAGCACGCGGCTTTGGCCGCGCTAAACGGCCCTCGGCACTTCATCGGCGAAACGCGGGCCGTTTTCGAGCGGCGCCGCAATATGATGGTTCAAATGCTCAACGAAACGCACGGGCGAACATTCTCGACACCCGGTGGAGCATTTTATGCATTCGAGTCTTGCGAAGGCTTGATCGGGCGCACAACGCCGGCAGGAACCCTGTTGCGCACAGACGAGGATGTTGTCCGTGCGCTACTGGATGAGGCCAATGTCGCCGTTGTTCAGGGCAGCGCATTTGGCCTGGCGCCGTATATCCGGATCGCCTACGCCTTGAACCACGAATCCCTGCGCAGGGCATGCGAAGCAATCCGGTGTTTCTGCGCATTGTTGTAGAACGCGCCGGCCCGGTTACGTCAATGGAGCTATCTCTCGGTCCTTCGCACATGCCTTTCCTGGCAGGAAAGCATGCTTGAGAAACCATCGATTACCAGGCTCCAAAAACTGTATCACTATTGATGCCATGAGATCGCTTACTGGAGACACTTGGATGAAAATCCCATTGCAAGGGGTTGATGTGCTCGAAATGGGGCAATTGATCTCAGGTCCGTTCGAGGGCTAGCGAAAAGATGAACGACATCATCTCAACTTCGACAATAGCATCCGACGGCGATTCAGTCGATCCGACTTCGACCTTGCGGTCACCCGTCAAACCGGCGAATACTCCTCGGGCCGGGCAACATAGGGAAGGCACCGAGTCTGGAGATTGGATGGACGCAAGCCTTCCGTTTCGAACAACGGAATGGTAACGATCGCTTGGAGCCATTTCGTCAAAACGTATAGCCGACCGACGTAAAAACTGTGAGCCCTGTTCGACGCTGCACGACGGGACTATCAGCGACTGTGTTTGTATAGCGTGTGGCGTCCAGCATCAGATCAGCGGACCAACGCTTGTCAAACTTGTGAGTCCAAGTGGCCGCGAGGGAAATAGCGTAAAGCCCCGCCCCCGGCGAATAAGGCCTGAGACCCGAGTTAATACTCTGCGACGGCGTCACGCCAAAATAGGTCTGATTGTATTGACCATCGCCCAGTTTCGCGTCCAGGTCAAAGACGATCGTATCTGCGGCAGTCTGTAATGCCGTGCTCTCCAACCCAAATTGGTACTGGTTGCCACGCACGTGGCCATCGAGACCGAATTCGGCTTGTGCATTCACTGAAAGCCATGGGGTGATTCGCTGTGAAAGTGTGACGGTACTCGTAACCGTTCCTTTTACGTCTCCCATCCCCTTCAGATAGTCAGAACCCGGGCGGAAGAAGTCGTTCTCGTCTGCGCGGCCGTAGTCGTAATTAAATGTCTGTGATATGTAAAACCCGGATGCTGTCTGATACTGGACACCAGCGCCCCGAATGAAGTCAGCGAAGAAGATGCCGCGACTGATATTGAATGTTGGCAACGCATCAAAGCGGAAATCTTTAGCGCCCATGTAGCGCTGGTCAACTCCTGCACCCACTCCGATGCTGACGTCAGTTTGCGTGCCAAAGAGTTCGCTAATCGTCGACGTCTGTGCAGCGTTGTCTGCGGGTGTTTGAGCCTGCGCCGTCGTCGAAAACAGGGCAAGCGTGCTCATTGCCGCCAGCACTATCGGCATTGCGACGCCGACTGGTTTGAAAGACCGATACATTAAACCTTCCGATCGTTGCGGGTGTGAACAATACTATGCCGGCGGCATATCAAGAATCTGTCTGTGCCTCATCAAGATTTCGTTAAGAGTCGATTCGGCCAGTACGCTAGTCGAGCTTGCTTAGCGGCGGGTCGCCTCTCGTATCGCAGCGACGCGCAGCCCGACGGTCCCTGCAAAGAGCAGGTCGTAAAGCACCGGAATCAGACCCAATGTAACCAGGGTGCCTAGCGCGAGACCGCCGATGAGTGTGATAGCCATGCCCGTCCACAGCGGCCCCGCGAACATCATCAACGGGATCAGCCCGACAATGCAGGTCAGTTTGGTCATCAGGATAGGCCGCAGCCGTTTGACCGCGCCCGACAGCACCGCTTCGTGGCGAGACTGACCGGCGGCTACCTCCTCCTCAATGCGCTCGAGCAACAGGACGGCATTATTGACGATGATCCCTCCCAGCGAAAGCAGACCGAATGTGGCCATAAAACCGAACGGATAACCGGTTGCCAACAATGCGAGCGCAGCGCCGATCAACGCGAACGGAATGCTCACAACAACGATAAACAGCTTGCGAAACGACTTGAACTGCCACACGAAGATCAGCAGCATCGCCAGTACGGCATGCGGCATGTATTGCGCTAGCGCATCATTGGTCTCAGCCGACTCCTCTATCTCTCCTCCGATCTCGATGCGGTAACCTGGTGGAAGCTTGAACGCCGCGACGGCCGATTCGAGGCTGTCCACGATAGTCGTTGCAGTCATCGAGGGATTGCGCCCAGACACCGTAATCGTCCGGACAAGGTTCCTTCGCTGAATCGTTGACGGCTCTGAACCCAGTGTCACACAAGCGACCGCGGCAAGCGTGACCGGTACACCACCCGATCGAGGGTAGATAAGGGTGCCGCCTAAGTTCTCGGTCGCGCGGCGCTCGCTCTCTGAACCGCGCACGATCACCGGCACCGCAGTGTCGCCATCGTGAATCTCGACCTCCTGCACGCCGCTGTAGCGAATCTGTAAAGCCTGCGCGATATCGGCGCTGCTTACGCCGGCCTGGCGGGCTCGCACCTGGTCGACGACAACCTGGTAACGTGGAATCCGCGCACCCCAGTCATCCTGTACGTCCACCGTGCCCGGAAGGTTACGCAGTGCCTGCTCGATATGAGCAGCGGCTGCACGCAACACAGTCTCGTCGGGACCGATCACACGGTAGACCGCCTTCCCTGATTCGGTGGCTCCAAGCGAAAAGCGTTTAGGTTCCGCGCGAACCTCCGGGAAATATTGAAGCAGATGATTTCGGATACGCGAGATCGCCGCGTCGATGTCCGTGCCCGCGTGAACACTTACGGTGAAGTAACCGACATTGGAGGCGGGAAGCGGAGGATTCAGACCTAGCACGATACGCGGTCCGCCGTCAGCGACATAACCGATGCTGTCGGCCACATCCGGGTTCTGCCTGCTGTCCGCGAGCCACTGGCTGATAGCTTGCACCACCTTTAAGGTCTCTCGGGAATCTACACCAGGTTGCAGCGTCAACGGAATTTGAAACTGCAGCCGGTCCGATGGCGGCAGGAAACTGTATGGCAGAGATGCCAACACGCCGACCGCGCCCGTCAGTAGCAGCAGCATGATCGCAATAAAGGCAAGCTTGTTGCGCAGCAATACCTGAATCACATAACGATAGCCTCGATACAGTTTCGAATCGTAGGCGGGCTCCTCGTCGGAGTGGGCAGGTACCGTCGAGAAATAGAGGCACAACAGCGGTGTGACAGTCAGGCTCAAAGCCCAGGAGCCGAGCAGCGTCACGGCCAGAACAATGGGCAGTGAACGCAAGTACTCGTTGGTGCTGGTATGCCCGAGAAAGAACGGGGAGAACGCCAGCACGATGACCAGCGAGGATGTGAGTAGCGGTACCGCGAGGGTACGCCCCGCCTCGATGCATGCCGAACGCCGTGCTTCGCCGGCATGAAGGCGCCGCTCGATGTCTTCGGCAATCACGATGCCGTTATCCACCAGCAGACCCAACGCAATAATGATGGCGGCAATCGATACCGTCTGCAGCTCCACGTTCAACACCCGCATTGCGATCAGCGAGCCCAGGATGGTCAGCGGGACGATTGCGCCAACCACCAGTCCTGTACGCCAGCCCAGGAATAGCATCACAACGGCCATGACGATCACTACAGTTTCAGCCATGACGTGATGCATCTTACCCATTTCCCGCTCGACCACATCCGCCTGGAACGTCACTATATGCTGGGAAAATCCAACCGGAAGCGCCTTCGCTATTTCATCCAGACGCTGACGCAGAGCCGCGCCGAAGGCTTCAACGTTTTGGCCTAGCGCCATCGAGACGGCAAGCACGGCAGCGGGCTTACCCTGATACATCGCAGCCGTTTCCGGAGGATCGGCCGGCATGGCGCGGATTTGCGCTACCTCGCCTAACGCCACCTCCACGCTCTGTCCATCCTTCGGCACCGCAATCAGGAAACGCCGCAGATCGTCCAGCGTACGCACCTCTCCCGTGGTCGCGACCGTAAATGCCAGACCAGAGACAGATGGAAGGCCGCCAGGCATGACGATACTCTGTGCGCGCAACTGCTGCATCACTGCAGCTGGACCAATCCCGAGGCCGGCCAGCCGTTGACGGTTGAATTCTACGTATACGCGGTCTTCCTGAAGGCCAAACAGGGAGATGCGTTCCACGCCGGGCAAGGCGTAAAGTTGCTCCCGCATGCTTTTCAACTGCTCACGCACTTCACTCATAGTGAAGCCCGGCGCGGTGACCGCGACCGATGCTACGGCCACCCGACCGAAGTCGTCATCGACGAACGGCCCGATGCTGCCCTCGGGATAACCGGAGCTTGCCTCGGTAACCTTGGCCCTTACCCGCTGCCACAAGGCGTCGAGATCCTCGACCTGGTCATAGGCGGTGATCTGAATCACGACACTACCTGGGTGAATCGTCGTCAGGATGCTCTTGATCCCAGGCAGTTCGCGTAGCCGCTCCTCGGTCGGCTTCGCCAGCAGGTTCTCAACGCGTTCCGCTGTCATGCCGGGATAGTAAACGGTCACCAGTGCATCCCGTACGGTCACCGTTGGCTCTTCCTGAGACGGAAATCGCAGGAAAGTGAATACGCCGCCGACCAGAATCAAAAGCGCGACAAACAGGGTCAGGCGACCGGCGCCGAGTGCACGTCGGGTAAGGTTCATAACGTCGATTCCCGGCCGAATTGAGTTTCGGGCTGGAACAGGCGCACGGCCTGACCGTCAATCAGGAACTGCGCACCCGTGGCGACCACGGCCTCGCCCGGCGAAACGCCTTCACGCAAAAGCACGTGCCCGTCGCTGACCGTCTCCGGGACGACCCTGCGGCTCACCACCTTTCCCGTGTGGGTGTCGTAGACAAATACGCGGGCCGGTTGTCCCGGCGCTGCCGGCAGGAGTGCAGTCACAGGGACCGAAGGCAGTTCCGGCCGCGTCATCGGCAGTGTCAGCAACACAGTCTCGCCACTGCGCAGCACCGTACCTGCTTCGGTCGCACGGAAAATCGCTTCCACCAACGCGCCGTTCTCGGTCCTGCTTGAAATCTTCTCCAGCCGAACCGAAATAGCTTGCGAAGATTCGTCGCTCGGGTGGGCTACTGCGATAGTTCCGGGCTTGAGATCCTCTGCCAACACAGCCGGTAACGTGCCCACCACCTCAACGCGACCCTCGCTTTCGATTCGCAGCACGCTCTGGCCTGCCGCGACGTCGGCGAAGGGCTGTGCATTCCGCCCCACTATCCGCCCGTCAAAAGGCGCAACGATCGCGCTATTG
>SDBV01001659.1_pt1 | contig 33477 bp, 28 predicted proteins | sample 2277081 | NCBI WGS metagenome assembly SDBV01 (sample SAMN10402039, study PRJNA504765) | marine sediment metagenome | isolation source: marine sediment core GS10_PC15, 223 cmbsf | place: Arctic Ocean: Southern Knipovich Ridge | collected 2010 | reverse complement strand
ATCTTTTACACTTCTGTGCGGTATAACTGTTTCTTTATTCCAATCAGATAAATTCAGATCTTCTAATAATTCAATTAAGGCTCTATTAATTATGGGGAAAAGCTCAATGGTATTGATGATAGGCAAGCGATATTTATCTTCAGACATTAGATTCTCCTCATCTGTGTCGAATATTGACAACTCAAACTCATTATTGCCTTTTAGTATGCAAAATTTGTGCAAATATGGCAATATAATTATTCCCGAAAAATGCTAAAAACTACTACTGTACCAGGATTAATTCTTAAAAACTAAAAAAGTGAAATAATGTGAAACATATAAAAAAAGAAAATCTATAAATCAAGTTTTATATCTAAATCTATAGTGGACCCCAAAAATTAGACAGGTCATTAAGTTATACTTTCTGCTAAAATAACCAATTAAGCAGAGGCATTAAAAATGCAAAAAAAGACTTTTCGATCCGCTATTTTCAAGAAAAAAGCAGCATTAGAAGCTGTTAGAGAAATTGAAACAATAAATGAAATTGCGCAAAAATATGCTGTCCATCCTATTCAGGTTCGGCAATGGAAAAAAGAACTTTTAGATAATGCAGAAATGGCTTTTGAAAAAGGAAAGAATAATAACAATAACTATGAAGCAAAAGAAGCTAAACTTCATGAACAAATAGGCAGCTTGTCAGTTGAATTTGAATTTACTTTGATATAAAAACTTGAACCAGCTATTATAATATAACTAAATCATAGGTATGAATGAACTTATGTTAATAAGACAAATTATATTTATTTTATGTTCAATATCATGTTTATATGCAAAAGATCAAATAAACATGCAATTTATAGTTGATGAAAACTATCTTATTGGGCATACATTGTCACTAACTTCATCTCATCATTTCTCCTCAACAGAAAACAAACAAGATATTATTAATTTTCAAAACGAAGTTTGGTTTAAAGATCAAATCGGTTATAGATTACTTCCTTCTCATAAAAAAATGACTCCTACATTGTATAGTCATCCTCAATTACAAGATTTTATGATCTTAACTAAATCCTTAGATTCTTATAAAAAAGTTTTACAGCAAACAATTGAATATAAGAATTTTTGTAAAAATCAATGGAATGATTACTATGATGTCTCAAGTGCTTTTATTCAAAGTTTAACTGGCATACAATTTGAACAAACATTTAAAATTTATATTACTCATCCGAATCAAAGAAATGGTTGTAATATAGGAGATAATACTATTTGTTGGGGTTGTTCCGGCTCATTTGAATTTTATGATTTAGTATATCTTTGGCATGAACTTCTACATTCTTATTTACCTCATGACGATATCTCCCATTGTGTTATTCAGCTTATTACCGACAATGCTCTTCGTCAATTGTTTAATTCAGATCAAGAAATATTTCCATTAATTAGTCACAAATATTTAGACCCTTTAATGGAAAAAATTTATCCATATTGGCAAGAATATTTAAAACATGAGGATCATAATATATTTTATTTTATAGAAAAATTAAATGCTGAGAATTTATAACCGTAAGCATCGATAATAAGATAACAATAATGTTGTGGAAGAATTATATTCTAGCCTGTTAAACTTAAAGAAAAATGATTTGACACAAAAAGAAATGAAAGATTCTGTTGCTATATCAGGATATAATTCTCAATGGCCTCTTCTTTATAAAGAAGAAAGTAAATTGATTTTAAGTGTATTAAATGGTTGGATTGAGAGCATAGACCACATCGGAAGTACTTCAATTCCAAATTTGGCTAGCAAACCAATCATTGATATTTTAATAGGCGTTAAATCCCTTAAAGATGCAGACAGGCATTGCGTAGAAAGATTAGAATCTATCGGCTATCAATATATAAAAAAATATGAAGAAAAAATACCTGAGAGGCGTTTTTTTGTTAAATATAAAGATGGTAACCGGTTTGTTCATATTCATTTAACTGAAAAAAACAATGATTTTTGGAAAAGACATATTGCCTTTAGAGACTATCTACGAAAAAAACCTAAAATAGTAAAAGAATATGAAGAATTAAAAAGAAAATTGGCAACATTTTGTGAAAGCAGAGAAGAATACACTTTTGCAAAATCTGCATTTATAAAAACAATAGAAAAAAAAGCTCTACCTTCAAATCCCAATCATTTTCAGATAGAAAAAGCAAATCTTGAAACTGATAGAGATAAAATAATAGATTATCTTAAACCACATGAATTATACTCTCTTTTTCTCATCGCTAATTTAAAAGATAAAGATTTTCCATCAACCTATTATCTTGCAATAAGAGGTGATGAAATAGTAGGTGTTGCCGCCTACTTTCCTCTATTTCAATCTTTTTCTCTTTTCTCAGAGTATCCACAGATATCTAAGAAATTTGCACATTTTGTTTCCAAAAAGCATGATATCAAAGCTCTTATTGGTATATCTTTTTCTGCAAAATTTGCTTATGAAGAGTTTTTAAAATTAGGATATATATCCAAAAAAGATCCTCGTCATGTTTTTATGGAGCTTAATTTGCGAAATTTTAAATTTTTTCTTTCAAAAGAAGGTAACGTAAGGCCAGTGGAAGAAAAAGATGTAGATTCTATAGCAATACTCAATAGGTATCTTCAGAATCTTTCTCCTGAAGGTCCTATCACTGATATTGAAAGAAATAAGGTGCATTTTAGCCAGGTGAAATATTGTTTAGAGATAGATAATAAAATTGTCTGTTCTGCTGTAAGCAATGGAATTGTTTTTAAGAATTTTCAAATTTTAGGCGTATCAACCCATCCAGATTATAGAAAACATGGGTTTGCTAAAGCTGTATGCTCAGCATTGATTAAACATTTTTTAGAAAAAAACAATGCAAAGAATGGTGTAATTTTTACCGGCTATGATAATATTCCAGCCATTGCCTGCTATCATGCCCTTGGTTTTAAAATTACAAATGAATATTATCTAGCAAATTTTTAATAGGGAGTTTTTTGATGAATGAAAAGATATTAAACCGGATTTGTAATAAAGCTAAAATTCCAGATTTATTAGACACTCTAGTTGATAAATTAACTCTACCTGATTTGCAATCCCTACTTCTTGAAGTTTATAAACGAAAGACAAAAAAATTAACACCGAAATATTTAGTTGATCAATATAAACAAAATCGCTTTGTTTGTCCTTCAAAAGCGGATGTAAAAAAAACTTTAGAATTTGATACTAGAGCTTTTTCTATATTACCAAATGATTTTGAAATATTAGACTTATCTCCGATAGCTCCACTTGGTTGCTCTTCTATTATTGCTTCTGTAGATCAAAATAATGCCCTTAGCACAATTCGTGGTAGCGAAGTATGTTCTGATACTACTAATGTTCTCGCTCTAGAATCAGCTCAGAAAAGACAAGTGTATTTAAAAGAAAATAATCACTCTACACAAAGAATAAAACTCTCAACTAGTCAAAAAGTGGTTAGATGCCAAGTTTGGAAAGAAGCTTCTTCTTTTTCTAATTTTCGTCTTTTTGCAATGACAACAGCAGGCAGAGATAAAGGCTCCTTTACATTTGAAATTGAATCTCTTAGCGAACATCTTTCCTATTATATTACACTTTTAACTCAAATAGCTAAAATAGGCATAAAAGCTCATGATATTTCTGTTCATATTACTGTTTTAGATGAAAACAGATTAGATATTGTGAAAAAGATGTTAAATAAGCTCCAACAAGAAAATAAAGAAGCCTCTTTATTATTAGATCAAGAGCGTGAAAGTGGCAGAGGATATTACAAAGATGTATGTTTCCAGATTTTTGCAAAAAATTCATCTAATGAAAACTTGATGTTAGTAGATGGCGGATTTACCGATTGGACGGCTAAGTTATTATCTAATAAAAAAGAAAGATTTTTGATAAGTGGTCTTGGAAGCGAAAGATTGATCGCTTGTTTTAAATAGTTCTGAGTAAATTAATTTCTTTTTTTACTTCATAAAGGACATTATTCCTTCTAATTATAAATCGGCAAACTACTAGTTTGACTAGTGGACTTTAGATTTAGCGAAAAAAAAGAAAACAGTGTCGTTATATTCTTTTTTGGTTTGACTTTTTTTAATTAGAATGTCATAATTAAAATTAATTTATATTTGGGATTAAGTATGCCAATGAAAGATATCAAAATGTCGAAGAAGGCAAAAAGCCTTTATTCCCATGGAAGAGATGAGAATTAGAGATAAGAAAATAAAAGCCATAATTATTGGAGCCTCTTCAGGAATAGGATGTGAACTAGCAAAAATACTTGCAAGGAACGGATATGAAGTTGGACTTGTTGCTCGACGCATTGATCTATTGCTTTCTTTACAAAAAGAGATAAAAGGAAAAACTTATCTAAAACAAATAGATATTTCTAATCCTTCTAAGGCAATACCTGAAATAGAGTCGCTCATTTTGGAAATGGGGAATATTGATCTTGTTGTTTTGAATGCAGGTGTGGGATTTATCAATTCGGAACTTGATTGGAAAAAAGATAAAGAGACTATAGATGTTAATGTTTCAGGTTTTTGTTCTATAGCTAATGTTTTTATGAAGAATTTTCTATTGAAAGGGAAGGGTCATCTAGTCGGCATTTCTTCTATCGCTGCTCTTAGAGGAAGTGGAGTTTATAGCGCTTCAAAAGCATTTGTTTCGAATTACCTGGAAGGATTAAGACACAAAGCTGTTAAAGAGAAAAAACAGATCATAGTGACGGATATAAAGCCTGGTTTTGTTGATACAGATATGGCCAAAGGGAAAGTATTTTGGATGACTCCTGCAAAGAAGTGTGCTGAGTTGATTTATAAGGTGATTCAAAAAAAGAAATATCATGCATATATTACTTCAAGATGGAGACTTATCGCTTGGCTTTTAAAATGTATGCCTAGATTTATTTATGATCGATTGTTTTGAGGAGTTAATATGAATAAAGAAATAGAGGTAAAAATACAAGCTGACAAGCACATAATCTGCACCGCAATAGAATGGTTAGATAAAAATGCAAAATATGTTAGAGACATTCATCATATTGAATATTACTTGAATAAGCCAGCAACAACGTTCTTTTTTAATGCTCCTGAAGGGTACAAAGATGCTTTAGATTATCTTCGAGTGAGAATAACAAAAAAAGGAGATTCTTTGTGTTATAAAAAATTTCACATGGATCCAATCGAAAAAACGCCTTTATATTGTGACGAATATGAAATCAATGTCTCGGATGGTAAAAAAACATTAGAACTTATGAAAGCTCTTGGATATATAGAACAAACCCTTATGGAGAAAAAAAGAAAAATATATAATTTTGATTGTTTTGAAATTGTTATAGATGATGTAAAAAACCTTGGATTGTTTATAGAAGTTGAACTGAAAGCGTCTGTCCCTAATGCAAAAACAGGAATTAAGATGATTTATGATTTTTTAAAGTTGATTGGAATAAATAAATTTAAATTGCAAAAGCGTGGTTACATAAGTATGCTTTGGAATCCAAAGTATGATTTTAGCAAAAAAGTTTGTTTATAGCTTCTTGATAAGAATCATGTGTTTGTTAGATTTCTCTCTGATAGTTATACTTTTTCATGTTTTTGGAAAAATTAAGACAAAAAGACATCTTAAAGAGAAAGTAAATTACTTTCTCTTTGACATTGACTTCTCCTAGGCTTTGAATTTTAAAATATATCATAGAATCGACAAATGTTGATTCCATGATAACAAACCACAATAAACTCCATTATGGGTCTGTTGAAAGCTAATGAAACATATTCAATTATTTGTTAATTTACCCTCAATCACCTCAACTTCTCCCCTATTACTGTACTATTCTGGAAATATTCACAAATTTAATTAACAATTACTTAAAAAGTTTTATCAATAAATTACTGCTGGTTTCAAGTTTTGATTGCACCAATTAATTTATTAATCAAATTTAGTATTTTTAATGCAAAATTCTCCAAAATCATCGCCTTCTTTATATTGCTCTAATTTTTCTAAATTACTTCGAGCTTCTTCTAATATAGCTACTATCATTTTTTTATCATTTTCACCATGCTGATTATTAAATTCCAGAAACAATGATGCTATTAAATTATTTATATAATTTTTCATTCTAACTTTTAATGGACTTGCATTTTCTTTTGCCCCATATTTTCTTAATAAATCAACACATTTGCTATATGGTTTTTTTTGAAAAAATGAAGCATATCTATAATATACTTGAAGTTTTGTAAAAGGGACTAAAAACATATCATATCTTAAAGATGGATTTAAAAATAAACTAGACAATTCTGGAGCATGCATAGCATAATCCAAAGCAGAAAACCCCAAGTTATCTCTTAAATCAATGTTGTTTCTAATGAGAGGTATTTTTAAAAGTTCTTCCACTAATTTTGGAAATCCTGATACCGATGCATATATTAAAGCTGTCCATCCATAATAGTCTTTTTCATTAGGATCATATCCTTCTTCGATGTGTTTTAATATAATATCGCAATATTCATCTATAGCAGAATTAAATTCATATATATTGCCTGTGGTTTCACTAATACAATACATTCTGTCTGATAATTCATCAAAAATTGTATTATACCATACTTCTGAATTTTCATTTTCTAATTCTAATGAATAGCAATTTCCATTAGAGATGAAAGTTAAGACAAAAATTGTTAAAATAATCAAAAATATATTAACTTTCTTTAAAAATGGATATCCTTTTAAACGAACTTGTTCTCGATAATGAGTTTTACCATTTTTGGTTTTTTTTTCCTGGATATTAGCCATTACAACCTCAATATTTTATTAAGAGCTATACAATAGGATTTTTCAAGAAAAACAACAATAGTAAATTGACAATCTAGTGTTTCTGAAGAGCGCCATAATAAAAGATTAGCAAAGAAATAACAATCAATGATTTAAAATATTTTTTTATTTAAAATCCTTATCGGTTAAATGATATGCTTCTTTAATTTGTTCTTTATAATCACTAATTGAACATAATCCAACTTCAATACGATGAAGATCAAGATTATCGATATCTTCTACGGAATACATAATAAACTTTCCATCTTCTTGTATCCACTGTGTTCCATAAACTTGAGGAAGTTTTTTATTCATATTCACTCTATCAACTAGATACGCAAAACTCTGCATAGAAGCTTCCTTTGCTTTAACCGCAACCTTCAAGAGCTCTAAACAATCTTTTTGGAAATCTAAGTCATTATCTTGATGCTGAATTAATAGCCACATAGCAGATGTTCCTTCCAATCCAACTAGGGAAACGCCAGGCCATCCATATTGATTCACAATTTCTTTTAAGCGCTGAGAGTTTTTTGTATCAATTTCGGCAATAACCTTCCATTCTTCCTCGCTTGGATTCTTGATTGATACAATACTCATACGAGCTTCTTGATCTTTATTGAACATATCCAATAATTCTTTTTGAAGCTTGATATTAAAATTTGAAGAAAAACCATATAAACCTTCTTGCTTAATAATGGCTTGGACTTCAAAAGCGAGAAACTCTTCAAAAGCTCTTTGCTCATTTATAGCATTTCTTACCCTGGTTGAAGATATTTCTTTAGATTGAATAAAACCTCGTATAAAACGGTCATTAATTTTTCCATTTAAATAAGTTAAATCTATATCCCCTAGCAGGGCAACAATAAAAGCATCTGCTTTCAAAGCCATTAATCCACCAACTGTATCCTTATAATGTTTTTCGGGAAGAGGCATTCCTCTCATAAATACTTTTTGATATTTTTCACTAAGAACTTTATCAGGTCCCACTAATCTTTCTAAAATGACATCTGAACCAATTATTCCAATAACCTTTACATCATCTACAATTAGAGAAAACTTATCTTGTAATTCTTTAGGTAACCAATATGTAATTAATACTTTAGGATTATCTTTATAAATACTAGCTATCATTTTTTGACGAATAGAAAGCTCATTTCGATTTTTAAAACTATCTCCATCAGGAGCTGGATAAATCAAAATATAATCAACATACTTTTCATGCAAAGCTGTTTCAATAACATGCTGATGCCCCAGATGAATGGGGTCAAATGAACCAATATAATACCCAAGTTTTTTACCTTTTAAGTTCTCCAAATCGAAGTTTTCATCTAAAATAGAGGCTTTAAGAAAATTAGGAAAAAACAACATTCCTACTCCAAAAAAAAGAAATGCAAAAACAGAAAAACAATTACGCATATTGACCTCCATCAAAATAGAGAAAGTAATAGTATACTAAAAAAATTTATCTTCTTCTATCCAAATTTGTCGAAAATTTTCATTTCGAAGTGTGACATTAGTGTATCGTAGAAGTTTTTCATCTAGAGCTTTTTGGCACAGTTTATTGACATTTTCTCATAGCTGATCATTTAAAAATTTTGGAAAACAGATAATAAAGACACAAAAATTCACGAATATTTCATTTTAAACTCTCAATTGATTTTATTTTGAATAATTTAAAAAATATCCTCTTTTTTCTTCAAGAGGAGATCATGGAAGAGCTATTTATCATTATTAATAGTTTCTTTGCCAATATGCTTCTGTAAAAAAGTTTCCATAGCACGGTAAAAATCAAAATTATTTTCTTCGTTCATAAATCCATGTCCTTCATTATTTTTAACCATATATTCTACAACTACTCCTCTTTTTTTAAGAGCTTCGACCATTTGATCCGAATGTTCTTTTTTTGCTCTAGGATCATTGGCTCCCTGAGCAATAAAAAGTGGAGTTTTTATTTTATCAACATTAAAAATTGGAGATGTCGCTATCAATTGTTCTTTATCGTTTATAGGATGCCCTATCATTTCATAACACATTTCTCTGAATGGTTCCCAATAAGGAGGCAGTGTATCGAAAAAAGTAAAAATATTTGATATACCTACATAATCAACGGCAGCAGCATAAAGATCGGGAGTTTTAGTAATACCACTTAATACTGCATAACCACCATAACTGCCACCTAAAATTCCAATTCTTTTAGGATCTGCTATTCCTTGATCAATTGCCCATTGAACACCATCTGTAATGTCATCTTGCATTTTGAGTCCCCATTGTTTATAACCCGCTTCTAAAAATTTTCGGCCATACCCGGTAGATCCTCTAAAATTCATCCGAAGAATTGCATATCCTCGATTAGCTAAAAATTGATTAAGATGTTTAAATTCCCAAACATCTCGTTCCCAAGGACCTCCGTGAGGAATCACTATAAGAGGAAGGTTATTAGTTTTTTTTCCATTTGGTAGCGTAAGATATCCATGAATAATCAAACCATCTTTAGAAGTATAGGAAATGGGCTTCATCGAAGCCATTTCAGATTCTTTAAGCCAAGGGGAGACATCAAATATTTTTTTTAGTTCCCATTTAACTGCATTAAATAAGTAATAGGATCCTAGTGTTTTATCACTAGTAGAATAAATAATAAATTTTGATTCATTTTTATCATGTGACACGAAATGATTTTCATAATTAGATAATTTTTCATTGATGAAGTTATAAATTTTTTCAAATTCTTTATCAAAGATTTTGTATTCAATTTTATCAGTTAAATAATATACACCAAGGATTTCTTTTCTTTTCTTAGACTTGATAAGAGCATTAACATCCATATTAGGGTGTTCAAAGATACATTTAGTTTCTTTTCCAGATTCCAGATCATATTCAAAAATTGCTTTTTTATCGCGACCGATATTTGAAGATACATAAATTTGTTTATTATCAAAGGTAAAAAATAGTGGCGTAGCAGCTTCTTTAAAATTATAAGTTGCAATAGTTTTCCAATCGCTTTTTTCATCTTTACGATATCTAATCCCACTGTTTACTCCATCAGTAAATCTAGCAACTCGTAACTTTCCTGCATTATCGGTTATCCATTCAGTGACATCTCCTGGATTTTCAGCAACTAGTTCCATTTTTCCTGATTTAGTATCCAAACGATACAAATCAAAAATTTGTTTATTTTGTTTGTTCATCTGAAACAAAATTGTTCCATCATTTTCTAATTCATCTACTAGAGAACAAGTGATATCTCCAAATGGAGTTAGGTCTAATACATCTCCTCCTTTTAAAAAAGTAGAATATACATGAAAATTTTCGTCACCATCATTATCTTGGAGGTAAACAATTGTATCGTTATCAGTCCAAATGTAATGGAGAATATCTCTTTCTGTAGAGAATGTTAATTGTTTTATTTCATTGGTTTCGAGATTTTTTACAAAGATGTTAATTCGAGATTTCCAAGGTTTACCATAAGATATATATTTGCCATCGGGAGATAATTTCACATCTATAGTCTCTGGATTTTTAAAAAAATCTTCCAAAGGAATTTGGTTGTTTATTGAAGCAAAACAAAAATTAATACTCATGACACAACCTAAAGAGATTAAAATGAAAAAAATTTTAAACATATATACTCCAAAATAAATGAAATTATACCAACTTAGTAAATTAAAGGAGTAGTTTTTTCAATTAAGATTACTTTTCAAGATATTTTTTTAATGATTTTTCAAATGCTTAGCTTAGTATGTCCACAACCTTTGTACCAACGGACTTCGAGGAGGAGAGATTTACAGTCAGCCGGAGTACAATCTATAACAATACATTTCAACATCTAATAATCTAAATATTAGATATTTGGATTAAAATATTTATTGATACATGTTCGTTTAAGTTAAAAGAATACGAATGTCAAAAAGCTGAAAATTCAGAAAAAATAATAAAAAAGAATAGCTTTATATAAGAAATAACTAAAAAAATGTTATTCAGTTGCATCAAAAATTTTTAAAGCCTCTCCAAGACATGAAGTTATCCCTTTAAGCCCTGAAACCGTAAGTGTTAATAAAATCACAGATTTAATCTCGTCTCTAGTCGCCCCTAATTTTTTAGCCATGGGAACGTGAAATTTTACTGCAAGAAAATCTCCTTGGGCAACTTTTATACCAATATATATGAAATGTTTTGTTTTTTCATCTAATCCTTTCATTTGAATTAATTCACTTATCAAATTATCAAAAGCATTTGCTACTTTGGGAGCTTCTTTTTTGAAGATTTCTATTGGATTTTTTCCGTTCATAATGTTTCCTTTTTTATGTTTTTTAGAACTAATAGTAGCTCCTTGAAATTTAAAGATGCAATAAATTTATTTAAAACCTATTATAAAAAAAAATGGATTTTATTTATGAGTGAAAAAAAGCATCTATCAACATCTTTTTACATTCTACTCTTTGTAACATTTATTGATTTCATGGGAATTGGGTTAGTGTATCCAATTTTCTCTAACATTTTATTTGATAAAACACTTTTATTTCTTCCTAAAGCAACTTCTAATGAGATGAGAGGTATTTGGCTTGGACTTTTATTTGCAGCAATGCCTTTTGTTCAGTTTTTCTCCACTCCTATTTGGGGAGCTATATCCGATGGAAAAGGAAGAAAAAAACCACTTCTTTTAAGTTTGAGTATAACTATTTTAGGACATTTAACTTCACTTTTAGGAATTTTAACTAAAAGTATCTCCTTATTACTTCTTTCTAGAGCTATTTTAGGAATAGGAGCTGGTAATATTTCAATAGTTCAAGCAGGTATTGCAGATTTGAGCTCTAATGAAGCAAAAGCTAAAAATTTTGGTCTCTATGCTATGGCAATTGGATTAAGTTTTACATTTGGACCCATTATTGGAGGATTTCTAATAAAATGGGGATATGATCTTCCCTTTATTTTTGCGTCCTCTATCACTTTTCTAAACTTACTTTTAGCTTTTATCTATTTCAAAGAGACTATTCTAAGCTCAATAAAACACAAACTTTCTATTACCATAGGAATAAAAAATCTTATCAAGGCGTTTAAATATAAAAATATTAGAGTAATCTTTATCTGTTCATTTTTAACTGCTTTTGCTTGGACCTACTTTATGGAATTTATCCCAGTTTATTTAATTACAAATTATAAATTCACTCCTGAAAATGTTGGTGTTTTTTATGGTTCAATCGGTGGCATTTATGCAATTAGTGCAGGATTATTAATAAGGCCTTTTTTAAAAAGATTTAAATCAGAGTCTCTATTTTTTTATTCTACATTTTTTGCAGCTATCTCTTTATTGACACTTCCCTTTATTCCATATTCTTTTTGGATATGGATTTTTGTAATATATTATAGTTATATTGTTGCCTTCTTAGGACCAACCTCTACTGCAATAATCTCGAATAGTGCCTCAAAAGAAATCCAAGGAGAAGTTTTAGGAGTTTTAGGATCAGTAAACACAGCATCTTATGCACTCAGCGCTTTAATCGCAGGCGTATTTGTAGGGATGATGCCCATTCTTTCTATTTGGATTTCAGGGGCAACATTTTTTATAGCTGCAATAGTTTTATTTTTCACATTTACTAAAATGATCTTTAACAGAAATCTCAATAAGGCAAATTAAATGTCTGAAAAACTGCCAGAGGTCACAAAAGAATACTCAAAACTAACAAAACACTCATCTGGCAGTGTTAAAGAACTTTTTGCAATATCCTTTCCTTTAATGCTCTCTTTTTTATCCAACTATTTAATGTTATTTTTCGATAGATTGATAATTGCTAATTATTCCCTGCAAGCTATGAATGCCATAACAGCTTCTAGCCTGTTTTGTATGATATTTCAGTATGGAGCGATAGGAATAGCATCTATAGCTGAAGTCTTCGTTGGACAATTTAATGGAGCTAAAGAGTATTTTAAAGCAGCAAGTCCAACATGGCAGATGATCTGGTTTTCTTTAATGTGTTTTCCTATATTTCTTATTCTCGCCGAGTTTGGAGGTCCTTTTTTTTTAACAGATTACCATTATCATGATTATGCTCTGCCCTACTACAAATGGATAATGTATTTTAGTATTAGTTTTGCTATTCAAACCTCTATATCTGCTTTTTTTATAGGAACTGGAAAAGTAAAAATTATTACAATCGCTTCAATTTCTGCAAATATCTTAAACATTTTGTTAGATTTTTTACTTATCTTTGGTATCAAAGGTATTGTGCCATCTTTTGGCACAAAAGGAGCTGCAATAGCTACTGGCTTTGCTCAAATTTTTCAAATAGGATTTTTACTGATCTTCTTTTTCAGCTCAAAAAACAGAAAAAAATACAAGACTCATCATTTAACATTTAGACCTAAACTTTTAAAAAAATGTCTGCGTATAGGAACTCCTTCCGCAATAGGACATATGATTGAGATTGCAGCTTGGGCTATCGTAATGAACATGATGACGCTAATACCAGGAAACTTCCTTACCGTAATGGCTGTTGGTCAGAATTTATTTGCAGTAATTGCTTTTGCAAATGCGGGATTACAAAAAGGAGTGTCAACAGTAGCTGCTAATTTAATTGGAGCTAAAAATTATTTAAAAGTATCAAAAACTTGGCTTTCCGCTGTAAAAATACTTTTAATATTTTCTGCTATTGTATCATTAGTATTACTTGTTTATCCAGATCCATTAATTAATGCTTTCATTGATAAAGAGACTTCCAAAGAAAATATTGCAACATTATTTACTCTTCTTAGAATCACTTGTATATTTTTATGGATATATTTCATAGTTGATGGTCTTACTTGGATTTCAGCAGGCATTTTAACAGCAGCCGGAGATACAATGTTCATAATGATAATGAACGCTTTTGGGGCTTGGTTTTTTGCTCTTTTACCAATATATTTTTTCGTATATAAAAATCCTACTTGGCCACCTTTAGTTTGGTTACTCATGGATTTTTATGGAGTTATGAATGCAATTTGTTTTTATCTAAGATATAGATTTGGAAAATGGAGAAAAAGGAAAAATAAAGTTCTATCATCATAGCAACTTTCAATCAATATTAGTTAATTCTATTTTTTTTTATACTGATAGCAATCGTTTTTAATATGAAGTTTAATATTTATTGAGCTCTACAACCTTTTATCTCGAGCTGAACTTTCTGATTGCTAAAGTAAAACTAATAGCAAAGCTGCCATTTGGCAGCTTTAACTTATCTAAAAAATTGAATTTATAATTTTTCAGATTTTTTTTCTTTTTCTAGATTTGAGAAAAGACTAATGGAGTAGTCCATCTGTATAACCTTTATCATATCCAGATATTTTCCCATCTGAGTATCCAGAATTATATCCATTTAAGTATCCAGTAGTATGTCCACTTGAATATCCTTGATCGTATTGATAATTTGAATAATCAATAAATAGATTTGTAAATTCTGCAAAAGAAATAGGTCTTGCAAAAGCAACTTTATTGCCGCTTAAATTCTCAATTACATAATCAAATGAGCGAAGTCTTTTTTCATCTTCTCCTTTTAATTTCCCCATCAGAGCTCGATCTAAATTATTCTCTCCAATAATAATTTGATCTTGAACCATCCAATCACCTTCTTTCCATAGGAAGTTTTCATCTACATCTATTTTAACGCTATTCCACCACTCTGACCATGTTTGAGAGCGAGGTTTAAAACAAAATAGTTCCCACATAGAGTTATCATCTAACATTACAACAAAGGTATTTCCAAAAGATACATAGTGCTGCATATAAAACTTTTCAAAAACAGGCTGATCAGCCTTTGCTTTTGAAAAAAATAAAGCTAAGAAAATTGTTAAAACTACAAATAATTTTTTCATAAATCTCTGCCTTGCTCATATTTTTAGAGCTTTTATATTCTTTAAATAAAAGCAGATGAATATATCAATTATACTTTTCTTTGAGAAGAAAAAAAAAGTATAATTGACTTTTGAAATTTGAAAAAACTAGTCTTATAAAAAGATCTATCTAACAGAGATGCTAGATCCTTTTATTGTGATATCAATCTGATCACGATCACGCTCTACTCTAAAATTTCTTGAGTAGTTTCTATATTTTGATCCGAAATAATCTTCATTTTCTACTCTCCATTTAATCGTGTGATATCCGGGTCGTAGAGAGAAATAATATCTTCTTCCATCTCTTGCGCCATTTAGATATATAACTCTTCCACCGATTTGAATTTCTCTAACTTTGGCATATTTAGTATCAAATACTTCACAATTAACTCTTACATATTCCCTATAAGGTCTTTCGTAGTAGTAACGATCGCGAGGAGCACCAATTTCAACCCTAAATTGAAATCCGCCGCCATGTCGACCACGTCCATGTCTAGTACGACTATGACCGCGTCCTCGGCCATGTCTATCTCTAGCAACAATTTCTTGATTTTGAGCCTTTGATTTTTCAGCTGTTGGTTTTTCTGTAAAAGCAACAAATGTTGCAAATATAGATAAACTAATTAATAGCTTAATAGATAAGTTAAAATATCTTTTCATAAATCCACCTTGTTTTAATTTTCTAATAACCGAAAAAGAATTATTTTGAAAAGAAAATAAAAAATAACTTGAAGCCGCTGTGCTGCAGCTAATTATCTATTTGCAAATAAAACGCAATTATCAATTACATAAATCGCTAGTTATTAAAATAAAACAAAAAAAACTAGATTTAATTAATATATAAAAAATCATTTAGATTTTTTAATAAAATCACCAAAAAAATTATCCCAACTATAGATCATAAAATTTTTACCTTTTGAATTATGGCATGCAAATAACCCATTTGGATATTTTGGCTCAATCCTTGCATTTGTCGCTGCTATACCATCTGTATTTTTTGCATGAAGAGAAGATATAGTCTTTATAAATTTATTATTGCCTTCTCTTTCATAGATTTTAAAAGACGAGTTTCCTTGGGAAGATAAAATTAAATAACCAGTATCATTAGTATTTTCATACAAAGCGAGACCTTCTCTATCTCCTCTTATCCCATCTTGAGTAGCAAATTTCAAAATAAGAGAATTATCATTTTTATCAGGATCAGCAATATACTTTAAGATAGCATTACTCTCATCTGAGAAGTAGACGTATCCGAGATTATCGTCTGCAACCATACCCTCTACAAAACTTTTTTGATCATTTATTCCAAAGGATCTAATGAGAATTCCTTCAACTTTTGAGTTCCCATCATCTCTGAGCTCTATTTGATGAATATTATCTTTATGTTTGGAGCTTACAAATGCAAATATTTTTCCATCGCCATCTCTTTTATAAAGACAAATCCCATAAGTATCTTTTGTAAAATTAGTGGGTATTTTTTTATCTGTTGTAATGTCGATTAGCCCTCTATTTTTAGCATCTATTTCAAAAACTTTTATTTCGTTTGTAGATCTTAAAGCGCAAATGACAATATCAACTTTTCTATTACCTAATTTCATGCTATATCTAACATCAACTCCAACTGGACGGTTTAAAGTTTTGCTTTTAGAGACAAGTTTTCCATTTAAATCCCAAAGATACAAAGCTCCATTTTTATCTTTGTCATTTCCAATTAGAAGACTTTTTGTAGGATCTTTCTCATCTATCCAAAACTCGCACTCATCAGCGTCGCCATTAACTTGGCTTGTCTCAGTTGCAGGAATTGGTCCTCTTAAAATTGAGCAGCTAGACATTACTAAAATAATAAAAAAATAGAATATTTTTTTGAACTTACCCATATCATTTTTTTTAGCAAAAAGTGATATTTATAACAAAATAATTTTTTATTTTAGATCTTAAAGAAAAGCTAATATTAAATAGATTGCCCAAGAATATAAGCTGTAGTCCAAGCATTTTGAAAGTTAAATCCGCCAGTTACACCATCTATATCTAAAATCTCGCCGGCAAAAAATAGATTTTCACAAATTTTACTTTCCATCGTTTTAAAGTTAACTTCTTTAAGTGTTATACCACCACAAGTAACAAACTCTTTTTTGTTGGTTGTTTTTCCATTAATTGTATAGCTATCTGAGCTTAACTTTTTAGATAGAATTAAAAGATCTTTCTTAGGAAGATCTTTTAGTTGTTTTGTAAAAGTCTCATCAAAAAAATCTAAAAAGGCAAACCAAAGATTTTTTGGGAGGTGAAACAGATTTTCTGAATATAGTGTTTTTTGAGATTTCGTATTTTTTAGATCTATTAGTTTTTTGAAAATCTCATCTTCTGATAAATCAAAAAGCCAGTTAACTATTAATTCTGCCTTATAACTTTTATCAAAGAGGTATCTAGCAGCAAAAGATGACAGCGTTAAAATAGCCGGACCACTAAAACCAAAGTGAGTTATTAACATGTCTCCTTTTTGAGAGAACTTGCTCCCCTCTATCTTAAGTTCTACTAAAAGGGCTATTCCACTTAAATCTTTTAAAGTAAATTTTGAGATATTAAACCCAAATAAAGATGGAATAGGTTTTTTAATTGTATGGCCCAAATCTTTTGCTATCTCAAATCCTTTAGTGGAACTTCCTGTAGTTATTGCAAGTTTTTTAGCTATGAAAGTTTTATCTTTGGTGCTTACTTTAAAACTCTCATTTTCTTTATATACTTTTTCAATATCTTGATTTTTTAGAATTTCTATATTTAAAAGTTTTGCTCTTAATAAAAGGCTATCTACTATAGTTGCTGAGCTATTACTTTGAGGAAAGATCCTGCCATCTTCTTCTTTTTTTAGTTTTACACTGTTTTTTTCAAACCATCCTATAGTCTCTTTTGGACCAAATTGATGAAAAGGACCAAGAAGCTCTTTTTGACCTCTTGGATAATTTCTTGCAAGATCTTTTGGATCAAGATCCATTGGATTTAAGAGGCCATTTGTAACATTGCATCTTCCACCGCCAGATATTAGGACCTTATGTAATAGTTTTTGAGATTTTTCTAATACTAAAATTTTAATATCAGTTTTTTTCTCTTTAGCTGAGATAGCTGCAAAAATACCAGCAGGACCTCCTCCTATAATTATTAGATCGTACATATTAGATTTTGCTTTTTTAATGGCTAAATAATACCATAAAATTTATATTTTTGATAAGAATCAGGTATTTAAATTTAATAGAAGTAATGCTATAATTAGTGAAAAAATATACAAAAAACAAAATAAATCTTTAAATCAATTTATTTTTATATAATCTCAAAATAGATTTATCATAAGTTAAGGGACTAAAAAAAAATGTTTAAACCAAAAAAAATCCGAAATATTGCAATTATTGCCCATATTGATCATGGCAAAACTACTATGCTAGATAGTTTACTAAAACAATCCAATGTTTTTCAGTCTCATGAAAAGATTCCAGAAAGAGTTATGGATAGCTACGATCAAGAACAAGAAAGAGGTATCACTATTTTTTCAAAACATACCTCTATCTTTTATGATGATTATAAAATAAATATTATAGATACCCCAGGTCATGCTGATTTTTCTGGTGAGGTTGAAAGGATTTTAGGGATGGTTAATTCAGTTCTTCTGCTCGTTGATGCAAAAGAAGGGCCTATGCCTCAGACTAGATTTGTATTAAAGAAATCTCTTGAATTAGGGCTCTGTCCAATTGTTGTTTTAAATAAGATTGATAAAGATGGAGCTGATGTAGAAAGATGCTTAAATCAAACATTTGATCTTTTTGTTGAGCTCTCTGCTACAGATGAACAGTTAGATTTTGCTTATATCTATGCATCTGGAGTTAATGGCTATGCTATTAAAAATGAAAATGATCCAAAAGAGAATATGAAACCTCTATTTGATTTGATCATAGAAAAAGTTCCAGCACCTAAAGGAGATATTAACGCTCCTTTTTTAATGCAAGCTGCAACAATAGATTATGATAATTACTTAGGAAGGCAAGCCTGCGGCAGAATCTTAGAGGGCGTTGCAAAAAAGGGAATGGAAATTAAAAGAATCGATAAAGATGGCATTGAACAAAACTTTAAAATACAAAAAATAAATGGCTACCATGGCCTTAAAAAAGTTGAGCTCTTGGAAGCTGGTGTTGGTGATATTGTTACAATTTCAGGACTTGAAAAAGTTAGTATTGGAGATACTCTATGCGATTTAGACAACACAAAAAAACTATCTCCTATTTCAATAGAAGAGCCAACTCTATCTATCGATATTATGGTAAATTCCTCTCCTTTTTCTGGTAGAGACGGAAAAAACCTTACTATGCACAAGCTCAAAGAGCGACTTCTTAGAGAGAAAAAAGCAAATGTCACTTTAAAAATTGATATCCCTGACAATGTTACAGATAGAATTACAGTATCTGGTAGAGGAGAGTTGCATTTAGCTGTTTTAATAGAAGCTATGCGAAGAGAAAATTTCGAAATTACTGTCTCAAAACCAAAAGTAATTATAAAAGAGCTTGATGGAAAAAAATGCGAACCGATTGAGAGCGTTCATATAGAAGTCCCAAAGGAATTTTCAGGAGCTATTATAGAAGAAATGTCTAATAGAAAAGGAGAAATGCAATCTTTAGATACAAATGAGCTGGATATCTCACGCATGAATTTTTTAGTTCCAACAAGAGGTTTAATGGGCTGTTTAGGCGAGCTTCTAACTCTATCGAGAGGTCTTGTTATCATGACCTCAATTTACGATCATTTCGCTCCACTTAAAGGACACATTCCTGGAAGAAAAAGAGGCGTTCTAATTTCTATATGCAAAGGCACAACTAATGGATATGCTTGTCTGAACTTACAGAAAAGAGGCACCTTATTTGTTAAACCATTAGATGATGTTTATGAAGGAATGATTGTTGGAGAAAATTCTAGAGAAAATGATTTAATTATTAATGTCTCAAAAGCTAAGCAACTAACAAACTTTAGAACCACTCTTAAAGATGATAATATTATCCTTACCCCACCTAAAACATTTACTTTAGAAGAAGCTATTAGCTACATTGAAGATGATGAGCTTGTAGAAATAACTCCTAAAAATATCCGTCTTAGAAAGCGTTATTTAACAGAAAACGAACGTAAAACATTTGATCGAAAAAAAAGTTAGATCTAAATAAAGCTATTTAACACTAACTTTTTTAGAGCTTTTTTCTTTTACAAAAAAGAGCAATATAAAAGCTAAAACAAGAGTCATTGGAAGACAAGATAGAGCTATTTGATAGTCTTCAACTCTATAGACTCTTATCCCTTCTACTATACTTCCATTCCAATTACTATCTAGTAAACGCCCAACAAGAGGTTGGAAAATAATATCTCCCATTGAGATTATAAAATTTGTAAAAGCTGCGGCTGTAGCTTTTGCTTTAAAAGTATTTAACTCTATTGCTAGAGAAAAACTAAGAAGTTCAGCTGATGAAAAGAGCCCTACTAAAAAAAGTAAAACATAGACTATGTATATATGTATAAAAGGAAAATATATCACAGGCACAAGACAAAGTAGGGCTCCTATTACTCCAATTCTAATTGCTATTTTTCTTTCCCCCAAAAGATCTGAGAAAAACCCCATTAAAGGCCCGCCTACTAACCATCCAGCAAAAAATATAGACATTGCATAACCTGCAACTTCTTTACTTACTGAATAAGCCTTTTGAACAAAAGAAGCTCCCCAAAGCCCTGCAAAGATAGTAGTTGTCATATAAAATAAAAGAGCGGCTACACCATTAATCCAGGTAGATTTCTTTGATATTATAAGCTTTATGTTTTCAAAAACATGAATTTTTAACTTAGCTGTTTTCTTCTCTATTGTCTCATCTCTTTTATCCATTTTGAAAACAAAATAGATAATAATGCCTAAAACAATACCAAAAACACCAAACACAAAAATACTCTCTCTCCATCCAAAGTTTTTAATAAATCCAGCCAAGGGACCGTTTCCAGCAGATGCGCCTAGCATTGCAAGGGAGTTTGCTGCTCCAATTAAAAAAGCTCTCTTTGTCTGATCAAACCAATTAGAGCTAACATATATCATCGCAATGAAAGCAAAAGAAGAGCCAGCTCCAATTAAACCCCTTCCAAGACCTGCAAAAGCTAAATATTTAGATGAAGCAAAAACAAGAGCTCCTAAGCCGCATACAATTGCAGCTGAGCTCAAAACTTTTTTTACTCCAAAATGATCCATTATCATTCCGACAGGAACTTGCAATGGACCGTATGAATAAAGATAAAAAGAGGTTAAAAGACCAACTGTAGAAGCAGTAATACCAAAGCTATTCATTAAGTCATCAATCATAACACTTGGAGATACTCTTAGAACAAATTCATAGAAATAAAATATTGCGCAAAGCCCCCAGATAACCCACTTTAAACTCACACGACTTTTGATAAACCACCTCATTTTTTGATAATTATCAAAAGGATAATAGATAATTTTTTTATAAAAAGCAACTATCTAAAACTTAAAAAAATTTGATGAAAGTCGTTGATTTATAATAATTTTTAAACATATAATGTTTTTTCTTTATAGCGGTTTTCATATGGAATATATAAGAAAAAATTGGCTTATTAGCTTTATTGTAATTTGTTTAACCTCTTGGATATCTCTGCTTTTTTTCACACCTAGTCTTTTCGCTATTTTTATACTAGCAATTGGAGCTGGTTTCGGAGGAGCTACTTATTATTTTGGCTATAAAAAAAGAGGAACTACTTGGCTTTCTTGGATTTTAGTAATAAGAGCAATTAGTCTAATTGTTACCTTTTTTCAAATCATCTACCTTATCGTTTCACACAAATTAAATACCTATCTTATAAATTTAGCATCAGTTACTGGAAAATCTGCTTGGACTGTAGAAGCTCTTTGGCTCTTTGGACTAGGTATGAGTGTCTATTATTGGGTTTGGAGCTATCAACTTAGAAAAGCAAATAAGCTTTCAAAAGAAAAAGGCAATTAAAAGCCTTATCTAGGAATTTTTGTTATTTTTTTATCGTGATGTAAAAAGAAGAGGAAAAAGATTATTCCTACAACAAATAATGATAATGATATCAGCCACACTCTTTGAACAGGTATTTTAAATGTTAAAGCAACTATACCAATAGCAATAAGATATGATATATAATCTGCAGACGCTAACATTCCAAAAACTTTTCCATGATCATGATGGTGACGTTTTCTTGTGAACAAACAATACACACAAGAATATGCAATTGAGTAGCTCGTTCCTAAAATGATCATTGTAGCAACTAATAAAGGCCTATTTATCCATCCAAATATTTTAGAAAAAAATAAAATGAGAAAAGAAATTAACACCATTATTAATCCTGAAAAAAATGTTTTTTCATCTGAGAATTTTGCAAACTTTAAAAATAGAACCCCTGTAAAAGCACCTACAATCATTTCAAAAGGCACGAGCTGTGTTAAAAAATTTTTAAAAGCCTCATTTCTAAAAGTGAACTGATAAATAGATAGTTCTAAAAAAAGATATCCAAAAAATCCAAACATAAAAGATTTATGCTTTAAAAAATTATGATAGATATATTTAACTTCATTTGAAATAGATATACGCTCCTTGGAATAACGAACATTTAAATCTACATCTTTAGTATCTTTATAAACTAAATAAACTAAAATAATGCAAATAACTAACAAAAAATAGGATAACTCAAGCATGGCTCCTGAGTGAGTGAAAAATCTAGATAATACATGAGAAAAGTCCCCTACAAAATAATAAAAAAGCACCATAGCCATAAAAAATCTAAAATTCATAAATTGTTTAGATATATCTTTATATGCAGAAAGCACAATTGGATTTACATTACCAGCAACACCAAACATCACAATGTAAATGATTAAATATAATATATTGTTTTGTGAAATCCAAAAAAGAAAAAAAACAGATGAGATCAAGGTAATAAGCAAAGCAAAAATAAGCGCTTTTTTTCTACAATAATAATCAGATAAACCTCCTTGAATAGGAGCGCAAAAAAAAGCGATGATACTTACAAAAATAGGAATTGCGAATTTATAGGTAGTCTCAGGCTCAAATCTAATTATTGCAATAAATAATGATTGAGTAACTAAAATACAAAAAAGCAGCAGTTGACTTACAAACGTGATCATAAATTTCTTATATAATTTTTTTTATTTTTACACACTTTTTTTTTAGCTAGATATTTTAAAATTTATTTTAAATCCCTACTAGAAAAATGATTTTCAAATAGACCCTAATCATCTATAATAGTTTATAAATTTTATTGGGGTGCTACAAAGCTGAGAAGCAAAAAAAATGCTAACCCAAAGAACCTGATCTAGATAATGCTAGCGCAAGGGATTTAAAATGTTTTTATTAATTATTGGCTCTATTGCATCCATTACATCAACAATTAGTTTGATTCCTCAGCTTCTTCAAACATACAAAACCAAATCTGTAGCTGATCTATCTCTTCTAATGCTTGTTAATTTTTTCATTTGCTCAATTTGTTGGGTTATATACGGAATCATCTTAAAAGCTGGATCTGTTTGGATAACAAATATTATAATGCTAATTTTTTCAGCTCTCTTGATCATTTTGAAAATCAAATACGAAAGAAAATAATATGGTTCATAAAATATTGAATTCTTACAAAAGCATAATCTTTTTAAATGGAGATTTTCCAAATCAAAAGCTCTTTGATTACATAGATTTAAATACAGTTATCATAGCAGCAGATGGAGCCTCTGATAAACTAAAAGATTGTTTGATAAAACCAAACTATAACATAGGAGATGGAGACTCTATACGAGAAAACAAATCAAATTCCTTCATTAAAATCTTAGATCAAAACAAAACTGATTTTGAAAAATCCATTATCTTTGCGAAAAAGCTAAACCTTATGCCCTCTTTAGTTTTAGGTTTTAGCGGAGGTGAAATCGATCATATAATTGGAAATGCTCAAATTATTACAAAATACTCTGAAAAGCAAGAATTGTTTTTTTTAGATACCTACCCAACAAAAAATGGGTTTGGCACAAAGCTTGGAGTTGTCTTAATGAAAGAGTTTAATATCAATCTAAGCCCCCTCTCAACTATTACAATAATTCCGTTTGAAGAATCTATAATTACTACAAAAGGGCTCAAGTGGAATTTAAAAGATAAAACAATAGATAGTAGCTTTTTTTCTTTGAGAAATTACAATACCTCTAATGAAGTCATATTTAAGTTAAGCAAAGGCAGAGCTCTTATTATTTTGGATATAACTCAAGAGATTGCAGCTTTAAAAAGCATCTCAAAGGTGTTAATTTAATTTTATTCAATTCCAATAAACAGATCCAAAACAGTATTAGTGTGATCTGATGCGCGCTCATCGTATATCTCAAAATCAGATAGGTAGCGTCTTGCTCCACCTAAATTTTTAGGCGACATTTTCCAAATTTCTTGCCAAGCATTAATGCAGACATTTGGCATAGGACCTGGATCTGTAGTAAATTTTACATATTTCTGAGCTGATATTGTCATAGTCTCTAAATCAGATGGAACATCTTTTAAAGATGAAACTTCTTCACCAATGAAATAGGTATAGGGCTCTGTCCAATCGCCCTCATATTCAGTATATACGCAATAAGTCACATTTGGTTTCTTGCGATTAGGGATTTTTTCAAAAAGCTGCTGATGAAAGTATTGCATTACACAAGGAGTAATTTGACTTGTTTCTGGATTTGTTTCATTCTTAAAACTTGTACGTACCTTAATACCTACTAAATTTATCTCAGTTAGTTTAGTTGATAATTGTTGCATTTCAAACTCCTTTTTATTTTTTTCTCCTAAAGCATTTGCATAATTTGAATCATTTGCAAATGTAGCTATACTGATACAACATAAGATCAAAATAAATAATTTCTTCATCTTTTCTTCCTTTTTTTAGTTCAAATTTATTTTTTTACATTAATCCTGGAAATTGATGTAATTTCATTTTATATCGATCATGATCACCATAAATATTTATTTTAGTATTGGGACCGTGTCTCAGTTTTGTAGGAATTTCCAAAACGGATGAAAATGTATTAAATAAAGATATAATAGAACTTTCAAAAGCATATTGAAAAATTATTCCAGAAGAGATGCCAACAAAACATAAAGTAAGTTCTGCAAACGCAATACTTGCATGTGTTAAAAATTGATAAGCATATAAAATAGGAGCTACAATAGCAGCTATTCTTGGCAATAATTCTTTTAAAATTTTATTTTTAGGTTGATTTGCTTTATTAAAAGATTTTTCCTCTAACGCATATGCAGGACATAAAATTGGATTTATATGAATATCCATAATTGAACCTCTAATTTTTTTAATAAAAATTTTAAGCTTCTTTCAAATAACAAGCAAACTCTTTTATAGATCAACATTTAGTTTTGAATATAGATTTGTATCTAAGAATAAATTAGATTATCGAACGGTCTCGTAACCACCTAAGACTCCATCTTTCGATAGAACAACCTGCCAAAGCTGGATGCTCCTTGAGCGGAAAGCTCCTGCGCAAGATAGAAGATAATATTTCCACATTCGATAGAAGTGAGGAGAATAGTTATTCTTAATTTTATCCCAATTATTATCAAAATTCTTAAACCATACCATTAGAGTCTTGTCATAATCGACACTAAAATTATGCCAATCTTCCATGACAAATAACCCTTCTATTGATTTTCCAATTTGCGCAACTGAGGGAAGCAGTCCTCCTCTAAAGATATATTTATCTATCCAACGATCTCCTGTTACATTAGAGCTATTTCCTCCAATTGTATGCACCATAACCATTCCATTATCATTTAAACATTTATGAACAACTTCCATAAAAACTCTGTGATTTTTCGCTCCTACATGTTCAAACATACCTATCTCAACAATTCTATCGAATTTCTCATTCAAATCTCTATAATCCTGCACACGAACCTCTACAGGAAGTCCTTTACATACCTCTTTAGCATAAGCTGCTTGATTCTCAGAAAGAGTAATTGCAACGACATCTACTCCATACTCTTCTGACGCATACTTTGCGAAACCACCCCATCCACAACCAATATCTAAAACTCTCATTCCCTTTTCAAATCCAAGCTTTCTTGCTATCAGATCATATTTTGCTACTTGAGCTTCATTCAAGTTTTTTGCATTTTTCCAATACCCACAACTATAAGTCATAAGAGGATCTAACATATTTTGATAAAGGTCATTACCCAACTGATAATGTTCATTAATCACTCTCATGCTACCTGATCTATCCTGCCTATTGAAAAACTTAGCTTTTAGATAAGCCCAAATATGGGACCATGTAGGTTTAAAATTGTTTTCAAGATCAGCTCTTAATATTTGATATATAAAAACATCTAATGCTTCTGTATCCCAAACATTTTCTACATAAGACTCTCCAAGACCTAAAGATTGATCCCTAAGTACTCGATCATAAAATGCTTCATCATGAACCTGGATATCCCAAGATCTATCCCCATTGATCTTTATATCTGCAATAGCGATCATCTCCTCTACAATATCTTTTGATGAAGAAGCTTCGATTTGATTAGATGATAATAAAAAAAGAAAAATAATAAATAATCTTCTCATAGTTTTTTTATGAATAATTTTGAAAAAAATAGCAAGAAAATTTTTTAATGTCTTTTTTTTCGATATGTCTTTTTTTAGGGTAGATTATCAAAAATGATGCCTACTAAGGGTGGGGACATTCTGTCCCTACCCTTCTAAAATGCAGGATCTCGCCGACAATAGATTTTTTGATTTAAAAAAAATGAAATTAAGCTTTTTTGTCTAACTCTTCCCATCTAATATAAAGCATTTCAATTTCATTTTCTAGAATAGCAAGCTCTCTACAAACTTCATTAAGACGATCTTTATTTTCTATTACATCTTTTTGATTTAATAGAGCATTTAGATTTGATATTTCTTTCTCTAGTTTAGGGATATTCTTCTCTATTTCTTCATACTCAGTTTTCTCTGAATATGTGAGTTTTTTAATACTAGAATCAATTTTTTTATGCTTTGATTTTTCTTTTTTAGAACTTTTATCATTTTTTCTAGATGCTTCAAATTGAGCATAATCAGAAAAAATGGAAATCTCATCTTTATTTTCTAAAGAGATTATTGAATTACAAACTCTATCAATTAAAAACCTATCGTGAGTTATTAACATTATAGCTCCATTAAACTCTAAAAGGCTCTCTTCTAAAGTATCTAGAGTTTGAATATCTAAATCATTTGTTGGCTCATCTAAAAGCAAAACATCAGCAGGTTCTAGAAGAAGATGAGCGATAGATATCCTTGCTCTTTCACCTCCTGATAATTTTTTTATTTGAGAACCTAAAATATCTTTAGGAAATAAGAATCTTTGACACCATGAATTAACATGAATCTTTTTATTTTGAAATGTCACGAACTCACCGCTTGGACAAAGAGCTTCTTTAAGAGTTAAATTTTCATCTAATTTCATCCTATGTTGATCAAAATAAACAATTTTCAAGTTATCCGCTTTTTTTATTGTCCCACTATCTTGAGTAAGCTCTTCAGCTATTAATTTTAAAAGCGTTGTCTTTCCACAACCATTCGGACCAATGAGACCTATTCTAGTTTTTGGTGACAGCATAAAACTTAAGTTTTTAAAAAGCTCTTTTCCATTAATACTTTTAGAAACAGATTTTAGAGTTACTAATTTTTTTGTTCCCCTATCTGTTGAAGTAAAATCTATTTTAGTTTTTTTAGTTTCATTTCTTTTTTTTAAACTAGCTAATCTCTCAAATATTTCATGAGCTTCATCTATTCTTGATCTTGATTTAGTTGTTCTTGCTTTTACACCTTGTTTTAGCCAATGAGCTTCTCTTCTAGCTTTTGTAGAAAGCGTTTTTTCTTGCTTGATTTGACCTTGTAAAAAAGTATCTTTTTTCTTTAAAAAATCTAAATAAGATCCATCAGATACAAAAATATGATTTGGATATACATCAGATATTTCTATAATTTTATTACAAGCATTTTGCAAAAAGTATCTATCATGTGAGACCAGGATAAAGTTTAACCCTTTTTTTTGTAAAAAGTTTTCCAGCCATAAAAGAGACTCTAAATCCAAATGATTAGTAGGTTCATCTAAAAGAAATAAATCCGGAGATAATATGAATGCCTCTGCAATAGATAATCTCTTCTGCCATCCTCCAGATAGTTTTGAAACGTCTACTGAAGGGTCTTTAAAACCAACTTTATTAAGCCATTTATCGACTAATAACTCTTTATCATATTCAGATAAGCTCTCATCTTTTAGAGCATGTTTCAGAACATCTTTAATTGATTGACTCTCATAAAATACCCTTTGAGGAACATAAGCAATCTTTAAAGAGCGTTTAGTTGTAACTTCTCCAGCGTCTGCTATCTCTAGATTAGCTAAAATTTTTAATAAAGTAGATTTGCCTGAACCATTTGGTCCAATAAGACCAATTCTATCATGGGGAAAAACAGAAAAAGATATGTTTTTAAATAAGTCTTTTAAACCATAGGATTTTGATAGATTGTTAGTACTTAATAATGAGCTCATATTAAAATGATAGCAGAAGTAATAAAACTAATCATTACTAAATTTTATAACCCCAAGCTTTTTGAAACTCTGAGGAATAGGGGCTGAAAAGCTCATTTTTCTACCAGTTATTGGATGTAAAAACTCTAAAAAATAGGAATGCAAACACATTCTAGATATTGGACTTGATGTTGGAGAATATCTTTTATCTCCAAGAATTGGATGACCCGCATCTTTACAATGAACTCTTATCTGATGTTTTCTTCCTGTCTCTAAGTTTAGTTTCAGATAAGTAAAATTTTTAGATCTTCTAATTACAGAAAAATGAGTAATTGCAATTTTACCTTCCTCTTCATTTTCAACAGATCTAACATTATATTCTTTATTTTCTGTAAGATAGCTTTTCCAGACACCTTCATCTTCTTTTAGATTACCCTCAACAATCGCAAGATATGATCTTTTAAGTTCATGGTTTTTAAACATAAGATTAAGGCTATCGATAGCTCTTTGATTTTTAGCAAACATCATCACACCTGATGTTTTTTTATCTATTCTATGTACTACAAAAATATTTTTTGTTGAGTAGTATTTCCTTAAAATCGAAAGAGCATTTTCAGTTTTTTCTTCATCTAAAGGAACGCTTAATAGACCCTCTGGTTTGTTTATTACCAGTATATCATCATCTTCATAAATAATTTTAACTCCAGAAGGACTTTTTTTAATTATTTCATGTATTGATATTGTCTTATCTTTTTCAATTATTTCCTTTGCATTTACAATTAAAGCATTATCTACATACACCCTTCTTTTTTTTAAAAGATTTCGTATAGTGGTATTTGAAGAATCAGGGAATAATTTTTTTAAAGCTTCTAATATTGTTGATTCTTCTGAGGTTTTATAGTTTTTCAAAATAATTCTTTATTTTAGTTAATAATATCAATTTCTGACGTTATTATAAGCAATTAATGAATTTATCTCCCTATTTAATTTTAGGGAATTAAAGGGTGATTTTCCAGCAACGATGAATTTTTTTATTGTGAAAATCCAAGGGTATTGTTTTGTCTGTAATCTCTTCAATCGAGCATGAATTGAAAAGCGATTCATCAAGTTTGAATTTCCTAGAATTAGTGCTAAAAAAAATAACACCCTTTGATGAAAGAAGTTTAAGAGACTTTGTAATAAGATAAGGATAATCTATTTGAATATCGAACATTTGATCCATTTTTTTTGAGCGGGAAATAGTCGGAGGATCTATTATAATAATATCAAATAGTGCACCTGAATCAATCTCATCATCTAAAAATTTCATGCAATCTGCTCTGATAATTTCATTATTCTCTTCGGGTAGAGAGTTAAGGATAAAATTATCTCGTCCCCAGGCTAAATAAGTATTTGACAAATCAACACTTTTAGTAAAGCTAGCTCCTGCAAGAGCTGCATGAATACTAAATGAACAGGTATAGGCAAAAAGATTTAAAACTCTCTTGCCTTTTGCAATAGACGAGACCAACTTCCTAGTTTCCCGATGGTCAAGAAATAGACCGCTATCAAGATAATCTTTCAAGTTAACTTTAAACTTAGCTCCATATTCAAAAACTGTAAAAAAATCTTTTTGCATATCTATTTTTTCATATTGCTCTTTTTTCCTACGCCTTACTCTAGTCCTCCAATAAATATGATCTCTAGAGGTTCCAAAAAGGGAGCATAATACTTGATCTATCTCATCATGGAACTGACCTGATGCTTCATCAATATCCCTATCATAAGAAAAAAAATGTACTAAGAAACGGCCATCATAAAAATCTATTGCTAAAGGATATTCTTTAATATCTCGATCGTAAATGCGAAAACAATTAGTGTATGAGCGTTTGGCCCATTTGCGGATATGTCTATAATTTTTTCTAATACGATTTTTGATTATTGAGCTTTTATCTTCACTATCAGTGATAATGGGGAGAAATATTGATGGTTTATCCATAGATACTATCTTTTATTAAAAAATAAGTTAATAACCTAAATTATATACTTTTTCTTGTTTCTAGTTAAAACAAAAATAACTTCAATTCAAACATATGTTTTTCTTAAATTGAGTTGATAGTTTTTCTAGCTTTTGTATATTATATTTTTTTTAACTTTAGGAGAATATATGACATTCTTATCAGTAATATTAACTACAATATTTTTTTTCGGATCACTGCAATACAATGCTTTTAATTGTAATAAATCTGATCTAAAAGAAAACTTGAATCAACTCTCATCTTGCCAAACTAATGAAATAGTCAATTGGGATTCTTCTCTTTTGGGTTTAACTAAAGAAGGTTATGCAATAAAGCAAAGAGATCTCCTAAATGCACTTCAAGGACAAATTCTAGCAACAGATGATATAGAATTGATTACACTCTTCAAACGAGCTGTCAGAAACCATAACACCCTATATAGTGAATATGAAGCTAAACCTATAGTATCTTTTAATAAACATCACCCTGATTTAGATTTTAAAATACCTGAAACTAATATCATATTGGATGTGCTCGATAGTGAAGTAATTGTAACCTCAGAACTTAGTATATTAAGGCAATCTGATTCTTCTAGCTTAATCTTAGATGGATATAAGCAAGAAGTTTCTGAAGTTTATATAAATGGCTCTAAACTTAATGATTCAGAATACAAAGTTACAGCTCATGAACTGATTATTTTATCTCTCCCTAAAGATCCTGAATTTATCCTGAAGGTAATAAGTAAAATTGATCCCTATAATAACGATTCAATGGAGGGTTTATATAAGAGTGGAAAATGGCTAAGTACTCAATGTGAATCTGAAGGAGCACGCCGTATTTTTTATACTTTTGATCGACCTGATAATCTCTCAAAATATACTGTAACCATTATTGCAGATAATAAAAAGTATCCAACTAGAATTTCTAATGGAAACTTAGTCTTTGAAGGTATCCATTCAGATGGACGAGCTATAATTACATGGCATGATCCTTATCCAAAACCAAGTTATCTTTTTGCTAGTGTTCTAGGCGATTTTGATATAGCTGAAGGAACCTATAATACTGAAGATGAAGAAGAAGTTAAACTACAAGTTTTTGTTGAAAAAGGAAAAAAAGAGCAAGCAAAATATAGTCTTTGGGCTTTGAAGCAAAGTATGCTCTTTGATCAAACCTTTTTTGATCGCAAGTATGACTTAGAATATTTAAAAATGGTCAGTATTCCTGACTATAATCACGGCGCAATGGAAAATAAAGGACTACTTATATTTAATGCTCAACGATTGCTAATCGACAAAGAATCTGGGCCTGATAATTATTTTAGGGCTATTGCACATACAATAATGCATGAATACGCTCATAATTGGAGTGGCAATAGAGTTACTGTTAAGAATTGGTTTGAGCTGCCTTTAAAAGAGGCTTTTACAGATTTTCGTTCAATGTTATTTAATGAATACCTTTTTTCTTCAGAAATTGCTCGCATTGAACAGATTCAAAGATTAAGAGAGAGCCAATTTCCAGAAGATGCCAGCGCACTCGCTCATCCGATTCAAATAGAATCATATGTATCCTCAGATGAGCTTTACGATCAAACAACATATGTAAAAGGTAGAGAAGTCTTTCGAATGTTACATACAATTCTAGGGGATAAATTTAGAGTTGCTCAAAACGCATATTTCTCTAAATATGATGGACAAGCAGTTTCATTTAAAGAATTACTATCAACGCTAAATGAAGTCAGCGAAGTAGATCTTAGTGTTTTTGAGAGATGGTTTCATCAAGTAGGGACTCCAACTATAACTCTTAGCATGGATTATAATTCTGATAACAACACTGCTGAAATCCTAGTTAAGCAAAGCTGCTTACATCCTAAAACCCATGAAGAACAAAAGCCTTTTCATATTCCTCTATTTTTAGAACTAATTAACTTAGATGGAAAGATAATAGCTCCTAAAATTAAAGTGGATTTTAAAGATAGGGAAATGGTTTTTAGATTTGATAATGTAGATGAAAAACCAATCCCTTTATTTTTACATGGTCTTTCAGCTCCAGTTAAGTGGAAATATGATTTTACTGATCAAGAATTAGAAAGTATTATCCTACATACTGATGATGCTTTCTGGCGTTTTGAAGCAGGAAATATCTTTGTTAAAAAGCAACTCATTAACCTAGCTACTACAATAATGAAAAATCCTGAAAATGAAATTTTTCTTTCTTCAAATGTTCATAATTTCTATCGCCATGTTCTTAATTCAAAGACTCTATCTCCTATGGCTAAAGCTCAAATTTTTGATCTCCCTTCATTACGTACTCTAGCTGAGGAGCTAAAAATATATGATTATCAATTCATCGCAAAAGTAAGAGATAAATATAAAAAACAATTAGCTAAAGAGCTAGAAAATGACTTAGTTGATTTACTTGAGAAAAACCCAAACCCTAAAACATATAATCCTTATTCCAAAAATTTTGTTCATGATATGAAAGTACGTGAGCTACGAAATTCTATACTTAGTTATCTAGTCTCTTTTGATGAAGAGAAATATGTATCTCTTTCCACCGATCAATATTTAGACTCAGATAATTTTAATAACAAGCTAGCTAGTGTTAATATTTTAGCCAATACATCCGGTCCTCAAAGAGAAAAAACGCTCCATGATTTCTATGAAAAATGGAAAAATGATAAAACTGTTATCAATCATTGGATAATAGCAATCGTTAGTTCAAAAAATTGCACGATAGAAATGCTAGATGATATTCAGAATAAAGATAGCTTTGATCCAAAAAACCCAAATCACCTACGCTCAATATTTAGAGTATTTGCAAATAACCTAACTGTTTATCATGATTCAGAAGGGAAAGGATATAAATATTTAACAGATAATATCATTAGAATTGCTAGCTTTAATCCTGTTTTGGCCAATCAATTTATTCAGGCTGCTTTCGTTGATTACAAAAAACTTGCTGATGCTCAAAAATCTTTGATGCAAAAACAACTAATTCGATTAAGAGAGGCCCCTGGAGTTGCTGCTAGCATTAAAGAGAGAGCTAATAACTTCCTCTCCGAATCTTAATTAAAAAAAAGGCAGTTAAGCAATCAACTTAACTGCCTCTAAATCAAAAGTCCACGCACGAGGTTCTCTTCGATCTTTTTCATAAAAATACAGCCAGTAAGTCTACGTTTCGTAGGCTTACTGACTGATTTTAAGTCAAAATGCTT
>SDBV01001658.1_pt1 | contig 33488 bp, 26 predicted proteins | sample 2277081 | NCBI WGS metagenome assembly SDBV01 (sample SAMN10402039, study PRJNA504765) | marine sediment metagenome | isolation source: marine sediment core GS10_PC15, 223 cmbsf | place: Arctic Ocean: Southern Knipovich Ridge | collected 2010 | reverse complement strand
ATAACAAACTAACTCGTGCTGGTTTGAACTGCACAACACACAAAAGGAAGGATATGAAAGACTTTGCTTTTTATAAGTAAGGGTATTTATTCAACAAAGGTTGAATCTCATATTGACCATTTAATTTAAACTGTGTTACGAACTCCTTGAATCTGAATAATCCTTTGTCTAGCCTTGCGTTCTTCGAACTAAAGAAGCTCCGTGGGTCACCACTTGTATTTTGTTCAGATTGAAAGAAAATTAAAAAATTAATAGTTTTGTAAAGAAACGGTCTTAACTTCTGAAGACTTATCTTGATGCTTAATGTTATCAATAACTAAAATCGCATTGTATTGCTTGGCTAGAGACATAAAAGAAGCATCATAATAGGTAACGTTGTGCTTAAAGGCAAGATTAAAAGTTTGTTTTGCCAAATCCTCAGTTTCGTCAATAAAGTTAATTGGAAGGGAATAGATAGTGCCTAGAGAAATGTTTGCTTCTTTCGGAACTAATTTCTTACCTTTAAGGAGTACATTTCCGATCTCGTACTTTACCAATTCAGGAGCGATTAATTCCACCCTACCTTTATGAGTCTCTTCAAGAATTAAATCTACTTTTTCTAGATTCTCCTCATTCTTTTTGTTAAGCCACTTTGTAATTACTGAAGAATCAAGGACTAAGGTGTTCATTGATTAATGAGAAGTGCGATCTTTTTCCAGAAAATCATAACCACTTTCATTTCCTTTTCCAGGTATTGCTCTGGAAACCTTAATATTTTTCCAAATCTGATCCCAATCCAACTTATTCTGATGAGGTTTCAAAACGATTTCATCAGGTTTAGTTACACTAATTGAAACTGCTGACATGGGATTAACCCACCCAACAGTTTTTCTAATAGGATCAGGAATAGTTATTTGACCTCGATTTCGCACAATTACAACATTTTTCATATTTTCAGAATATAAGATAATCTGAATAATGTCAAGGGGGTTATTAAGCTACCTTTGGACATAAAATTTCATTTTATTTCCTCCCAAATATCTGATTTTATTCCTTTTAGTCTGACCTGGTTCTTGGTTGTTAAGTAAAGTGGTTCTCTGGGCGGCTTTCACCCCAGCCCTTCTGGCAGCTTGATCGTCCTCTAATTTCATGAATCTCTCCTTATCTCAGTTGTCTGATATGGTTGTTAACCTCTCCTTGTTTGTAAATTATACTATCATGTTACTAAAAATGTTGAGTGGGTAATGTCGCACAATGACTGGTGGGCGACGTGTTTTTGCTCCTGTTTGATCTCAAGTACAAATCATGGTAAAATTTGCACCTTGGCCCCGTCGTCTAGAGGCCTAGGATACCTGGTTTTCATCCAGGAGATCGCGGGTTCGAATCCCGCCGGGGTCACCAGCTAGGGCACCCCCATGCGATCGGATTGCCTATATTTTCTTGTTAGGTCTTGTAAATACCCTACTTTATAACCCTTCTAATTCGGACCGGAATTTCTCTTTTTTTTACAAAATTTTGTGCCTGAACGAGGAATCAGGATTCGAACCGTTGAAGAACGTATGAAAATGAGCTTAATTTAAAAACTAAGATTCTTCTCCCAGTACTCTCTTTCCCGCCCTCTTCATTATGTCTATAGACTCATTCACCAACCTGCAGGTCGAAGAGAAAAACAGAAAAACCCCGATGAAGCAAGGTATTTTCTGTATGGGTTGATGCCTTTGGGGCAACACCAATTGGTTTATTGTAATCATCAACTAAGACGACTATCTCTTCCATTGTTTACATAATAATTTAATACATAAAGATTAAAAAATTATTAAATAGTGTGGTTTTAGCCTGCATTTAATCATAATTTAACTATTGCCTCGGTATAATTTAAAGATTAACCTGCCCTCTTTTAGAAATTTTTTAAATACTACGATGAGCACACCCGGGGAAATAGAACAAGAAGTCAAAGGGACGTATCATTTCGATAATCAGCCGCATCTTACGCACGTATTGACCATCATCAGTATTATAGTCCTCTACGTGATACTCATCTTCCCACTCTACCGGTTGATGGGACCGACGGCGACGGTACTGTCTCTAGGACCGGTAGCCGCTGTTGGCTGGTTTTTTGGGGCAAGGTACGGCCTGCTAGCCGGGTTGTTGTTTATCGTCCCAGTGAACACTCTTATTCTCAGCCTGGCTGGTTACCAACCTGAAGGCTGGAACACCTTTATCAAGGAGGCCTTCGGACCGGGCTTGATCGCTCTGACCTTGACTGGTTTTGCAGTGGGCCGAATGCATGATTTGAAAGAAAACGTAGTAAGAGAAAAAAACAAAGTAGAGGCGATTTTAGCAAGTATTGGAGAAGGGGTAACGGTAATTGATAAAGATGGCAAAATCCTAATGTTCAACAAAGTTGCTGAGAGGATCAGTGGCTATACTAGTAAGGAGGCTATTGGTTATTTCTTCTCCAAACTAAGATTTATCAGAGAAAAAGATAAGCTTCCGGCCAGAGATTTTATCGGAGAAGCAATCACTTCTGGTGAGATTAAGAGTATGGAACGCCACGCTCTCTTAGTCCGCAGCGACAAAAAAGAAATTCCGGCGTCTAGTAGTGCCGCCCCAATCAGAGATACTCAAAATAAAATCATCGGCGCCGTGGTGGTCTTTCGTGATACGACGAAAGAGCGCTCGTTTGAGCAAATGAAAGATGAATTCTTAAATATAGCCGCCCATGATTTGCGTACACCGATAAACGCTATAAAGGGGAATGCAGAACTAATCTTAGATGGTACCTATGGCAAGGTACCACCTAAAATGTTTCCCTTGATAGGCGACATTGTCGACGCCGCCGAATGGATGCGCCAGATGGTAAACGACTTTCTTACTATCTCCCGAATCGAGCGAGGAAAACTCACCATTAATCCGGTAGCCTCCCAAATCTTAGACCTCTTGGAACATAACGCGAAACGTTTTAAAACTTTAGCCTTGGAAAAAAATCTTGAATTTAAGGATAATCTCCCAAAGAAATTGCCAACTGTAATGGCCGACCGAGCCAGAGTACAGGAGGTCTTAGACAATCTAGTCGGCAATGCTATTAAATTTACTCAGAAAGGTTATATTGAGCTTTCGGCGCAAATTCAACGAGATGAGCTGAAAATTTGTGTAAAAAACACCGGACCTAGCATACCAAAGGAAAAACAAAAAGTTCTTTTCCAAAAATATAGCCAGATTCACTCTGGAGTGCCAACATCAAGCATGGGAGCAGGACTGGGTCTCGGACTTTATATTTCCAGGTTGATAGTAGAAAGTCATAAAGGTAGAATTTGGGTGGAGTCCAAGAAAGACGAGGGAGCTACTTTTTGTTTCACGCTTCCTTTAGCAAAACCTCTTTGATCTTCTCAACCACTTTTTTAGGATTAGAGTCTCCTTTTTCTATGTAAGCTTCGGCCCCTTTTATATCCTCTTCAGAATGTATTTCTTTGGAAAGCGCCGAAAGTAAGACAACCGGTATCCGAGAGGTTTGATTGATCTCCTTGAGATGACGAAGGGCGGTGATACCATCCATGTCGGGCATCCTAATATCCAAAAGTATTATATCTGGTTGCCATTTGGCCGCTTTTAAAATTCCCTCTTTTCCATTTTTTGCAACCTCAACCTCGAAATTTTGCTGTTCAAAAGCCCTCTTGTATAGATTGATCATTAACTGTGCATCCTCAACCAAAAGCAACTTGTTCATACACTCTTAGTATAAAAGGAAAAGATTAAATTATTATTAATTGGGGTCATTTTAGACTATCTTTAAATCTATCAATCGCACTCATGACCTCTGGCGAGACTTCGCTCCCGACAGACTCGTCTAAAACTTTCTTGAACAACTCTTTGTTTTCGTCTTTACTCATGCCGATATGAGTGCCGGCGTGTATTTGCTTGATGGTTAACAAGTCATTTTTCTGCTTTTGAAAATGGTCAGTAAGCTCTTCCTGATTTTTGAAGGCGTAAACTAATATATGAGTGATTTCTCCGCGGGAAACTCGAAAGGCCTTGATCAGGTTTGGGTCGCTGCCCAACGCCTCAGTTGCCTCCAACTCCCCCATTTTTTGCCACTCGTTGGTCAGAGTGGCCAAGACGAGGGCAAAGACGTGAATGCCCAATCTTTCGTAGTCAAGCTGCACGGTGTATTTGCTGATTATTTTGGCCTTCTCTAGTTTTTTCCTGATTCTACCAACCGCTTGTTTAGTTATACCCAAACTCTCGGAAATAGTAGCGTCGGTTGTCCGACCATCTTCCAAAAGAAGGCTCAAGGTTTTTTTATCATTGACTGTCAATTTCATAAAATTTCCGCCCGATTATCTCATATTCGGAAGCTTTTGTCAGTTTTTTCAGGAACAATAAAAGGACTACCGCTTCAGGGCGGTAGTCCTTGACCATGCTAAAACGTTTATTAAATTTTATCGATTATCTTTATGGAGCTGGCTGTTCTTCAGTGGCTGGCTCTTCCTCGGTAGTTGATTCTTCCCCAGCAGTTTGTCCTTCCTCAGAAGTCGGCTGACTCTCGCCACTTTGTTGATTATCTGGAACAACCACTGTTCCTACTTTAACAATCACATCTTTGTTTGGATCATAAATGATGGCCGTTTTAGCCTTGGAATAAACAATTACACTATCACCATTGTGAGCACCCTCGAAAAAAGGCTGATTTTTTACAAGATCCTCGATATTAGTGATAGTCGCCACCACTGGTTTTTCCCCACTAGGCAGAACGATATGTTTCCTCACCTGCTCCAGAAGTTTGGAGATTATTTGTTTATCAAATTCCTGACGACCTTCGAATGAAGTAAGATTGACAATCTGCTCTTGCGCCTTTTGGTAACTAAGGTACGACCAGACTAGCCCACTCGCTGCTCCAACAAACGTGAGGAAAAAGATTATTACTAGGGAAACTTTAAGAAATTTTGGCAGACCCAGTTTTATTTTCAACTTCGAACCAAACCAAGACTTTGTGCTTTCCCCTGAAGCAGCTAACGGTTGTAAATTTTCTTGAGATATTCGTTCCATTGTTAGAAATATACACTTCTAAGCATTAAATAATTGTTAAATGAGCTTTTCATTTTTAATTAATTTCAGTGGCATACGTTCCACTAACCCATCCCCAGCTATCAGTGTTATATTCGACATAGTACCAGCCGCCCTGCGCCTCTTCGTAGTAAAGGATTTCGCCTGGTCGCGCCTGACCCACCTCTTCTGAGCTTGTGGTCGGCTCACTTCTGACCCGCACGTAACCTAGTTCGCTATCAAGAATCTGCACTCGGGGTTCCAGCACCTCTTCAGGCGTGGAGGAAGGAGTTGGAGTGGGTGATGATGAAGTATCTGCTCCCTCCACAGACGCCTCTGGCGCCTCTTCAGAGCCTACTACATCTACCTTTGTCTCTTTACCATCTCCCTCTACGGCTAACCAGTTAAAGGTAATATCTGCATCCTGTGCCAGTGAAATGGAGACTGTGAAGCCGCCAACAGTAACTTCCTCAAGCGCGTAATCTACCTCTGCCTGGCCCACCAGAGTCAGGTTCACAATCGGGGCTGTCTCGTACTCCTTACCAAAGGTCACTTTCACTTTTGTTTCACCCTGTGGAATAGTTAGACGACCAGCCGTGTCGCTACCAACCGCAACTTGATCTTCAAAAGTCACCTTACCGCGGAATATCACATTAGCCAAAAATTCAACTGAGTCTTCAAACCTGGCTCTGGCCTTGAATACCAGACCTTCACTAAAGCTCCAGACGCGGTAGTTTACTTGGGCCAGTATGCCCAGATCTGCTTTGTCGATTACTTCTTCGGCGGATAACTGCGACTCACCAGTAGTGGAAACAGCCGGCTGGCTTTCCACTTCATCCATTCGAGTATTTAGTTCCTCTATCTGGATCTTGACGGCATCCAGATCCACTCCCATGGTGTCCAGAAGCTCCACGTCGCTCTCGGCATCGCCCAAGTCAACAAATTCAACACTCTCTGCCAAAGCCTCAATCTGCACTTGTTGTTCTTGAATGGCGTTGGTCAAGATCGGCAGCAACATGTTGCTGCCCACAGTCAAGAACCCATCCTCACCCTCAAATACCATCTCCGGAATCACCTCTTGCACTTCTTGGGCAATAAAACCTAGATGCCTATCACCATCTGACTGACTAATCCACTCAAAACTTACTCCACGCAAACCCATTATTTTTTCCAGAGAATTATCCAAAGTCAGAATGTTATTTTTTAACCTTTCATCAGAAGAGCATATTAGACTGGTGTTGGTCGGATCGATCTCACAATAGCCAGCGGTGTTTCGAAAATTAGCCACTGGGTCACTAGTATTTTCATCCCGTACGCTCAGTTTTCTATAGTTATTTACAGTACCAATATATACACTGCTACTAAATGTAAAAGGTTCATCTGCAGGAGCTTCAAAGTCAATTCCCGATCCCTTTACTACCTGCATATAGTAATCATATCCACTACCAAACCACATAAGAGCTACATCATTAGTATTCCACTTATTAGGTTCAAGCCTAATTTCTGCAACACTTTGTCCGCTAGTATCCCCTCCTTTGATATGCAAATTAGTAGTAGGATCTTCGGTATTAATACCTACAAAAGATCCATCAATACCTGCCCACTCACGATCAATAGTAAGCGAAGTGTCCTCATTTATTGTTCCTCCGCCGATTTTGAATTTATCCCCGTCGCCGTCATCCACTCCCATGGCAAATGAAGGAAAGTTTTCAGTCACTTCAAACTCAATGAATGGATCATAATTACCGCCCAAAGCGGTAAGAGATAAAATCGCGTTGCCGCCGCCGTGTTGGATATCCAATATATTATCGGGAGAAGCGTCGCCAATGCCCAATCTATTGTTCGTATCATCATAGAAAAGAAAATTATTATCCTCCGTCAGACTTCCATCCGCAGCGGCAAACACCACTGAGCCTTGAGTAAGTCCGGGATTGATGGTTCCACCGATATCATTGGCGATGATGCTGTCAGCATAGACATTGTCCCAACGAAGAGCCGATGTGCCCAAGTCGTGAATTAGGTTGGTTTCGGGAACCACATCACCATTGACTTGGAGTTTGTAATCGGGACTGGCGGTGCCAATACCCACGTTGCTACCCATAAAAGAAAACTTGCTTGTATCATAAAATTGCATGCCATTGCCCCATTCTCCGCGAATATAATGATTAGTGTCGCCAAACCTGATTTCGCCATAATCCCCACTAGCATCCCAGTCATCGGGCTCAAGAAAAAGAACTAGCTCGCTATTGATGCTGTCTCCCCCTCTAACATGTAGCTGTACCGTTGGGTTTTCGGTGTTGATGCCCACAAAAGCCCCCTCGTTAGTAATCCATTCGGGATCAATAGTAAACATAGTATTATCATTTATTGTTTGTACACCAATTTTAAACTTATCCCCATCACCATCATCCACTCCCATACTAAAGGCCGGATTGTTTTCATTCAATTCAAACTCTATCACCGTATCATAATTACCACCCAAGGCGGTAAGAGACAAGATTGCGTCGCCGTAGCGTTGAAGATCTAACAAATTATCAGGCGAGGCATCACCAAAACTGGCCAAACCGGCAGAAGTCAAATTAAAAAACTCTCCGGTTGCACCCGTTTTGGAGATTCTCAGTCGACCAGAGTAATTATCCATTTCCCAATCATCATACCCTGAAGAAGCAAAAGTTATATTACCGCCGTCAGCTACAGTGTTATCTATCTTTATGGCACCATTCACCTCTAGGGCAGCATCCGGGTCACTGACACCAATGCCAACATTGCCATCATTGTTTACAAAGAATGCTGAAGTACCGCCATCTTGGATATCAAAGGTACCGGTTGAATCTAGGTTAAAGACAAGATTGTTTGCACCAAGTGTAGTAGTGGTGGTTGCATCTAGAGCCAAGGCATCGGAAAATTGAGCAAAGTTGAGTGAATTATTGACAATATCCAGGGTCACGGCGGCATTCTCTGCTCCTGAGCCGGCTACTGAGAAAAATCCGCTGCCAAAATCAGCAATAGTAGCAACGTAGTTACCGGTAGTATCTGTAGCTAAGACGACGGTATCTGCCCCAATGGTAGTAAGACCGGTATTGTCAATAGTGATGTCACCAGACAAGGCTTTGTTGTCCCAAGAGTCTACCCCATCCCAAATAAGGACATGGCCAGAAGCAGGAGTAGTAATATTGGTGTCAGTTAGATCCGTAAGTGTCCCAACCGCAACCAATTCAGCCAGAGTCTTGGTTCCGGTTACAACATCTGTAAAGGTCAGGTTATTGCCCCCATCAACATTCAAATATGTATTACTGTTCTTGAGACCTAAGAGGCCCCCAGGACTGGTGGTACCTATACCTACCCTATTGTTAGCATTGTCTATAAAGAGGGTGCCGCTATCTATATTAAGGTCTGTCCCTGAGGAAAGCGTAATCGATCCATCCGCATAAGTAGTACTGGCTCCCACCGTTAAACCAGAATCTGAGTAAATAGTTCCCTCGATTCCGGCGCTATCGGCCACGAATAAATCATCCCCGTCTAAAGAGAAGCCGGGGTTATCTAAAGTCTCGACAGGAGAGGTAGCTGTCCCAACCGATAAATTCCCCTCAATTTGCACCTCTCCATCCTCATCAGCAAGAACCACTGTTCCAGAATCATCGGGGAAAGTAATGAAGTTATCGCCGGTAGGATCAGTGATAACAAAGGTAGTTTCAAAGCTATTGTCCGTATCCCCACCAAAGACAAGAGGTGCCCCACCACTTAATGCTTTGGAGGAAGCTAGGGGCATTCGAGGGTTCGCTTCACTATCTACTCCTACTCTGACCCCTATGTAATATGTAGAGTCAGCTTTCAGGTAAGAAGGAAGGGGGACACAATTTCCCAGTTTCTTAGAAAAACTACCGTCAACATCTGGAGTAACCTTTTCGCAGGGATCATTCCCCTCAAAAGTGTCCGCACTGTAGGTTTCTGTCCACAAAAGCGGGCCGCCTTCTGAAAGAGTACCTGTGGGATCACCATCTGTAGGATGGTTGTATAAAGAAAACTGAACGATGGTGGGTGAGGTTATGGGAATGTCGCTCTTATCGGTCAACTGGGCACTATAATTCATTGTCGTTGAAGTAGCGGCCAAGACAGAGCCGACACTGAGCACAATTGAGGAAAGTAAAAGAAGAAGCGCGCCGGCTAAAATAGCGTACTCTATATAAGAACCTCTACCCGCAAGTGGGCGTTTTATTCTCACTAACAAGCTCGCTACCATATTAATTACTCTCGAATGTTTTTGGGTTATTGATTGGCAAAGCAATCCAATTGAAGATAATTTCCTGGTCAGACAGGTTCCCAAGCTCAATAGTAAATCCCTTGGTGGAAACGTCTTTCAAGACAAATGCCAGACTGTACCCTTTGGGATTTACTGTTACCACCGGTTCGCTGGCATATTCCCTTTTAAATTCAACCCTCACCGCTTTATCGCCTGGCTTTATCTTGGCAAATCCGGCCATATCTTTATCTTCAAAAGTAACTCTACCTCCAAAAGTAACATCAGCCAAAAATTCAACTGAGTCTTCAAACCTGGCTCTGGCCTTGAATACCAGACCTTCACTAAAACTCCAGACGCGGTAGTTTACTTGGGCCAGTATGCCCAGATCTGCTTTGTCGATTACCTCATCTGCGGATAGCACAGGCTCAGTAGTGGAAACAGCCGGCTGGCTTCCTGCTTCATCCATTCGAGTATTTAGTTCCTCTATCTGGATCTTGACGGCATCCAGATCCGCTCCCATGGCCGCCAGCAATTCTGCATCACTCTCGGCATCGCCCAAGGCAATAAATTCAACACTACTTGCCAAATCCTCAATCATTACTTGCTGTTCTTGAATTGCTTTTACTAAATATGGAGCAAAATGATCATAATTAAGACCATAGCAATCATCCGCAATCTCAGAACCAGGAATACAATTATCAGGATTTTCAGGTCTGATAACAATATTTTCTAAACCTGCTTGTTCAACTTCTTGAGCAATAAAACCAACCTGTTGTGTTTGCTGCCACTCTGTATTAGCCCAACGGAAGTTTACCGGGTTCAACGCCAAGACTTTATCAAGGGTGGAACCGTCAAGAGATACGACATCTTTTTTAAGACGACTGTCAGAATTGGATGCCCATGAAGTTCCGCCTGCTACCATATACATGCCAGCAGAAGTAGAATTCACATAGAGACGAGAATTAGTAGGGTCCATAAATATATGACCGGTATTCGTCGCACTTTGTAATTCAATTTGTGCTAGTGCCGAAGCATTAGTGGATTGAATAGTCACCGTTGTCGCCGTTACGTCGCTGCTGTTAATATGTAATATTGAACCTGGGCTCGTTGTCCCAATGCCTACCCTTGCGGAGCCCCCTGAAACACCTTGTATTCTCATAGCTTCAATGGAAGTTGAATCAGAAACAACTTCAAAGACAAGGGCACCTTCCTCACTTGTTGAAGAAACATCTGTTAGTATTCCAGAGATTACCGCAGCAGTTTCAAGACTTCCACTATCATCTTCTGCTCTAAATGCTATCTCTGTACCGATACCCGATGTGGCTGTTCCTGTTGTAACTCTATGCAATTCAAGACCTCTTAATGACGAATTTGTAGCAGATGAACTTCTTTCTGAGACAATTGGAGAGGAACCGGTAGCATAAACATGAAGCTTGCTACTGGGAGCTGTTGTCCCTATCCCCACATTGCCGTCTGCGTCAATGCGCAGGGCTTCTGTCACGGTGTTGCTACGCAATGTGCTGAACACAAGTGCTGCGTCGCTCGTTGCCGCGGTTGCATCCGTGATCACGGCGTCGATACTTGCTGATTCTTCGATATTTCCTCCGTCATCTTCCAGATACCAGACCAGCCCACCTCCGAGGCCGGCTGCTGCCGTGCCAGACGTGGTTTTTTGAATCACGAGGACATTGTCCACCGCATTCGTAGTGGAATTATCCAGTGCTGCCTGTAAGCTAGTGGCGGCCACAACGTCGGTCTTTGTTCCTACCGCAACCGTGCTATTGGCCTCATCGATCCAGAACAAAGCTGGGCTGTCGAGCCAACTGCCGTCACCAAGCAAAAGCGTTCCTTCATCCCCTGCTTGTGGAGCAGGCAAGAATCCTGTCGTTCCTGCGGTGCTTGAGGTAGCCCCACCGAATTGAGCGACCATAGTGCCGTCGGCGATGGTCTCAATGAGAGCCCATGAAAATCCTGCGTTTACATCTTCCACACTACTGCCGTCTGCAACCACGCGGACAGATACTTGCGTATTAACCGTTGGTGTAAAGATAGTCTTCATTACAGGGTTTGTGGAGAAATCACCTACCGATGCTGCATTGCGTACCATCGCACGTTGGGAGATCTCAGTACTACCGGTAATGTCATACCAGGCAAACTGTACAATCGCAGCTGCTGTGTGTTCAAAATTAATTTCGCTTGTTAAACGGTATGTCTTACCGGCTTGCAAAGTAAATATTCCCGTACCTGTATTGAGTGAGATGTTTGAACCAGATGATTTATCAAGAGTATCAAATCGTATATTGGTATTATTTGCCAAGTTCACTTGGTTAACCGCAATAGACGCTTGCAGATACTCCGTCGCTTGCGCCTGGGCGGTGATGACAGCGGATGGGAGTTGGTTTACACTCATACTAACCGCAAATACAGTAGAGTTCTGGGAATTAGCACCTGAACGGAAATCTATCCTGTCTCCTGCTGCCAGCTCTCCAATCCAACTAGTGCTAATCTGCGAGTTACGTCCAGCAAGGCCACTTTGCTGTGCATTCGCGTTAGCCAGAACCGTTGTGTCATTATTCACAATCTGAACAGTAATAACCGATATAGCATTCTGATGTTCAAAAGTCGCGTTAAGTGTGATCTCGTAGATACCAGCTTGCACAATATCAAACTCGTTATTCGTTGCGTCGACAATACCTCCGGTGTTGATAGTTGCATCGCTAGCAGAGAAAGTGAAGTTGCTGCCTCCAGCTGCATCCGCATCGGTAATTGCTGTTGAATGCACTTGAAGTCCTGATTCCAAGTCTGTCTGAAGGAGAGTAACGTTCGCCCGATGCAACTGCGTACTTGTCTCCTCGTTATCACCCTGAATTGTCCATCGATTGTCAGTGAGATCGGCAATTAGGGTATAGACAGTGTTGGATGTACTAATGGTGAAGCTGGATGAACCCTCGATTGTGTCACTGGCATCTGCGTTGACAGTAATATTGTTACTAGCGGCATTACCATCTTTGTCAATTAAGATAATCTTCTCACCGTCTGCAGTGATGTCCGGCATAGTAACAGTGATAGCTGCGTCATTGGTGTTTATAAGATAGGCATTTCCGGCTACCGCGGTAAAGTTTGCTGTTTCCTCTGAATAACTGATTGCGTCAGCCGTTGTCCATGAAAGCGTACCCGAACCGTTGGTTGCCAGCACCTGACCACCAGAACCATCACCATCAGGAAATGTCCAAGTGGTGTTTGCGGTAACTGCTGAGGGTGCCTGGAATGCAAGGTAATTTGATCCGTTGTCCAAATCTTCTAGGAATCGCAACCCACCGGGTGCTGTAGCATTTCCACCAAGTTGTAGAGCGAGGGCATCCCCCACTAGTCTGGCAATTTCAGTAATAGTGCCGTCTTTTTGCAGGGAGAAAATAATATCTGAATCTTCTGCCAGATCAGTGACATTAGTTAGGGCCACATCAATACTGGCTTGTTCTTCTGAACCTCCCAAGTCTTCAATGTGCCATACCAAACCTGCACCAAGACCAGCGGCGGCTGTACCCGAAGTAGTTTTTTCAATTCTCAAAACATCTCCGACCGCGTTGGCGGTAGCGTCTTCGAAGGCTAAGTGAAGTAGATTGCCTGGAGCAGCTGTTCCAATCCCCACCTTGCCATCTGCCAAAACTGTAAGACCGGATCCGGCAGTAGAATTGGATTGAATTCTGGCAATAATTCCATTTGTTACTGCTCCGGTGTTGGCAACGTAAAGCAATCCGTTGGTTGAGTTACCTAAGGCATAAGAAGAAGTAACAGCTAGTCCACTACCGGTAGTGAGAGCATTAGCACTTAATGTAAGTGGTGTTTGAGTAGTAGCTGTACTCCAGTCCCATGTTTGAGCAAAGTTTAGATTATCAATAGTATTGGTAGCTGCCGCAGCAGTGAGTGAAGACAGCGGCACAGTAGAAGACCCCGAAAAAGCTGTCCAAGCAGTTCCATTCCATATTAGGGCGCGGGAATTACCAGCGGCTAAAGAAGAACCAAGTAATGTAAATGCTGTTGTACCGGTGTTATTGACATAGGCAATTCTTCCGGCAGTTGCATTAGTCGGGGAAGGTAGTGTAATGGTTTGGCTTGCTGTGGTTTGAGTAACATTAAAATTGGTTGAAACGTCAACAGTGGTGGCAGCTGTACCAATGTTTCCTCCGGTAGCAAGATCTGCTATAGCAGTTGCAGAAAATGCAGTAGAACCAGCATTGTGGAGGGTGGCTATGGGAGTACTGGTACCAACTCCAACATATTCTGTGCCCGCATCTACAAAAAACACATTATTGTTTACATCACCATTTACTTGAAAGTTATAATCCAAATTATTATCATTTATAATAAGCTCATTGGAGTTAAATTTCATTGCTCTCTCTTTAGCATCGGGACGAACCCAGATTATATCTGTACCACCCGCACCTATCCTGAGATGACCCGCAGTATTATTATAAATTTGCCAAGCACCATCTGGGTCAGTATTTTCCAGTCTTATACCCGTATCCTGATTGCTAGCCGTGTTTTCTACATTGACAAACATACCGACAAGTTGATCTGTTTGGATATCCATTTTGTATCCGGGAGCAGCAGTGCCGATTCCCACCCGATCATTGAGTGCATCAATGGATAAAGTATTGGAATCAAAATTGATCCCGTTCGTACCACCGGAAAGAGTGACTGCTAAATCATTGGCTAGGGTTAAGGTGCCAGCATTTACTGTGACGGAATCTACTGCTGCATCACCTAAGATCGTGTTACCGTTAGCATTCACTGCCCCGCCAAATGTGGTCGCACCTGTCCCCAAGAAACTAAAGCTGGGATTAGTGGTGGCATTACCAAAGGAGATATTTTCTGAAAGATTGGTGGTGTTAATATTAAAGTAATTGTTGGTGCCTTCTTGAATATCTAAAGCATCAGCCACGTTGTCGCTAAGGTTGACAGGTGCACCAACGAGCATCACGACTCCTGTACCATCAGGAAAAGTGTATGTTCTACTAGCTGTCAAATCGCCAACATCCAGTGTGCCGTAGTATAGACCGCCTACTGATTCAAGAATTCGCAGTTCACTACTGGCATTGTTTAGAGAAATATCAAACGCTCCAGTCTGGTTCCAGTCAGCAGTGAACGGCCCTAGAGCTAAGGTTAAGGCGGCACCTTCTGATCCTGCATCAGCTCCCTGGATACCAGAGCCATTAGTGAGTGATTGGACATAGTTCCCAGTGGTGTCTGTTGTTAATGCAACACTATCAGCGGTAATGGTGAGTAACCCAGCAGAAGAGATTGTGGCATCCCCTGAGAGTGCTTTATTATCCCAAGAGTCAGTGCCGTCGTAGATTAGCAGGTGACCAGAAGCAGGAACTGCAATTGTGGTATCGCTTAAGCCAACTAGTGTCGAGATTATGTCTGACGTCAAAGCAACCGTGCCTGTTGCATTGGGGAACGTATATATCTTGTCTGCCGTGGTAAGATCCGCGACATCAAAAACACCAAAAAATGATGGGGTGCCTCCATTCTCAAGTATCTTGAGTTCGCTTGCAGAATTATTCAAAAGAATGTCGAATGCACCATTCTGGTTCCAGTCAGCAGTGAGAGTCCCCAACGAGAGTGTGAGCGCAGCCCCTTCAGACCCTGCAGTACCACCGGTGATTCCCGAACCGTTGGCAACAGAAGTAACGTAATTTCCGGTTGTGTCAGTGGTAAGAGCAACCGTATCAGCACCGATGGTAACCAGACCAGTATTATCAATAGTGACGTCTCCAGTTAGGGCCTTGTTGTCCCAAGAATCTGTGCCATCCCAGATAAGGACATGGCCTGAAGCTGGAGCTGCAACTGTGGTGTCGGTTAATTCAGTTAAGGTATCAAAACTAGCTACATCACTAATCAGGGCCACGGTACCTGTCTCATCTTTAAAGGTAATGGTCTTGTTTATGGTTGTCGGATCGGTAATGGCAAAGGTGGTGGTAATACCGTTACTGGTAAGACCTTCAAAGACCAGGGGTGAGGCACCAAGGAACTCTGCCCCGGTTAGGTCGTAGTCTCCGGTTAGGGCATCACCTGTGTTTAATACATATATATCCTCTATCTCACTGGCGTTTAGACAATCGGTGCAGTTGACATCGACTACATCTAAGGTAATGGGGGCATTTTCAACTCCCGATCCGGTTACGGTAATGGTAGTGTTGCCAGAATCTGCAATTGTGGCAACATAGTTACCAGTGGTATCAGTGGCCAAAGCAACGGAATCTGCTTGGATAATGGTAAGACCTGTGTTATCTACACCGATATCACCAGAAAAAGCTTTGTTATCCCAAGAATCAATCCCATCAAATATAGTTATCTGACCAGCAACCGGTGCTACTATATTTGTATCCGACAAACCGGTAAAGGAACCAGCTGCTCCGGCCTGCCAAGATGGTAGGCCAGCAGAGACGGAAAGTACCTGGCCGGCACTTCCTAGTCCCAACCTTACCCAATCGGTACCATCGAAATACATGACATCCCCAATGGCTTCGCTGGCCAGAAAGATATCGGTACCATCTACAGCATTATCCGCAATAGTTAAAACACCACTGGCGGCAATGGTGGCGTCACCCGAAAGAGCCTGGTTGTCCCAAGAATCTACCCCATCATGGATAAGAAGGTTGCCCAAAACTGGAGAGGCGATGGTCGTATCGGTCAAATCAACGAGGGTGGAAGAGCCGCCTCCCCCACCGGTTGCCAATTCAGCTAAGGTTTTGGTCCCCGACACTGCATCTGTGAATGTTAAGTTACTGCTACCGTCAACATTTAAATAAGTACTGCTGTTTTTAAGACCCAAGAGACCGCCAGGACTGGTGGTGCCGATACCTACTCTATTATTAGCATTGTCTATAAAGAGAGTACCGCTATCTATGTTAAGATCAGTCCCAGAAGAAAGCGTAATCGAGCCATCCGCATAAGTGGTGCTGGCACCAACCGTTAGCCCAGCATTTGTGTAAATAAATGATGCAATCCCGGCACTACCGGCCACAAATAAATCGTCTCCGTCTATTGTGAAACCGGAGTTAGTTATACTCTCGATAGAAGAAGTAGACGCGCCAGCTAATAAATTTCCCCCGATCTGCACAGTGCCTTCAGTATCAGCAAGAACAACTGTTCCCGACGTATCGGGGAAAGTAATGAAGTTATCGCCGGTAGGATCAGTAATAACAAAGATGGTTTCAAAATCATTGTCCGTATCACCTTCAAAGACAAACGGTGCCCCACCGCTCTGCGCCTTGGAGAGACTTAATGGGATTCGAGGGCTCGCTTCACTATCTGCCCCCACCTTAACCCCTATATAATATGTAGAGTCAGCTTTCAGGTAGGAGGGTAAGGGCGTACACGTCCCCAGCCCCTTAGAAAAATTGCCACCGGAATCTGGAGTAATTTTTTCACACGGATCATTACCATCAAAGGTATCAGCGCTGTAAGTTTCTGTCCACAAAAGTGGGCCACTTTCCGAAGGAGTATCAGTAGATAAGCCCTCGGTAAGATGGTTGTATATCGAAAACTGAACAGTAGTGGCCGAAATTATCAGTGAGCCGTCTTTAGCGGTTAGCTGAGCTTTATAGTCCACCGTCAACGAGGTAGCGGCCAAGACAGAGCCGATACTGAATGCGATAGAAAATATTAAAAGAAGCGCGCCAACTCCCAAAACATAATACTCTATATAATAATGATGAAACTTAGCCGTAATTAAATGTTTTATTCTCATCGCCAGACTAGACATTTCAATAATCCTCCTACTCATGATCCAATTCCCTTTTAACCCACGAACCAAGCGCCTTTCTCCTTCTAATTAAGATGAAAGCCACGACCAACACAAGCGCCGCTAAAATGAATAGCGAAGATCCAAGTAGGGCAACGTTTTCGCCAGAGGGTGCGGCCGCATCTTTTTTTGGTGCTGCTACTTCTTCTAGGGAGATTGCGAGTTGCTGGTTCTTTATAATATGAGTCTCAGAAGTGGATTGCACACCCTTTTGCGCAAGCAAGTAAGGATCTGCTGCGCTTACTATAAAGTTTCGGGGAGATGCAAAGGTTGCCGATAAATAAGCTAGTGTAAAAAATGTGGCTATAAAAAGCAGTACTATTCGAGCAGGTTTTTTCATACCTTTATGTTTACTTTGTTAAGTGTTCTTGACACCTTCTATTATATTGTAAACATCTTTTCAAGCCCTTGTCAACACCTTTTCCCTAGCTAAATAATTAAATAAGCCGCTTCACCCACTAAACAATTTATTTGGCATTATACATGTTTACTTAGTAAACTTTCTAAAGCTTACTATACTGTTTAAAAGTATATGAGACTACCTACTTCTATATCAATATATACCGCAATATGTAGGAAGTGTAAACAAAGTAACACCTAATAAGTAATAAGGTTTACATGGTAAATGAAGTAACTATCATTCTTAACTGGGCATACAACGACTTACAGAGCCCTTCATCACACCTAGTAATATCAAATAAAATTAAAAAGATGAGTATTTCTCTTCAAACTATGTTGACCCACCTTTATTTATTTAGTAAACTTAATTGAGGATTAATCATGTTATGGATGGAATTGCTTTTCTCCAAATTGGCTTTCTAGTCGCCGCTATTGTAGCCGGAGTAGTTTTTTATATTAAGCGCATGAATAAGAAAATTAGGGGTTTTGTGTTACGGCGAAAGGAAATAGAAAAATATCTTAAGGATTGATTCAGAATGATTGTCAAGATCAAGATACCAGGACTGCTATTTATAGCTGCTCTCACTGTGGTGGTTTTAAGTCTAATTGTTTTTTTCGGCTTTCCCGGCAAAGAATTGATTCTTGCCTTCTCCACCAAAACATTTTTCTCCGGTGAAATATACCGTCTCTTCACCTTTCCCTTTACCCACATTGGCCTGCCTCACATCGTGGAAAATATGCTGGCTCTTTTTGTGCTGACTATTCTCGCCTTCGAAGTTGGTCTTAAAGGAACCCAGTTTGTCATTGCTTTTATCGGCGCCTCGTGGCTGGTAGCCTTTGGCGAGGCGCCTTTTTTCCCTGCGCTTTTGATTGCCGGCGCCTCAGTGGGCATCATGGCTATTTCCGGATTCGTCGGTGCCAAGGGGTCAAAATTTATTCCTAGGATATTATTGCTACCGATTTTGCTGTCTCCCCTTTTATTAAAAGACGGGCTCTCTATATTACAAAATGGGGAGTATAATTTGTCCTCAAATTCATCATTATTGTTTCACCTATCAGGATTTATAATAGGGGCTATTTTCTTCCTTTTGCTGTCCTTAACCAAAGAAGATAAACCAGTTTTGCACCGCCCCACTACTCCTAATAGTGGCGAAAACCCGACTTACAAAATGCCTAGATTGAGAAAACCAAAAACTATTTTACAAAATAATTAGTAAATATGAAACAAATTTCCAGTGGTACAGAAGGCTTAGACAAACTCCTCAACGGCGGTTTACCAGAGCGTCGAAACATCTTGGTTTCCGGCTCCGCCGGCACTGGAAAGACTATCATAGGCATACAATTTTTGAATCAAGGTGTCAAAGAAGGGATAAGCTGCCTCCACATTTCTTTTGAGCAAGACGAGAAAAAGCTGGCCGAAGATCTTATCCAAATTGGCATTGACACTATTGCGATGGAGAAAACTGGGAAATTCAAAATCATCGGTGGGCCGATTGGTACGGTGCGGCAGGCTCAGTACAAAACCAAAGCGAAAAAGGAGGATATCATCGGTGAAATTGAAAAAGTGATCAGTCAAACAGGCGCTAAACGAGTCGTAGTAGACTCAATTAATTTATTCTTCATGCTGTTTAGTGATCCTGAGAAAAGGGACGCTCTAGCTGAGCTGTGCTCGACTCTTTCGAAAAAAGATTGTACGGCTATCCTTATTTCCGAAGTGGAAGAAGGCTCTGGCAAGCTAAGCGGCCATGGATTCGAAGAGTTTGTGGTGGATGGAGCAATTGCCATCTATAGAATTGCCTTCGAAAATACGTTTGAGCGGGCTATTTCGGTCATAAAGATGCGCGGTATCGAACATTCCAAAACAATCAGGGCTCTCAAAATTACTCACGAAGGACTCAAGGTTTACCCGGAACAAGAGCCCTATCACAAAGGCGGCACTTAATCACTTGGTTTCTTTTCTCCGTTGGTGAGTTTGGGTAACACAACCTTAAAAGTAGAACCCTTTCCCAAGACACTTTCCACAGAAATCTCACCCTTGTGAGCCTTGACTATCTCCTTGCAAATCGCCAATCCCAGACCAGTCCCTTCGTGCTCTCTTTTTAGGTAATGCTCTATCTGAAAAAATTTGGTAAACATTTTTGGAATGTACTTCTGATCAATTCCCACACCAGTATCCACTACTGCAACTGTTACTGTGTCCTTTTCCTCCTTAGCTCTAATGGTAATCGAGCCCTCTTCAGTAAATTTCACGGCATTACCAACTAAATTAACGAAAACTTGCATCAATCTTTGCAGATCGCCTCGAACTTTACCCAAGTGGCTGGGGACATCCAAAATAAATTGAAGTTTTTTGTCCTCCACTGATGGTTTAAATGATTCATGAACATCTTTGATCAATCTCGCCACGCTAACCTCTTCGCTAGCAAATTTCATAACGCCAGTCTCCATTTTATTTATATCAAGAATGTCCTGAACCAAACGCAGGAGGCGATCAGCGCTTTTTAAAACTATGAAAATCTTTTCCTTTTGCTCACTAGTTAAATGCTCGCTGTGCAAAAGTCTGTCGGCGTAACCAATAATTGGCTGCAAGGGCGTGCGCAACTCATGCGCCGCAATGTTTAAGAATTCACCTTTTTCGGCAACTGCCTTTTCCAATCCAGTCCGGGCGATGGTTAGGTTCTGGGCAATCCCCTGCAGGCGCCTATTCGAAACCATAAGCTCTTTAGTTCTTGTAGATACTTTTTCTTCCAGTCCTCTATAAGCTTCCTCTAATTTATCCGCCATTTCATTAAAGGATCCAGCCAACTGGCCGACTTCATCATTTGATTTGACTTGGGCCCTTTTGGTTAAATCGCCTTGTTTAACCTCTAGTGTGATATTTCTCAACGCAACTAGGGGGCCGGATATGGAGCGAGAAAGATAATGAGAAAGTAATAAGATTATAAGAAATGAAAGAGCAGTAATAAGAAACGTCTGGTTTCGCAAGTCAACGGCTGGCGCGAAGGCCTCTTTTGTATCAATCTTGGCCACCATTCCCCAATTGAGAGAGGGGATGTATTGCCAAGCAGCAATAACTTCTTCTCCACGATAATCAACAGTTATTCCAGAGCCACTTCTTCCTTGGACCGCTTCTTGTATAGGAATCGCATTTTCTTCTCCAAAGGTTGCCTTTCTTTTTAGAGCAGAGTCCTTGTCATGACGAAGAGGGTTTAAAAATAGGGCATAGCCGCCCTCTTTTCTTCCCACTAGAGTCTCCCCGCTCTTACCAAGGCCACTAGTATCCAGGATAATTTCATAAATTTCACCTACATCAAACTCAAAGACAACAAATCCTGTAAATTCTCCCTTAAAATCGTGAATCGGTGCCACCCCCATCATCTCCAACTTACCATCCTCCTCAGCAAAAAAAATATTATTAATATGAATTTCTCTTTCTACCTCGTCAGCAAAATCGTCGTCACTATGGTTCGGAAGAATATTACCTATTCTTTCTCTTCTGTGCCCCTCGTCAATAGCATAGACAACTATTCCCTTAGGGTTTACGAGCATGATATCTTCAAATCCCTTGACTTCTTGAAATGTTTTTAATTGGCTATTCAGCATTGCCTCGGCCGCTATATACTCGGAGCTTGCTTTATTGCGGTAAAATTGATTCACAATCGGTAGGTTGGTCTTAACATTAAAATAATCTTGAGCCACCATAAGATCTTTTCTTAATTCATCAAAAAATGTTTCAAACTTGTCCTCCTTCAAGCCAGCGACAGTTTCCAGCTTGACAATTGCTGCTTGTTTCAAGGCGTTTTGAGCATTGATAAAACTCAAGTAGGCTGCCACCAGTGAGGGAACTAGGACTACTAATAAAAACCCGCCAACTATTTTTGTGCCTATTTTTAAATCTCTAAACATGGTTAACTTGGGCACTCTTGGGCAGTTTTACCCGAAAGGTTGCCCCCTTCCCCAAGACACTTTTCACCGAAATCTCACCCTTGTGGGCTTTGACTATCTCTTTACAAATCGCCAAACCTAGCCCCGTTCCTCTCTGCTTCCTTTTCAGCGAATCATCAGCCTGAAAAAATTTAGTAAAGATCTTAGGAATATCTTTCTCAGCAATACCGATGCCGGTATCTTGAACACTGACTGTGATGGTATCTTTTTCTTCGGAAGCCTTGAGAGTGATCGAACCCTGATCGGTAAATTTTGTGGCATTAACAATCAAATTGGAAAAGACTTGAGTTAGCCTTTGCGAGTCACCGACTATTTTACCCAAAGTCTTGGGAACATCCAAGATGAACTTAAGCTTTTTACCCTCGACCGTGGGTTTAAATGATTCATGGATTTCTTTGAGTAGGCTCAACAGGTCGATTTCTTCCATCGCAAACTTCATGATCCCGGTCTCCATTTTGTTAATATCAAGAACATCCTGAACCAACTGCAAGAGATTCTTGGCGTTTTTCAAAATTATATTGGTTCTTTCGGTTTGCCACTTGTTCAATTCGTGGGTCTGCAGCATCCGATCGGCGTAGCCAATTATCGGCTGCAAGGGCGTGCGCAATTCGTGCGCCACAATATTCATAAACTCACCTTTTTCATCGATTGACTTTTCCAGCTCTATCTGCGCAATTGTAAGTTTTTGAGTATTTTTTCTGAGCTTTTCATTGGCATCTATAAGCTCCTGAGAAGACAATTCCGTAGAACGCTCCATCAGCTTTCGATCCTGATCAAAGTCGTTATAGGTATCACTTACCACTTGAAGTAGAGGCGAAAATCCTGGCGGGACCTTATTTAAATCTCCAAAAGCTTTCTTGATTTGACGCTCAATCAGCTTATTCATTACTGTTCCTCAGAAAAGGTTGTGATGGTCATGGTTTGATTGTGGAGTTCGCATTGCTTTTCGGTCGGAGCAGTTGGACAGATCTCGCCGTAGGAATAAAAACCCGTCAGGGTCGTCCCCTTCCCCAACATCTCCTGGACCCTTTCTACCTCTTCCTCCACTTTTTGTTTCAAGACCAACTTGCGGCCAACACAACTGATGAGAATTGCCAAATCCGGCGTCGTTTTCCCCAGCCTCACCTGGCTCATATTGGCAGCACTGGCAGCTCCCTCAACCAGACGTTCAAAATTAGCTTTCATTAAGCGGGCATAGGCCCCTTCTGGTACGTCTCCGGCAAACGTCATGCTCCCCTTCTTTTCCTCAATAGATAAAATAGTTCGCACTAAGCCTGTCTTTTTACCCTTAAGACGAAGGCTGAGAGGAAACAACAACCCAGATGCAGGTAATTCCTTGGCCTGATCGCCAAGATACTTTTTATAGAGCGCCAGCGCCGACTGTCCGTCCAGCTCGTATAATATATTGGCTTCTGATTTCGTCACCAATCTCTCGGGACCGAAAGGATCCCAGCCACCCATAGATCCATAGCCAATCTTAATAGCAGTTCCATAGAACCCCACAACAGCAATGGTGTTTGGCTGGGGAACAGAATCCAAGCCCACCACCGTTTCTTTGAAACGATCTTGATCTCCCGCCAAGCCACCAGTAACAACCACGTCTGCGGGTAACTTGTTTGTTAAACCGCCAACCAATTTAGTTCCGTTAACATTTAAGCCTTCCGACAGCACCAAAACATGAGACAAACTTTCCTTCTCTAAAGAATCTGCTAACGTTTCTCCAACCCTCCAGCTGTCCTTCATTTTTTCTATTTTGGTTTTCGCCACCTTCAAGAGAGTAGCGTCAAAATAAACTGCAGTAACGACTAAGGAATTATCCAAAACTTGGGTGCCGATTATCTCTCCGGCAGTAGAAGCAGCCAAAATATGGGCCTTCGGATAAAAGCCCTTTACCACTTCAAAATACTTAGGATCTTTTAAAAGCGAGGTGTCTCCAAAGAGAAAAACTAGTTGAGCGGTATTTTTTAGATTATTATCGGAAAGCGAGACCCACTCATTATCTTTTGTCCACTTCCTTTGCTCCGTTTTCATAGTTTGATTACTATAAACGAAAAGGGATTAAATAATTGTTAATTTTTTGGAAGATGAATCGGGGAGAAAATAATCTAAACGGAGGTCTTGTCTTCAGCCTTTATCATGTCATCAAAAAAGACTGCTATCTTTTCGATAAATCCAGTACCTTTTGCATCTGGTGTGAATACGACAGTACGAGAATCGCGAGATTTTTCTAAAATCTCCTTCGAAAATTTAATAGTCATCTCTTCTGTATTGTAAATCAGAAGAGTAGCTAAAGCATCAATTAGAATTGACTTGTCTTTATCAATTTTTTCTAAAAACTCAGTAATCGCAATTTGCAAAGAAGTCAGATCAGCCGGGTTTTCAACGTGAATTACATTTTCTTCTTTAGTTTCTTGGCCTAAAGATTTAGCAATAATATCGACAAAAAATATCTTTTCAGTTGCTACTCCGGCGGCTTCCAAAGCCTCTTTCACCGCCGTGTGGGGTTTATTCAAACTGATATACAAGAGGGACCCTCCGCTAGCGACCAGCTGCTTACAAACCGTATTGATATTATCTTGCAGCTCGTCAATCGGACTAACGACTAAAACCGAGTAATTGTTTCCAAATTTTTCTATTTTGGTTAGGTTCATAGTTCAAACTCTTTTTGTCGGGTGAATTTAGATTGCAGTGTAACATAAAAAAACCTTGGCGAAAAGGCCTAAGCGCCGGCTATTTCCAAAGCCTTCTTGACCGCGCTGCGTAGAACCTCTTGGGTGAAGGGTTTCACTACATAATCTACCAGACCTTCATTTAGTAAAGAATCGCGCCGCTCCTTCGAAACCTCGATCGCGCTCACAAATACTACTTTTATTATGGGAAATTTCCGACGCAATTCGCTAAAAATATCCCAGCCGGATCGGCCCGGCAGCATTATATCTAGAAGTACCAGTTTTGTATCTGGGTTTCTTTGTAACTGTGAAAAACAGTTATCCCCATCTCCGGCTGCAACAATATTGTAGCCAGATTCCTCCAATATCTCCCGAATAAAACCTTGGGTGAACTGGTCGTCTTCTACCACTAATATCTTGGACATATTTCACCTCCTCTCGTGTTAATTTGGATTCAAACTATCTAAAAGCTACTTTTAGACCGTCAGGTAACAAAATCCGATTTTGAGTTGAAGTATATGCAACTGGGGATTAAATTACGATTAACTTAGCATTATCTAAAGATTAAACTGAGTATTCTTTGAGAAATTGGAGGGTTTGCTTTCTTTCGACTCGCGCCTTTTCCACCGAATCTTCAATTGGAACCAAAAACGCTGATAAGACCGCCGGATCGATTATTTTTGCTGAGTATAAGTTACTTTTCGCCCTCTTCACTTGACCCAGCATTACCTTGGCCATATTAGGATAGACTTTATACCAGAAAACTTTTTGCAGATGTTTTCTATTGATGAAATTCTTCGCTTCTTTCAAAACTTCTGATCCCACGCTACAAATTTGTCCCTTCTCCAAATCTTCAAGCCAATCGTGACAGTCATCGTTTAGCTGCCGGGCGATTATATAGTGAGTGAAAAACTTCATCGTGTGTTTGAAGGGGGCGGAGCTTTCCTTGTAACCTAGTTGAAAAAGTATCGCGGCTGACCCCAAAGCGTGGCCAAAGGCGCGGTCGGCCAAAACTTGAAGGTTTTTAAAATCCGGCGGCCGAATCTTATTACTCAGCTTATTAAACCTACAATGACTCATTTCCCAATTATTTGCTTCTTCTAATTTGTTCATTACTTCGTTGTAAAATTTCCTAAAGAGGCTTTGTGATGGGAAAAGATCGGCAAATATTAGCACTTTCAGCCGCAGAAGGACGTTTGCTAGTGGTAGAAGCCGGTAGCCTACTTGTTCATCCATAATATCATCGTAGGTGGTGTAAGCGGCCCAGCCAAAAAGATTTGCCGCTCCTAATTTAGTGACCATTTCTTGGCTTATCTTATCCTGATCTTCTTTCTTGATTAAAGAGCTCTTAAAGAGGTAAGGGGTGAGGGTTATTTCTTTTTGTTTATCCTTTTCTATCATTTTCTTTAAAAATTTCTCCCCTAATTTTTTGAGATCGCTAGGTAATTCGGAAATTTGCTCGCGGGCTTCCTTAACAACGAAACCTAGCTGTTCATTCAACACCTTTTGGTCTTCCTCAACGATAGACGGCTTCGCTGATACTTTTGACTCGAGTCTGCTTTGACTTAATTTTTGGTACTTTGAAAGCAACTCTAACGCTAGGGCAGTTGAAGCAGCCGGCGATCCGGAATAAGGTTTATCTTTGACATTGGGGTCTAGGCAAATTGCTCCGGCCGGCCACGATCCGTCTGGCATTTGGCGAGCTAATATACTTTTAATTGCTTTGCCTAACTTATCTACTCTAAAATCAATATTAATTAAACTATGGCAAGCAAATATTGTCTGTATATTATTTCCCCAGGAACCTTTATTCTCCTGTTTTTTAGTTAAGTACCCGATTATTTTATTCTTTGTTTCTTGGGAAAATTTAGCTTCACCTGTTTTTATGGCTCTGGTTATGAAATAAAGGGTTGGGTATTCAGAAGGGTAATAAGGAGATTTAAAATATAGCTTATCTATATGTTTTTGAATGAAGAGAACTAACCTTGGCATCTTAATATTTTGCAGACTAATAAAATAGAAAATATTAGAATTAACCACCAAATCTATTTCCTGCCATTCCTTGGAAGATTTCTTACCAACGACCCAAGTTTTGTAAGGTCCCCCAGGCTCTTGCTCACACGCAAATAACACCTTAGTCAGCTTAGCCATCCATTTGGAAGTGATGAGCCCGGGATCATAGTTATACAAAGCAGCCAGGGTGCAAAAAGTATCATCAAAATCATCCGGATAGGGTATCTCTTTTCTTTGTTTAGCTACCTTAACCCAGTAGTTAAATGTCCAAAGTTTAGGCGATCTTTGCTTAATAAGAAAGGGGACTAATTTACTTCTTACTAAGTCAACCTGGGGGTCGGAGACACTGTTTAAACAATCCAAGATTATGGCATTGGAGAAAATCGTATTATGCTCCGGACCAACCCTTGGGTCATTAGATTTCAATAGAGAAAATGAAGTAAAACTGCCATCGGCATTTTGCTCCTTTCGCAAAAATTCTATTCCTTTTTTGAAATTTGGTTCAATGTTAGGACTTCTCATTTTTTCTTAGGGGTATTTCCACGCTAAAGGTTGTACCAGCCCCTTCTTTACTGACAAAAGTAATTTTTCCTTTAAAATCCTGCTCAGTAATTGCTTTACAAATTACCAATCCGGTCCCCATTCCCCTATCCGGCTCTTTAGTAGTAAAAGGTGTTGCGAAAACTTTTTTCTGATCTTGCTTACTTATCCCTCTTCCCCAGTCTTGTACCTTCAAACTAATATTACCATTAGCAACGGATAATTTTATTAAAATCTTACGGCTTTTACTTTTTTGATTTGTTGGCGGGTAAGAATCAATAGCATTGGTTACTAAATTGGTTACTAGTTGATTAAATTTAACCGTATCTCCAAATATTTTTGGATCTCCTATAACAACTTTTTCCAGATTTACAAACGAGTTTTCTGATTTGTAAGAGAGCAGCTGCACTGCTTTGCCAACTTCGGCTCCGGCATCAAACATCTTTCTTTCTTCTTGGTGTCGAATCTGCAATCTTGCACTATCAATTAACAAACGGGCCTGCGCCACTCCATCCAGAGCTCTCCTCACCAATCTATCAGAGGCCTTCAATGTTTTCTCTCTTAATGGCTTTGCTTGCTGTTCCGCCAAAATTTCTAAATTAGTCGAGATCGAGGTAATCGGCTGTATGATAGCGTGAATTAGTCCGGCTGAAAGCTGACCAAATTGAGCCATTCGATTGGCCTGAAGAAGCTTTTCATATTGAGCTTTCCTTAGATTTTGAAAGGCGGTTCGTAAATTCGCATGAGCCTTGCTCAGACTACTCGTTCTCTCTTCTACCTTGAATTCCAAAAGATCTCTTTCCGTTTTTAACTCCTGTGAATAGGAAGTGGCTCTTTTTTCAGACAACCTCGCTCTCTTTAAAGATTTATCAATCTCTCGATTCGATAACCAACTAACTAAAAAAATTACTCCTAGTGTGAATACAGCCACCAATGCGTCTCCAATAGTCACTGACGTCCCTGTTTCCCAAAAAAAGTTGGTCTCTAAAATACCTTCCGTTTGCAGATAGTTCAAAACTATCATGCTGATAGAAATAAAAGCTGTTGTAACAAATGCAAAACGAGAGCCGACTAGCACACCGGCCATCACAATAGATAAGGCAAACATCAGCAGACTTTGAGGCAATAAAACTCCCCATTTTAAAGAATCCATGAGGGATGGTAGCACCGAGGCGGAGATTAAAAGATAAGCAGCTACTTGAGATTTACCAACACGCGACATGCGGTAGAGAAAGATAAAAAAGGCGGCAATTCCGATTAAAACAACTACCGGTGCCCCTTCTCCTCTCTCAAAACCAATAAATATCGAGGCCAAAACAAGGAATAAAGCGGTTAAGGAAAGGCTTATGTAACCGAGTAGCAGAAAGTTTAATATATACTCACGTCTGGCCTTATCTTTATCTGAAGATTTTGGATAGGTAAGTTTGCGTATAAGACTCTGTAGCCCAACAAAGAGACGTCGGATCGTAAGTAAATTTACATTCCATTTCGAAGTTAATTTTCCTATTTTATGCGCCAAACCACGGGAGAGCGACTGTTTCCTCCAACACGATTTTTTCCGCTGAATCTCTGGCAGTTTTGTCATTTAGAAGTTCTTCGATTAATTTTGTCATTATATACCACCCCCTTTCACACTACAAAAAACACTTTTAATCTGTATCTAATTAGGCTTCTCTTCTAACAATAAGATCTGAAACGCTACCGAGTTGCTCGATTGCGGCCCTGTCCCAACCTCTATCTGAAAATTTCTGCAAGGACGTTTTTGCCTGATAAATAAAATCTCCGGCTAGTTTTTCACAATATGCAAGGGAGCCGGTTTGTTTGATAATCTCCCGAATCCTCCGCGTCTCTGCCTCACTGAGATCTTTATTGCCTAGTGCCGCGTGTATCTTCTTTCGATCACTATCAGAGGCCTTCTGCAGGGCCTTGGCGACAAGTAGAGTTTTCTTACCCTGCCTCAGATCAGAACCAACAAGTTTGCCAGTGAGATTTTGATCACCAAACATACCGAGAATGTCATCTTGAATCTGAAAGGCAACACCACAAGGAATCGCATACTGAGAAATAATTTCTAAATCGGATTCATCTAAACCGGCCAACATCGCCCCAATCTGAAGCGGGGCCTCAAAAGTATAGCGGGCAGTCTTAAGATAGTAGACCTTTAAAATTTCCGCTGGTTTTGATAAGCCATTGACTTCCAGCCTAACATCAAGCTCTTCACCAAAGATTGTATTAGTAACGGTCTCCGTAAGCTTTCCTATTACTCGGTTTTTTATCTCTGAACTAAAGTCTGAAGAAAGTAATATCTTAAAGGCTAAGCAAGAAGACAAATCTCCAGCTAAAATACCCATCGATTCTCCAAAATGAGCAGAATTTCCATTTCCATTGTAGAGCCTCTTGTGTTCATCTTCATAAAGTTTGTGCACTGTGGGCCCTCCTCGCCGAAGGATATCCTCGTCTATGACATCGTCATGGATAAGTAAAAATGTATGAACCAGCTCCATGGCCAGAGAAGCTTTCAAGATATCCTTGGAGTCCTCGCCACCAACAAGTTTATATCCATGATAAACTAGCGCTGGCCGCAACCTTTTACCACCACGCGTACAAAATTCCTCAACATTTTCAAGCATGGCTCGGGCGTATTTGAGAGACTTTGGAGTCTTGGCTTTTTGTTCATTGAAAAATTCCAACAAAAAAGGATTTGTGCGTTTTTCGTAATCGATCAAGGTGTCTCTAATATCCGTTTGATTTTTCATCCTTCAATTTTATAGCCTGTGCCGTGAACTGTTTTAATTAATTGTTCTCTAAACGGCAGATCAATCTTTTCCCGCAAATACCTAACATGTACATCAACCACATTGGTCAGAGGATTGGCATGCTCATCCCAAACGTGCTCAAAAATCATACTCCTACTCATCACTTTGCCTTTATTGCGCATAAGGTATTCCAAAATCCCTAGTTCTTTTTTGCGCAGGTCAATAGTCTTATCTGTTCTTTTGACAAAATAGGTATCAGTATCCAATATTAGATCAGCCACCTTCAATTTGTTGTTCTTCAGTGAATCTACATCCCGGCGCATTAAGGCTCGGGCTCTAGCCAAAAGCTCGGCTAAATTAAATGGCTTAGTTAAGTAATCATCGGCACCGCTATCTAGAGCGGTTACTTTGTCTTCAACAGCCAAACGGGCCGTTAACATAAGGATTGGGGCTTTGATTCCTAAAGCGCGTATCCTTTTGCAAACTTCGATACCGTCGATATCAGGTAGCTTAATATCAATAATTATTAAATCGTAATCATTAACTTCGGCATTGATTTCACCCTCACCACCAGTAAACACAGAGTCTACCGTGTAATAGTGTCTTTTCAAACCGTTCTTTACTGCTTCGGCAGTGTTTTTGTCATCCTCGATGAGCAGAATTTTCATGTCTAATCTTCTTCACTTGACCTCATCATGATTTTACTACTAAAACATTAACTTATCATTAACTTTTAATCATTCATTATTTCTTAGCCTAACGATGAGGTAAAAGCAAGCTGAGGATAAGGTATAACTTCTAGCCAACCCATAAACAGGCAGAAACTAGACTATATCAAAGTATATCAGATTTAATTTCGCGGTTATGGGATATTACAAAGAAAATGAGATACCCTTTTATACTGTCTCATTTGTCTCATTTAGCCTCGAGGATGAGACACTATTCTTGCGACTATAGATGCTGAAGGGTTCGACACCCATATGCTTCACCAGCTAGGGCACCCCAATGCGACCGGAGTGCCTATATTTTCTTGTTAGGTCTTGTAAATACCCTACTTTATACCCCTTCTAATTCGGACCGTAATTTTTCAAACTTTGCGAATTTTTTGTGCCTGAGAAAGGAGTATGGATTCGAACCATTAAAATTCATAAAGGCTACCGTTCTGCCATTTTTAGTGTAAAATCCAAGGAAATAAATGGATGAGAAAAGTAGAATTAAAAGTGAAGCAATAAGATTCAGAAAGGCAATTTTGAAGTCCCGTGGCAAACTCCCTACCACCTTCAAATCATTCCCAATAGGAACTTGTGGTGACGCTATTATACTTCTAGCAAACCACCTAACTGATTCGAGGCTTGGAAAGTTTTTGTATGTTCTTGGGAGGGAAAACAATCAATATCATGCATGGCTAGAAAAAGGAAACTTGATTATTGATATAACAGCAGATCAATTTGGTGATAGAACTGAAGAAGTAATAGTTACAACTGATCGATCATTCCATAACCGATTCGAAATACAAGATAGCCACGAGTGTAACTTAAACAAGTACGATCAAAATACACGCAAAATTTTAAAAGACACTTTGTCGCTTATAAAAGAGAATCTCTAATAAGATGTCTGGCTGGGCATCGTTGATGATTTCCGAACGGCCAACTGGGACGAAATTATACCTTATCCTCAACTTGCATTTCAAAAAACACAAAAGTTTTTGCAAATATATAATTAACAGGAGCTACTATCAAAACATTTTCTAACTAAATGGTATAATCTTCCTGTTCTATATATCAAAGAAATGCTTGGAAGGAGGGATCATGAACGTAACCTTAGAGGAGATTAGACTGTGGTTGGAAGGAAAAAGACCAAATGATCTAGTCGGTACGAGCCAGTCAGATACAGGGAATCTTCTAGTCCATTTTCTGAGAGATACCGCTAACATTCAGGTTGATCGGGTGGGCATGCGTGAGTTTGTAGTAGACTCCAAGACATATCCATTACCAACCAAAGTCGCCGATTTTCTGAATAGATTAGATTGGCTCCCGGAATTTTCTGGCTTCAGGGCCGAGGGCGCTATCCGAGTACTAAAGGGAGACATGGAGGGGCTACCCACACGCTAAACCTGCCCCTCTTTCTCTTGTTATATCAGTCAATAATCTGGCTGGGTTTATATAACACAGTCTGGAACTACCACCTAAGATAGACCAGGGGTTAAGGGCTAAATGGGGCCATGATCCTTTAGTTTCTTTGGCAAGAATGATGGGTAAAAGTAAGGCAACTGAGAGCCTAAGGAAAAAGAGACTTGAGAAAGAACCAGAAGGATTTCACCTAGAAGAGGGTGAGGGTGTTTATTCTTGCCTAATCTGCCAAACTTCAATATCCGGAAAAGATACTTGGTGGGACTCAAACGGTCTTAAATGTATAGATTGTCAAAGGAATATAAAAGAAAAGGTTATTCCGGCTGAAATATGCAAAGACAGCAAATTTTACTTACAAGACTGGCAGATTCAGAATGATTACAACCTACACTCAGCCACTGTAGGTAAGTTGCGAAGACAAGGTGTTTTGAAGACCCGGGAACTTAAAAAGCAGAATGGCTTAATTTATCTCCACATTTACCTAGTGAAAGAAAACAAAGAGTTCTTCAAGAAATACCCAAAGAAAGAAAAGATGAAGGTTGAGTTTATAAATACCGGAGGAGAGAAAATACAGTTATAGAAATGAAAGAGCCAGAGTTCAGCGGTACTCAAGTGAGTACTTAACTCTGGCCCAACGCTTTAAGGTTACGTGTTTCCTACTTGATCTCTAGTTGGACAGCTGGGTTGGTTTGCTTTGGACCTCCAGAAGTAGAGCAACCTTTCGGGTTGTTCCACCACCACTTCGGGAAACCGTCTGAGAAGCGAAACCCCAGTAGGACTTGTTCTCATCTGGTAGCACCTCGGTGTTCTCCCAATCCAACGTGAAGGTGACGCCATCTTGGATGTAATCCTCAGGGTCACCCTTACCGTTGAACAGGAACTGGTAAGTGCCAAAGCCAGGCCAATCTCCTGACTCAAGCTTGAGCGCTGCTAGCGCTCTTTCGTACTTCCGATACTCTTCCTCCTCCTGCTCCTGCCGATCACGCTCTTCTTCGGCTTGCCGTTTTTCCTCAGCTTTCTTGGCAAGGCGATCCTGCCGTCGCTGATGCAGCTCCTCATGACGCTCGATAGAACTGCGAACAGAATCTATCTTTGCGCGGGCTGCTTCCGATTCCTGATCCCACCGAAGACTTTCTTCGGCTGAGCGTAGATCACCTAGGAGTGAATGAATTTGTCGATCACCGTTCCAGCCAGTTTGGAAGCCCCAATTTTCTGGGTACCCCAACATGACGTTGAGACGCGGCCTCAGGTCTTCGATCTCGGCTTTGGTGGCCTCGTCAAGTTCCTTTGGCTGCTCACTTCGCAACGATGTTACCAAGCTGGAAACTCCAGTTTCTGCCCGAGACAACAACGAAGGCCTCTGAGGTTCGTACTGCTCCTTCTCCTCAGAAGACACGTAGTCATCAAGGCTCAGTCGCAAATTCTTCCTTTCAGCCTCAGCCTTCGTGGTGGCGTCCCCAAGACGTTCTATGTAGAACGCAATGAGATCCTCCCGGCTGAGAAGTCGGGTTACTCCACCACTTGCCTGGTGAATCGTCTCGAGTCTGTTCATGATCTGCTGGTTGTGGTCCACAAAGCTGAGGTAACGTCGCTCACTGGCAAGGTCCTCGGCGAACTTGCGTACCACTTCCGGTCCTTTTGCAGGGATGGGATCGCTGGAGATCTCGACACCTGCCAGGTACGTCCGACGTTGGTAAACGTAGCCTTCCTCTGGACAGTAACTCCAAGAGGGTGTTGTCTCAACCTCCTTCTTCAGTAGATGGGGTGCGACCTCCTCCACCCAGGAAAGTTCGACCTCCTGGCAACTTCTTGCGAAGTTTACCATGTCGCTTTTGCGGGTTTTCGTTTTCACGATACTACCGCAAGTGAGAAGCCGAGGTAGCTCCCTAAAGAGACCACTGCCTGGGTGAATGCGAACAAGATCACCGTTGCGGGCGTAGTTAACGCCGCCGCTAAGAATTGAAA
>SDBV01001657.1_pt1 | contig 33505 bp, 7 predicted proteins | sample 2277081 | NCBI WGS metagenome assembly SDBV01 (sample SAMN10402039, study PRJNA504765) | marine sediment metagenome | isolation source: marine sediment core GS10_PC15, 223 cmbsf | place: Arctic Ocean: Southern Knipovich Ridge | collected 2010 | reverse complement strand
CGGCAACCAGCGTTATCCCGACGTGGCCATCAGCGAAACGGGCCAGTTCGTGGTAACATGGTCGGGAACCGCGGGCGACGACAACGCGGGCTACGGCGTTTATGCGCAGCGATACGATCTCGATCTTTTGCGAGACGAGTCCGAGCAGAACATGCCGCAGGTGCAAGAGTACATCAGCACCGACATCGATCACCCCTTGGCCTACGACCAGGGTTCGGTGGTATCGGAGATCGTCATCTCGGACAGCTACACCATCGCCGACATCAACGTCACGCTGAGCATCACCCATCCCGAGCCCCGCGAGATCCAGGTCTTCCTGGAAAGCCCCAACGGCACGTCCATCGAATTGATCAACGAAGTGCCGGCGGCGGGGATAACCGGCCAGGACTTCAGCAATACGATCCTCGACGACGATCCCCTCGACGAGGACACGCCGGTGGTGCCCATCGACGACGTCACCGCCGTTCCGCCCTATACGGGCCGCTACTCGCCGCTCACGCCTTTGAGCACCTTCGACGGGCAGGACGTGGCCGGCACCTGGAAACTGAGAATCGTGGACAACGTGCCGGTACTCTTAATCACCGATACCCAAGTCATTCCCGACTTCACCAAGGGCACCTTCGACGCCTGGTCGATGGAGATCGAGCGGGTTATGCCGACGTCGGGCGAGTTCCTGGTGAACACCACCACCGCGGGCGATCAGCTTTACTCGTCGGTCGACATGAACCGCATGGGCGCGTACACCATCACTTGGAGCGGCAACGGAGACCGCGAGAACCAGGAGGACGAGTCGGGCCACGGCGTGTTCTATCAGCGATATCAAGGCAACGACGAAAAGTTAGGCACGGAGACGCGCGTCAACAGCCAGACCATCGGCGACCAGTGGAAGTCGTCCATCGGCAGCGACGCCGAAGGCAACTTCGTCATCGCCTGGACCGGATTGGGCCTCAATTCCCAGGGGCAGATCGACGCCTCCACGACCGGTGTCTACAAATTCTCCAGCAATCAAAACGTGGAAACACCCGACGTGGTCGGTCCGCTGGTGACGGGCGTTCTGGCGATTAACCCTCTCACTTCCGAGCCCGTCATCGTCTTGGAAGGCGGAGTTTTGAATACCGCCACGAATGAGATCAAGTTGCTCTTCGACGAAGAGCTTTCCACCAAGCAGGTTGTGGTCGACGGTGACCGCAGCCCGGCGATTAACAGCGTTTTGAATCTGAGCAACTGGACGCTGATGCGCAACGGCATCGAGATTATCGGCGCGATTTCGGCGGTCGAGTTCAACCTCGACGGGTCGACCGGCAAGTACCAAGCGACTCTCACGCTCGACGGCAACGGAACGGACTCCGGGGCGCCGGCGCTGACGGCGGGCACTTACACGCTGTCGCTGAGCGATCTGGTTACCGACGTCGAGGGCAACAAGCTCGACGGCGACCGTAACGGCGAAGCCGGCACTTTGCCCGGGGCCACCGGATACAGCGGCTACAAGTTCGACTTCTACGTCAGCGACGATCCCACGCGATTGGGCGCCGAGTTCCGCATCAACGGCGAAGACAACATCGACGCCCAGCAGCGCTTGGGCACCATCTTGGGAATCGGCCAAGCCGAACAGGAATCCACCCGCGCGGTGGCCATCGACAACGACGGCGACTTCGCGGTCGTCTGGACCAGCTACGGCCAGGACGATACCGACGACCTTCAAGGCGGGGGCGTCTATCTGCGGCTGTACGACGGTCGCGGCGACGAGCCCATTGCCTTTACCGGCGAGATTCTGGTTAACGAAGGCCAAACCGAAGGCCACCAGCGCAACGCTTCGCTGGACATGGACGCCGACGGCGATCTGATCGTGGTTTGGGAAGCGCAAAGCGAAGACGGCACCTGGGACGTGTGGGCACGCCGTTACGACGCGGCCGGCAATGCCATCGTCAGCGATACGAATCTGGACAAACGAATCGACTATCGCGACGACGACCTGCCCTTCCGCGTCAACACGCTGGTGGCCAACGACCAGCTCAATCCCTCGGTGGCGGTCGACGATTACGGCAACTTCGTCATCGTCTGGGCCACCAGAGGCCAGACGCAAAGCTTCTTCAACGACGTTCACGGCCAGATGTTCAACTATATGGGCGAGCAGGTCGGCGAAGAGTTCGAGATCAACCAGACGCCCATTCCGGGCGTCAGCACGGTTCCCGGCGACCCGCAGATCAATCCCACGGTGGCCATGGCCGGCGACGGTTCGCAGTTCGTGGTCGCTTGGGAACAGAACGTGGCGCATTCCAACGGCGTTGTCACCGAAAGCAACATCATGGCCCGCCTGTTCAACAGCTTCGGCGAGCCGCTGGTTGAAGCCACCGCCGACGACACGGGCACGGGCGACACGGGAGACACGGGCGACACGGGAGATACGGGCGACACGGGAGACACGGGAGACACCCAGGCGGATGCCGTCGCCGTCAGCGCCGAGTTCCAGGTGAACGCGGCCGGCGAATTCGTTTCCGACGCGGCCCACGAGCCGCACGTCGATCCGGGCGGAAGCGAGACCTGGCAACGAACGGCCCGCAACCCGCAGGCCACGATGGACGACAACGGCAACTTCATCGTCGTCTGGGAAGCCTATCAGGACAACGACACCGAGGCCCGCGACGGAGCGGACAGCTACGGTATTTACTTCCGCAGCTTCGACGCCTTCGGCACGCCCGTCACGGGCGACGACCAGCAGGCGAATCTGGTGGTCACCGAGCCTGACCAGAGCGACACGGTCAACATCCCACTGAGCAGCTATGCCTTTAACGGCGGACAGTTGAATCCGTCGATCGCCGTGGACGCCGACGGCGACTTCTCCATCGTGTGGAACGGCAACGGAGCGCAACCGCATCCGCTGGAAGAGATCGACCCCGATCTGATTTCGGATCACGACCCGGCCGGCGTGTTCATGCGAGAGTTCAACGGAAACTTGCAATACACCAGCGTGCAGACGCGGGTCAACCGCACGGTTGCCGGCGTACAGAGCTTCCCCACCATCGCCATGGAGCCCGACGGCGACGCCATCGTCGTCTGGGCCGGCAACGGCGTGGGCGACCGGCACGGCATTTTCGCCCGACGTTACGAAGCGGGCACCGACACCGCCGGTCCCACGGCCACCGAGTTGCGTTGGTATAATTCGCTCACCGGTAATTACGAGTTGCTGGGCGAGGGCGACAACATCGTCAGTTGGGGAAATCAAGTCAAGTCGGTCTTCGTCGTCTTCGACGAGAATATGAACACCGACATGGATCCGCAAAACAATACCATGCACGGCGAATACAGCGTCCAGAACATCAACAACTGGGCCCTGGTCAACGGACGTATGCAGGAAGTTCCGGGCGCGATCGAAAGCGTCAACTTCGAGTACGATCTGGTCACCAGAAAGTGGATGGCGGAAGTCACCTTCGCGGACGCCGCCGGACTGCCCAACGGCGACTATGTGCTCTATGCTCGCAGCGACATGCAAGACGCCGCCGGCAACTATCTGGGCCGCACGGGCATGCGTCCCAACGGCACCCGCGAGAACATCGACGGCACCGAGGCCCTGTTCCCCATCACCAGCCCCACCGGCGGATTCGCTTTCGCCTTCCGCATGAACGACACCCTGCCCGGCGACGCGCCTTACGGCGATATCGACCAGGTGGTGAGTTGGATGGACTTCGAATTGACCGGAGATACCACGGGCATTGTGACCTATCAAGAGAATTCGGCGGTTGCCCGAAACAGCGAGGGTGATTATGTCGTGGTTTGGACCCAATACAGCGAACCCCTCGACAACCTGGTTCCGCAAGACGGCACGGACGACGGCACGGGTGACGGCACGGACGACGGCACGGACGACGGCACGGACGACGATACGGGTTCAACCGACGACGACGACACCCCCACGGTTGTGGAAGCCAACATTGTGGCCCAGCGATACGACAGGACGGGACGAGCCATCGGCGGTTTGATTCTGGTTAACAGCCTGTGGCTGGGCGAATTATCGGTCGGCGAGCAAATCGAGCCGGACGTGGCAATCGACGACAAGGGTAACTTCGTCGTCGTCTGGTCGGGCGATACCGAGGAGATCGGCGACGAATCGGGCTCGGGTATCTTCGCCCAACGGTTCGACGACGAAGGCAGAGCCATAGGCGGCCAGTTCCTGGTCAACCAGTACACCCAAGACGACCAGGACCAGCCGTCGGTTGCAATGGACGAGAACAACGGCGACTTTGTGATCTCCTGGACGAGCTTCAAGCGAGACGCCGGCCGCGACGACATCATGGCACGTAAATACGCTTGGACGGCTCTGCCGCTGAGCGGTGAGTTCCTGGTGAACACCTACACCGCTCATGCCCAGGCGAATTCCGACGTGGCCATGAACACCTCCGGCGACTTTGTGATCGTCTGGGAAAGCGATGAGCAGGACGGCAATGACATGGGTGTTTATGGCCAACGCTACAACAAGGCGGCCGTGCGCCGCGGCGGCGAATTCCTCGTCAATGCCCAGCGGCAATACGACCAGCAGGATCCGGCCGTTGCCATGAACAACGCCGGAAACTTCGTGGTTACCTGGGAAAGCTATCGCCAGGACGGCAGCGGATGGGGAATCTTCGCCCGGCGTTACAACTCGGCGGGAGCCTCGCGAGGCGGCGAGTTCCAGGTAAACGAAACGACGAAATACTTCCAGCAGGATCCCGACGTCGCCGTCAACAGCAACGGCGTCTTCATGGTCTCCTGGACGTCGTACGATCAGGACAACCCCCACGATCAATTTATCCACAACGACGGCGTCTACGCCCGCATGTTCAACGATAACGGCACGGATTATGTCGACCTCTTAAACATCGGCCCCGACCCCGTGGGCGAGTTCCGCGTGAACGGCTGGACCGACGGCGATCAGTATGGGTCGGCCGTCGCCGCGGGCGGCGGTGGCGGCGCGGACGGCGCCGGCCACTTCGTCATAACCTGGAGCGGACAGTTCGATGTCATTGAAACCGAATGGACGATCGAGGAGGACACCGGCGACGACACCGGCGACGATACCGGCGGCGATACCGGCGGCGGCGATGTGCAGTTCACGACCGAGGAAGACATCCCCGCGATATTCTCGCGTATTATCGACCCGCCCAGCGAGCCCACGGCCGACTCGATTACGTTGCAGAGCGTCCATCTGGTGGGCACCTCGGGCGACGACCTGTTCGAATTCATCGGCGGTCCCAACTCCAGCGCCTGGGTGGTGAAAATCAACGGCGAGCCGGTATTCGTGGGGGCCAACGTGGGCACAATTACCTTTGCCGGAGGTAGCGGCAAGGACACGGTGATCCTCACCGGCTCTTCGGCCGACGACAGCGTGGAACTGTGGAGCGACCGCGGCGTGCTGGCCAGCAGCGACTACACGATCAGCGTGGACGGCGTCGAATCCATCCGGGTTTACGGCGGCAGCGGCAACGACGTGGCCAGCCTGCACGATTCCGACGGCGACGACCTCTTCACCTTCATGCCGGGCTATTCGACAATGGCCGCTGCCGGCAGCGACCTTCGCGTGGACCAGTTCGAGCATGTCATCGGATACGCCGGCTTGGGCCGCGACGTGGCCAAGCTGTACGGTTCTTCGCAAGACGACACCTTCAACGCCTACCCCACATACGCGATTATGGAAACGGCCGCACTGCACGGCGAAGCTCGTAACTTCGAACTGCACCGAGGCTATGCGGTCGCGGGCGGAACCGACAGGGCCAACCTTTACGACGGCGGGGGCGACGATCTGCTCTACTCGATGCCCACGTTCTCCAAGCTCTACGGCGACGGCTTCTACAGCTCGGCCAGCGACTTCGACAAGGTCGTGGCGGTTGCCGACGGCGGCGGCAGCGACGTTGCCATCCTTAAGGATTCCCCCGGCGACGATACCTTCGAGGCCGGCCCCGGCTACGGCAAGCTGTACAACACGGGCGTGTTCTACACCCGCGCCGACGGCTTCGAGTTCATCGAGGCATACGGCGACGCGGGCGGCGACGATACCGCGCGGCTGTACGATTCCACGGGCGACGACATCTTCGTCGCCGGTCCGGGCTTCGGCAAGATGACCGGCGCCGACTTTACCGTGCAGGTCGACAGCTTCCGCTATGTGACCGGTTACGGCAACGCCGGCGGCAACGACCGCGCCGAATTGTTCGACTCCGGCGGTAACGACACCTTTGTGGCCACGCCGGCCTACGGCGAACTGTTCGGCGAAGGGTTCTACAACCGCGCCTATTCCTTCGAAAGCGTGGATGCACGATCCACCGGCGGCGGCACCGACACGGCCTTGCTGTACGACTCGGCGCTGAACGATTATCTCACTGCCGACGAAGACCAGCAGACGGTGACGCTGTTGAACGCCGAAGCCGACTTCCGCTACTGGGTGTCGAATTTCGACTCGGTCGAAGCACGTTCGACCAACGAAGGAGATAAAAAGAGCAAATCGGCCTCGGTCGACTTCCTCTTGGCGACCGGCATGTGGGAGGAAGAGTGATTTTGTTAGCCCGGCCGCTTGCGGCCGGTTGGAAAAGCAGCGGATTTTATATAGTTTTTTAACAGCCCGTGGGGCGAATAGATAGGCTCGGCCGTTTTTTCGGCGAACTGGTTGAAGGAGATAAAGGATGAACATCTGGGACACGCTACGTCGTTTTTCCGGCAACGGGAATAAGCGAAGAAGACGACCTTCTGGTTCACGTAGCAATCGCCACAAGGTGGCCGGTTCCCCGCGAGGTCGCGATCTTCGCATGGAGCAATTCGAGGAGCGGATGCTCCTGAGCATCAGCACGACTCCGTTGGACATCGAAAAGATTTCGTTGGACATCGAAACGTCTTCGTCGAGCATGGGTACGCCCTCCTGGCTGAGCAACCATCCGTACATGAGCGACGCCGTGGTCTCGGCCGTGCAGCGCGTGGTGGACATGGATTTCTACGACGTTGAAGATCTCGACGCGATCAGCCAATGGGTCGTGGGCATGGAGAGCGCCAGCGGCACCGTGCTAAAGGCCGACAGCCTGGGAGCGGAATACCTAAGAGACGCTCCTTATCTCGATAACCTGTCGATATGGGAATTCCCCAGCGAAGACACCTGGCAGACGGTCGTCGACACCTTGACTTCGGCCGAGGGCGTCGATTTCTTCTATCCGCTGGTGCCGCGTGACATCGAGCGCCTGATGGTTCCCGATGATACACTCTTCGCCGACCAGTGGCATTTGCTCAACACGGGTCAGAACGGCGGAATGCCGGGCGCGGATTCGAATGTGGTGCCGGCCTGGGATTTTGTGCTTGGCACGGACGTGGTATTGGGCATTGTCGACGACAGCATACAGTATGATCACCCCGACTTGGCGGCCCAGTATCGCGCGGACTTGAGTTGGGATTATGGGCAGGGTGACAACGATCCCTATCCAGTGTGGATAGACGACAACCACGGCACGGCGGTTGCCGGCGTGGCCGGTGCCGTGGGAAACAACGGCCTGGGGGTGAGCGGTTCGGCGCCAGGTGTGGGGCTGGCGGGTATTCGGCTTGATTTTAGCATGGGTTTCACCGATGCGACTGAGGCGGATGCATTAACGCATGAAAATCAGACCATCGACCTTTACAACAACAGTTGGGGAAGTGTATTCTATTATTATCCAATGGGCCCGCTAACCACAGCGGCTCTTGAGGACGCGGTTACCAACGGTCGTGGCGGCTTGGGCAACGTCTATGTGTTTGCGGCAGGAAACAGCCGCATGAGTGACGGCGACGCAAACTTCGCAGCCGAGCAAAACTCCCGCTACACCATCGCGGTGGCGGCTCTGGACCACTACGGCCAATACTCTTATTATTCGAACCCGGGAGCGGCGCTGCTGGTCTCGGCTTATTCGAACAGCGTCTATTCGGGCATCACCACGACGGACCGCACCGGCGAGGACGGTTACAACTCGACGGGCGCGGGGGACGGCGACCCCTTAGCGGATATTGACTACACATCGCAGTTTGGCGGTACGTCTTCGGCAAGCCCGCTGGTTTCGGGAATCGTGGCCTTGATTCTAGAGGCGAACCCCAACCTGACATATCGTGACGTGCAGAGCATTTTGGTCAACACGGCGAAGATAACCGATCCGGCCAATGCCGACTGGACGACAAACGCCGCCGGCCACGACATCAACCACAATTACGGTTTTGGGGCCGTCGACGCGGGTGCCGCGGTCAATGCGGCGCTGACCTGGCAGAATCTCAGCGAAGAGGTCTCGACCGAAAGCGGCCTGATTCCGGTGGGAGTGGAGATACCCGACATGGGCACCGTGGGCATGGTCTCTTCGGCCACCTTGGACGATTCGGTGACGGATATCGAATGGATCGAAGTTACGGTCGACATCGAACACGAGTTCTCCGGCGACTTGCAAGTGATTTTGACGTCGCCCGACGGCACGGAATCGGTCTTGGCCAGCGGCTCGGACCAGTGGTGGATGTTCAGGCCAGACGGCCTCAGGAACTGGACGTTCACATCGGCGCGTCACTGGGGCGAATCGTCCGAGGGCGAATGGACTTTGCAGGTCCGCGACGTGGACCCAATCGGCGTCGGCACGTGGAACTCCTGGTCGATCAAGGCCTACGGCGAGCACAGGACCGGCGGGCCCGGCCCGGGTCCGACGCCGGTCGAGGTCGGTCCGGAATTGATTTCCATCAAGCCCAACAACGGCAAGGCGATTTCCGACGGCGATTTGCTGCACGTGGGTCCGCGGGAACTGAAATTCACCTTCAACGAAGGACAGACTATCGACGAGGCCACGCTCGGGGCGATCAAACTGTTGCGCGCCGGCGGCGACGACGTTTTGGATAACGCCAACGACGTGGTTGTCGATTACGGCTGGATAGGCCTGGGCGAGCGGCCCAATGAGATCGTGGTGCGGTTCGCCGAAACCCTGCCCGACGACCTTTATCGCATAACAATTGTCGGCGCCGGCGATGAACCTTTGGCGAATATCAAGGGCACCCCCTTCCACCAGGGCGAGGACGTCGGCATAACCTTCGATCTGGATCTGGGCGCTCTGGTTACGGCCATCGTTCCACAGCCCACGTGGCGAGACGCGGCGGGCGATCTGCACCAGGATCGCCACAAAATCGTGATCTATTTCAACGACGACACCCTCGATGCGGCCTCGGCCCAAAACTCCGATTTCTACCGCTTGACCGTGACCGCGCAGACGGCCGACACGGCCGACGACGTGGAAATCGCGCCGCAGTCGATCGTATACGATGCGGTTGCAAACACAGTCGAGCTGACCTTCGCCGACGATCTGGCGAATCTCGGCACGGGCGCCTTGCAGTTGCGAATCGGCAACGAATGGCGCCAGATCGGCACCACCGCGCGAGACGAAAGCGTGGTAGGCGATACCTTCCAGGCGGCCACCGACCTAGGCATGTTGGGCTCGGGCACCGACGCCGCCAGCCTCATCGTCTCTTCGGAAATCGAGCCGCTGCCGTTCGACCTGGAGTGGCCGGGCGCGATCACCGACATCGGGCACCGCGATTTGCCGTTGGCTCAGCCCTTCAGTACACACTACACGGAACGATATTTCGCCAAGGACGATCAATACGGAATTGCCACCATCGAATACAACTTCCAGGATCATTACGGTGACGATCCTTCCGGGAACCCTTTGCACAACCTCATCTCCGAGGCCCAAAAAGATCGTGCCCGCGAGATCTTCGACCTCTATAGTTACTATCTCGGCGTTGCCTTCGTGGAAACCGTGGATTCAGGCTTGACGATAGCGACCGGCGACATGCGTGCCTTGGACCCGGGCGTGCCGACGGGACCGGGCGGCACAATCAGTCTTACCGACATCGTCTTGGATATTACGATCATGGACGCCGCCGAGGACTGGAACGACAGTCTCTACGGTGGTGAGGAGACGAATTGGTTTGCCACCGCGATGCAAGGGATCGGCCACTTACTGGGCTTTGGTTATGCCGACGACATGGACCCCGTAACCGTCTTGGGCAACAACGATAACGGTTTTTACAACGGTGATCCCCAATACTATGGCGTATCAAACGAGTTGGTTTACCCCGGCGACCACGACATCGTCCACGGCCGGCACATGTTCCGGCCCGACGGCACCGACGTCGACGTCTACAAGTTCGAAATCGAGCAGGCCGGCACGTTCAGCGCCGAAACCATCGCCGAACGGTTGCAAGATCCCAGCTTGTTGGACAGCAATCTGAAGCTTTACGACGACGCCAACAACGTGATCGCCGGCAACGACGATTACTACAGCGAGGATTCATACATCGAAGTCTATCTGCAGCCGGGCACTTATTACGTGGCCGTCAGCAGCACGGGCAACAACCACTACGACCCCCGCGTCGAGGGCAGCGGCATCGGCGGCACCACGCAGGGCCGCTACGATCTCCGCGTCGGCTTCACGCCCGACGTGGGCCGACATATATCGGATACCACGGGCACCTGGCTCGACGGCGACGCCGACGGAGTCCCCGGCGGAGTACATAACTTCTGGTTCAACGTACAGCCGCTCTCCCGCACGATCTTTGTCGATAAGATCGCCGACGGCGGGACGGCGGACGGAACGCTGGCGAATCCATATAGCCAGATCGACCTGGCTCTGGCGGCGGCCGACGCCGACGATATCGTCCGCATCGTGGGCAACTACGACCCCACGTTCGTGGATCAAGTCGAATACGAAACCGGCACTCTCTCCCACGGCCTGGCGACGGGCGACCTTAACGGCGACGGCTGGGAAGACATCGTAACCACGATTCAAAACGAACTGCAAGAGACGAACTACGTTTCCATTCTCTTCGGCGTGGGCGATGGAACTTTCTGGGCGCCGGTCGATTATGAAGTCGGCCCCGATCCCACGGCGGTGGAGGTGGGCGACGTTACGGGCGACGGCCTCTTGGACATTATTGTCGCCAACGGCGGCGAAAACACGCTCTCCGTGCTCGAGAACCTGGGCGACGGCGCTTTCGCGGCGCTGCCCAAGCTGTTTGTGGGCTACGCACCCTCGGACCTGGCTCTGGGCGATCTTAACGGCGACGGAGCCTTGGACATCGTTGCCGCGAATGCCACCGACAACACCGTTTCGATTTTGTTGAGCAACGGCACCGGCGGCTTCCTCGACCAGGACGTGTACGACGTCGGCGCCGCGCCTGCGGCGGTGGCCTTGGGTGATTTCGACGACAACCAGCGAATCGACGTCGTCGTGGCCAACAGCGAAGACGACACGATCAACGTCTTATTGAACGAAGAGAACATTCGCACCAAAGCCACGCAGTTCGCGCTTCAGGCGGCGATAGCCGTGGGCGACGCCCCCGCGGCGCTGGCCGCCGCAGACCTGACCGGAAACGGCACGGTCGATGTTGTTGTCGTGAACACGGGCGACAACAATATCTCCGTCCTCTCGGGCATGGGTGGCGGCACATTTGCGGCTCCGCTGAACTACTCGGTCGGCGGTGCTCCCAGCGATGTGAAGATCGCCGCGTTGGACAATAACGCCACGCTGGACGTCGTCGTCACCAACGCCGCCGACGATACGGTTTCGGTGCTGTTCACCCGGCCCGACGAGTCGCTGCAGCCGCCGGTCGAATACGGCGTGGGCGACGCTCCGGGATACTTGGTATTGTCGGACATGGACAACAACGGCGTGGTCGATATTGTGACCACCAACAGCGACGGCGATACGGTTTCGGTGCTTGTCGATCGCCGCGACTCGGCCTACGAAATCGGCTTCGACATTTTGGGCCGGCCGCTGCAAGACGGCTGGCGGATGGAAGTTCCCCAGGGCGTTACGGTGATGGTGGATGCCGGCGCCGTCTTCAAGCTCCGCAAGGCGAACATCGACGTGGGCAGTTCCACGCAAGGCATCGACCGCAGCCAAGGCGCGCTGCAGGTTCTGGGCACGCCCGACCTGTCGGTGTTCTTCACCTCCTTCCACAACAAGCTGAAGGGCCAGGATAACGCCCAGTTCGACGTGCCGGCAGCCGGCGGCGATTGGGGCGGCCTGGTGATGCGCAACAAGTTGGACTACGAGCACAACGATAATCCCGGCGACGAAGCACTAAGAACGATCCTGGAAGAAGAAGGCATCTTCCTCAACTATGTGAACCATGCCGACATCACCTATGGCGGCGGCCAGGTGGTCGTCAACTCCGCAAGCGACGTCTACAACCCCCTGCACATGGAAGAATCGCGGCCCACGCTGACCTACAACACCATCACCCAAAACGCCGACGCCGCCATGTCGGCCGATCCCAACAGTTTTGCCGACACCAAGTTCCAGGGCCGGAGTTTCACGGCCGATTACGATCGCGTCGGTCCGGAAATCCACGGCAACTACATCGTCGACAACAGTATCAACGGAATTTTCGTCCGTGTTAAAACCGACGCCGGAAATGCCATGGACGAACTGCAAGTCAGCGCCCGCTGGGACGATCTCGATATCGTACACGTCGTGCTGGAAAACCTCGTCATCAACGGTACGCCCGGCGGACCGCTGCAAGACCTCCAGGGCGACATGACCGCGCGGCAAGACGGGCGTCTGACCATCGATGCGGGCATTTTGGTGAAATTGGATGCCACGCGGATCGAAGTCGAGATGGGCGCCCAGCTTATCGCCGAAGGCAACGCCGACTACGCCATCGTCTTCACCTCGCTGACCGACGACCGCTACGGCATGGGCGGCACTTTCGATACCAGCAACAACAGCGACGAAGTCACACCCGCCCCCGGCGATTGGGGCGGCGTTTATTTCGCCCCCGTCTCTAGCGGCAGCATCGACAACGCGCTGTTCGCCTATGCCGGCGGAGCAACGCCCATCGAGGGGCGCTTTGCCGACTTCAATACCGTCGAAATCCATCAGGCCGTTGTGCGTATCACCGACAGCGTCTTCGAATACAACACCAGCAGCGCCTCGGGCAACGACTTCCGCAACGGGCGGAACACGGCCACCGACGCCTTGATCTTCGTCCGCGGGGCGCAGCCGATTATCGCCGGCAACACGATGTGGAACAACGACGCTCCGATAATCAGCCTGGACGCGAATTCACTCAAGGCCGAGCAATTAAGCGACTGGGGACGAAGCCGCGGCCGCGGCGAGGCCTACGACGACTATCAAAACAACTACGGTCCGCTGGTCCGCGAAAACCACCTTTTCAACAACGAACTTAACGGGCTCTTGGTCCGCGGCGCCACGCTCACCACATCCAGCGTCTGGGACGATACCGACATCGTCCACGTCTTGCGAGACGAAATCGTCATCCCCAACCACCACACCTACAGCGGATTGCGGCTGCAAAGCCAGGCCCACGAGAGCCTGGTCGTAAAACTGCAAGGCAGCAGCGCCGGATTTACGGCCTTGGGAACGCCGCAGGAAATCGACGACCGCGTGGGCGGCACGCTGCAAATTCTCGGCGCCGCCGGGTTCCCCGTGGTGCTCACCTCGCTGGGGGACGATACATTCGGCGCCGGATACGATCCCTGGGGTAAGTTGCAATCCGACACCGACAACGACACCCGCGAGCCCACCGCCGGCGACTGGCGGAGCGTGAAGCTGGAACGCTACGTCAACGACCGCAACGTGGCCGTTGTCAACGAGGCCGAAAAGCCCGCCGGAATCGTCGACGACGCCAATGCCTTGCCGGTCACCTCGCAAGAACTGGGCTCCTTGGCCTGGAACGAATCGAGCGGCGACGACAACCTGCGGCTGGGGTTCGACGTTCGCGGCTTCATCCGCTCCGACGATTCGGCCGACGTGGATGTCTACAGCTTCAAGGCCCAAGCGGGCGTCGAGGTCTGGCTGGATATCGACCGCACCACCCTGGGCCTGGATACGGTTATCGAACTGGTCGACGCCAACGGAAACGTCTTCGCCCGATCCGACAATTCCGAAGCCGAACGCCAAGGTCAAGAGGAACTCTACGGTCTGGCCCGCAGCATGGACCGCGACGTCTGGTACATCAACGACCAATACACGACCAACCCCCACGACGCCGGCATGAGAATCGTGCTGCCCGGCCCGGCCGGCCAGACGCGGACCTTCTTCGTGCGCGTGAGCAGCAAAGACGGCCACAGCAGCGGCGGCTACCAGTTGCAGGTCCGCCTCCGCGAGGCGCAAGAGTTTTCCGGCTCCTACATCAACATGTCCAGCATCCACTACGCCACCAACGGCATCGAGATGCTGGGCTTGCCCACGCATTCGCCCCTGCTGGGCACGACCAGCGAGGTCGACCGCGAGGGCGTGGACACCATGGCTTCGGCCAATATCCGCCCCGGCGGCGAGAAGAACGACTTCAGCGTCACGGCCACCGTTGCCGGCGTGGCCTTTAACGGCGCTACGGTCGAATTCGTCGATGGCAGAGTAACCGGCGACAACGCCACGGCCACCTACGACGCCGCCACAATGACACTCACCGTCGACATCAGCCCCACGGAGACCACGGGCGCCACGATCGTTGCGGCCGTCAACGCCGAAGGCACCTTCACGGCCGCGCTGATCGCGGAAGGCGCGGACGCCAACGACGGCAACGGCAAGGTCGACGACCTGGGCACGATGGGCACCCTGGCCGGCGGAACCACCGGCAGCAACAACAGCTTCGCCGGCGCCGAATACATCGGCAACCTGCTCTACTCGGACCAAAACGCACTGCAAGTATCCGGCAACATGGACTCGGGGGCGGACATCGACTGGTATTCCTTCGACGTCGACTTGCAGGATGTCCAGCAGGGCGGCGGAATCCAGTGGCCCACCGTTTTCGATATCGACTACGCCGACGGCATGTCGCGACCCGACCTGGCGATCTGGGTCTACGACGCCTCCGGCACCTTGATCTATGCCAGCGACGATGCGAACCTCCCGGACGACCTGGCCGGTCCGGACGCGGGAGCCGATACCGACGACCTCGACCGCGGCAGCCTGGGGCCCTTCGACCCGTACCTGGGCACGGTCTTGCTGCCCGAGGGCGACAACATGCGTTATTTTGTGGCGGTGACCACCATGGCCCGCGTTCCCACGGCGCTCGACCAATCGCTGATTCGTCTGGAACCGGCGACTTCGCTTGTTCGCGCGGGCGAAGATCACATCGAGATGTTCGGCGGTTCCGGCATTGTGAATTCGGATATTCCACTGTTCGATCCCTTGGACCTGGACATTAATGTCAAAAAATACTCTCTCAACGACGTTGTAATGTTTGTCAGCACCGGCAGCGACCTGTATACGTTCGATCCCTTCACGGGCGAGTTCGAAACGGATGTTACGGGTCCGCTCGGCGGCCAGTTGATGCCGGGCTCGGCCGGTGGAATCAGCTATGGCGACATCGCCATGCGCAGCGACGGGCAATTGTACACCTTCGTCTCGGGTGATCCCGCTGCTGGTGACAAGGATCCATTGATGCGATATCGCCAGATATCCACCGAAAATGACAACGGCGGCGCGCCGCTCTCCGATCAAATCACGGGCATCAACACCTTCGTCCTCGACGCCGATAACAACGTCGAGGCCACCGACCCCGGCCATGTCAGCTTCCAGGCCCTGGTCCATGGCTGGGAAAACGGAGGATATGTTGTCTACGCGGTGGGCAACTCTGGCGGTGGTGGTGATTATGTCAGCAACCTGCTGTACAAGTTCAACGCCGACGGCACCGCCATTCAAAGGCCGGGCGTCGACATCGAAGACCGCGTACCCTCGGATATCATTCCGCTGGCGTCGCTGACCACCGGCCCCTCGTTGCTGGCGTCGGCCGCCACCAGCCGAACGGCGCTCGAAAATGATATCCTCGACGGCATGACCTTCACCATCACCACGCCGGAAACGGAAGAACCCGATCCCGATCCCGACGCCGAGGAAGGTGCTATGGTTCCCGTTCCCGGCGTCTCGTTGACGTTCGAATTCGATCTGGGTCTGGACGTGCGTCTGGACGAGAACGGCGCCGCTGCCGTGCGCGACGGCGACATATTCGAACTCAACAACGAAACATTCGAGTTCAACAGCGGCGAAGTTCTCGTGGTCGACTCGGTGGGCAATATCATCGACGGCACCACCTTCACCATCACAAACTCCGAAGACAACTTAGTAATCTTCGAAATCGACAACGACGGCATCGACGTTGGCGCCAATCACGTGCCGGTCTATATCGAGGATTTGGCCGATACCGCTATAGTAGTCGAGAAAATCATCGAGGCCATCAACGGAGCCGAGTACAACAACGTGCCCTTCGGCGTAACGGCGGGTAGCACCGAGGCCTATCCCCAGCGGATTTCGCTCGTCGGCGAAAACAGCATAACCACGCTTTCCTCCGCGGGCCTGCTCATCGAAGGCGATGCGGACACCGTCAGCGGAAATGTCGTTATCGAGTTTGAAGAGAACATGACGCCCAAAGGCGAGACCGAAGAGGTCTTCCTCGCGTCGATCGTCGACGCCATGAATACGGCCATTGACGGCGTCGGCGCAAACGGCTTCGCCCGTCCCGACGATTTCGAGGGCGACAGCGGCCGTATTACCGTCGCGGGCGCGACGAACTCGAACTTCGCCGGAACTGGCGCCTTGACACAAGAAGGCAACTCCATGCCCGGCGTATCGGGCGGCAACGAGCCTATCGAGATTACCGCGATTTCCACTTCCACGGAAGTGGCCGATGCAATCGGCGCGGCGATCACCGCGGCCACGTTCGGTGTTGACCTCGAGCCGCAAGCCGAGGTAACGGGAAGCCTGGTAAAGATCTCCGAGATAGGCGATCCCAGCCTGATCGACGTTTCCAACGCCGGACCCATCGAAAACGCAGGTGCAGAAGGCACCGGCGGAAACATAACCGGCCTGGCCTTCATGAACGGCATGCTCTTCGCGGTCGACGATCTGGGCGGATTATATGAGGTCATGGATTATAGCAGTTATGACCTGGACCCGTTTGAACCGGAAGAAGGACCGCTGCAGGTCATATCAAACGAATCCGGCGCCGCGCTGCGATTCATCACCAAGATCGAAGATGCCCACTTCAGCGGCCTTGCACTCGGTCCACAGAACGTTGAGGCTGGCGCCTACAGTCAGACGCTCTTTGCCACCACCACTGACGGCATGATTTACGCCTTGAACGATCTTGGCGAGTTACAGCCGGTCTTCATCAACGGCCAGACCAACATCCAACTCGGCGGACTCGCCGCTCCGCTCGCCGCTTCGACCGGCGTGGCTTTCTCCACGCTGGACTACAACCTCTGGCACGTAACGGATAATAGGGAAGGGTCACTCGCGCAAGAAAATGATAATGTTCCAAACGACGGCCATGGCATCGATGAATCGCCGGACTTAACCCGTATCCCGTCCGCTTTCCCCACGACCGGTGATCTCAGCTACTGGTTCGGATTGGAATCGGCCGGCAATAATGTATTCTGGACCGGGACAAACTCCACGGTCGGGATATCCGGAGCGGGCGGACAAGACGCCGGCACTTACAACCTGCCCGGCGGAGCCCACGGCACGTTGACCACTGACGAGTTCAGCCTGGCCGGCAGCGAAGCCCTGGACCAGCCCATGTTGTACTTCAACTACTTCCTGGAAACCGACGGAAACGTCAACCAGATAACGGACTCGGCTCGAGTGTATATCTCGCACGATGGTGCCGACTGGACTATGCTGGCGTCGAACATTTTGACGACCAGAAGTGCCTTCCCCGAGTGGAATAAGTATGACGACCTGCAGGATTACGATGTTTTCAACTTGAAGGACGGCACGGGCGAGTGGCTGCAGGCACAGGTTGACCTGTCGAGGTACGTGGATGGGCTGACTAGAAGTTATGGTTCCAACGTGGGCCTGCTCAACGAGACCCTCAGTGGCTTGCGAGTCAAGTTTGAGTTCTCGACCGCCGGCAGCATGAACATCGGCGAAAAGGACGGCGATAAACTTCTTGAAGGCGGTTACCTGCGGGTGGCGGCCGGCGACGAAATCATTGACGGCCATCAGTTCGTGATGGTAGATCTTATTACGGAAACGGAAACCACATTCGAATTCGACATGGGATTCTCGTTGGTTGCGGCCAATTCGGCCGGCCAGCAGATCGCCGACGGCGATACGCTTACGATCGACGGATACGTTTTCGAAATGGTTAAGGACCGCGAGTACGACGGCCTCAACTATCCGATCTATATCAGCGACGGCGATTCGGCCTCCGACGTGGTGAATATGATCGCCAAACAACTTATGGCGGCCTTCGAAGACGAGGTGTTCCTCTTCGATTCGATGGTCGAGCCCTATGTCAAGGGTGATCGGATTTATCTGGGCGGCGCTTTGACCGTGGAAACCACCACGGCCGGCTTAGAGGTCCAAGGCAGCGAGCCCGGATTGCTTAGCGATCAGATTGTTTCGACCGATCCGACCGACTTCATACCGGTAACTATCACGCCGTTCATGACCTCCACGGAAGTGGCCGAGCAGATGGCCCTGACAATCGATGCCACTCTGGTAATCACCGACGTGGCCGAGTACTACCAGACGGTCAAGGTCGATAGAGACCTCTTGCAAACGGCCGGCTATACGGTAATTCCCATCGACGACTGTCCCTTGACATACTCGGACATGCTGCAGGGCGACAATCCCGCTGGCTCCTATACCCAGTCGCAATACACGCAGTTCAACTGGCACCGTCGCGGTGAAGACAATCTTTATGAAGGTTTCTATGTCGACGACGTGATCGTGGGATTCGCCGAGCGCGGCCAAATGGTGACCGACGCCCGGCCCGACACCGGCTTCAGGCCAGTGCCCAATCCGGTTTGGGACACGGTCGATCCTGGGTGGTCCATTACGTACGCCAAGGGTCCGAGTATCGTCGAGGGCCCCTACCAATTGGAGATCCGCACGGGCACGGACTACGCCGCCCAGTCTCCGTTCCGTTCATTCGATACCAACGACCGACTGACGCAATCGCTCGTGATCGAAGCAGAGGCGGCGGTCGATCTGGTCCACGGCGTTACATTCACGGTCAACGACGGCGTTAACGCGCAGACCTTCCAGTTCGTCGACTCGCTTCTGGGCAACGCCGATGAAGGCAATTTGCCGGTCTACTTCATGGGCACCGAATCGGCTTCGCAGATGGCGCTTGTGATCGTTAATGCAATTAACAACGCCAGCTTGCTGCTGAGCAAGGCCGACGCCACCCTGGGCGGAAACCGAGTATATCTGACCGATGCGGCTTCGGTCGCAGGCATTTCGGTCGTGACCTACGACCAGGGCGGCCAGAACGCCTCGGCCATCGAGGCCGCCGATCTCAACGACGACGGAATTGTTGACATAATCACGGCAAACGAGTACGACGGAACCGTGTCGGTGATGATCGGATACTTGAATCCGGTGCTGTACCTGGGCATAATTCTGGAGGTCACCGCATGGATGCCCCCGACGTTCTTCGACGTGGGCGGCATGCCGTCGGATCTGGAACTGGGCGACGTAAACGGCGACTCGTTCCTGGATATCGTCACCACAAACGCCCAGGACGGCACGGTTTCGGTGCTCTTGGGCAACGGCGACGGCACCTTCGAAGAGCAGTTGATCTTCGCGGTAGGCACCTCGCCCGCCGCCGTGACACTGGCCGACGTCGACGGCAACCGGCTGTTGGATATCCTCACGGCCAACAAAGCCGACGATACCGTTTCGGTGCTTTACGGCATCGGCGACGGCACTTTCATGCCGCACGACGATTTGGCCGTGGGCCGCTCTCCCATGGATGTGGCCGTGGCCGACATCGACGGCAACGGCATGGCGGACATCGTGGCCGCCAACTCCAGGGACAACACCATCTCGGTCCTCTACGAAGTCGGACTGACCGCTTTCGCCCCCCAAGTTACGATCGCCGTGGGTGGAATTCCGGTTTCGCTGGCCGTCGGCGACATCGACGCCGCCAACGGTCCCGACATTCTCGTGGCCAACCGCGGCGAGGGCACGGTAACGGTTCTGTTGAACGACGGATTGGGCGCCTTTATGCCCGACCCGACCGTCATCGACGTGGGCCAAGGCCCGGTGGCGATTCGCCTGGAAGATGCAAATCTCGACGACGCGCTCGACATCGCCGTGGCCAATCTGGCCGCCGACACGGTCACGGTGGCCTATGGCAACGGCGCGGGCGGTTTCGGTCCCGCAATGAGCGTGGAAATCGGCGGCGGCAGCCCCACGAGTCTGGCGTTTGCAAATACGGGCATGGCGGCGTTGGATCTGATTGCGGCCAGTTCAGAGACGCAAAAGTTCTACGTCCACTCGTCGACGGGCGGACCTTATGAGCCGCGCATGCCTAGTTCCGATCCGGAATTCGACCTCTATGAATACAATTACGGCATGCCCAATCTTCGCTATCTGAACGGCGATAACAACGAGGAGCGCGACCAGGGCCAGATCATCATTCGCGGCAATGAAATAACCGACGTCACCGGTTGGGGCATCGTGTACGACTCCGGCACCCGCGACGGCGGCGACGCCAACCTGCCGCACCTCGGCTCGGTCCTACCGCTGGTCGAGGTCAACGAGCAGCGTCTGCTGCCCGGGGTGACGATTGAAAACAACCTTGTGGCCGCCTTCCTCGGCGGCGGTATCCTCTTCAGCGGCGACGCCAACAACGGCGACGTGCCCATCGCGGCCGTGCCCTTCGGGCGGATACTGAATAACACGATTTACGGCGGCGCCTTGGGCGTCGAAGATCCCATCGCAAGGGGCATCGGCATCCAGGTTGAAGAAAACGCCAGCCCCACGATCCTCAACAATATCATCTCCACCACCACGGTGGCGATCGGCGTGGACACCACCTCGCAGACCACGATAATCGCCGCGAATTCGTATCAGCACAACACCACGAACGTTTCCGGCATGGGCCCGGGACAACACGACATGGTGCTGGGGGACGATGCCCCCTTGTTCGTCGATCCGTCGGCGGGCAACTTCTATCCGGCGGCCGGTTCACAGGTGATCGACAGCTCGCTGGACTCGCTTCAGGACCGGCCGGCATTGATCGCCGTCCGCGATCCCCTGGGAATTCCCGAGTCGCCCATCCTGGCTCCCGAAAGGGACCTGCTCGGTCAGGCACGGGCCGACGATCTTACCGTCTCGCCTCCTCCGGGCCTTGGTAGAAACGTCTTTAAGGATCGCGGCGCCATCGATCGCCTGGATTTCATCGGACCCACGGCTTCGGTGATTAATCCCATGGACAACGAAGCCGGATTGGACAGCAACCCGGCCGACAACGACGTGTTCGTGATCTACGGCGATTTCACCGAGTTCACGATCCAGTTGTCCGACGTGGCCGGCGTGGGCATTGCCGACGCCACGGTGCTCTCTGCGAACTTGTCGATGTACGTGGACGGCGATATTAACCCGCTTATCGAAGGGCGCGATTACTTCTTCTCCTACGACGTCAACACCGACCAGATTTCCTTGGTTCCGGCCACGGGCATCTGGGAACACGCCCACAACTACGAAATCATTTTGGACAACTCCTCCCAGGGTATCCGCGACATCGCCGATAACCCCTTGCGTGGCAACCGTCTGGACAAGACGACGCGCTTCAAGATAGCGGTCGGCCATATCGACTACGGCGACGCACCCGACCCGACCTACCGGACCCTCTTGGACAGCGACGGCGCGCGTCACCTCTTGATCGGCGATTACTACCTCGGCCAAGGCGTGACCAGCGAATCCGACGCCCAATTCGCGCTGGACGAGGACGGCGTTCCGCTCTGGAACGCCGGCGGCGACCTCATGGACGACGGCGTTGTCTTCGGTTCGGCCCTGGTAATCGACGGCTTCGTTTCCGTGACCATAACCGCCTCCCGCAACGGCGGCTATCTCGACGCTTGGATCGACTTCAACAACGACGGCGACTGGGACGACGTAGGCGAGCAAATCTTCGCCGCCCAACTGCTGGGCAAGGGTGAAAACGAATTGCAGATCCTCATCCCCACCAGTGTCGTGGACGACGACGGGCTGAACGACGTCGTCGACCAGACCGTAACCTTCGCCCGCTTCCGCTACAGCAGCGACGACTCCGGCCTGGCGCCCTTCGGCGAAGCGTCCGACGGCGAAGTCGAGGATTACGAGGTACACATCGTCGGCGCCTTGCTGGACTTCGGCGACGCGCCCAGACAGTACCCCACGCTTTTGGCGGACGACGGCGCCTATCACGCCTTGAGCATCGGCGGCTTGCACTTGGGCCAGGCGGTCGACGACGAACTGGACGGGCAACCCAACGCCTCGGCCACCGGCGACGACAACGACGACGAACTGCTCGACGACGAAGACGGCGTGGTTACCAATAACTGGTTCATCCCCGGCCAGACCACGAGCATTACCGTAACGGCTTCCGAGGCCGGTTATCTCAACGCCTGGATCGACTTCAACCGCGACGGCGATTGGGACGACGCGGGCGAACAGATCGCCGTTGGTGCGTTGCTCGCCGCGGGTGAAAACACCGTCGCTGCGCCGGTGCCCGGCGACGCGGAAGAAGGAGTCACTTACGCCCGCTTCCGCTTCAGCAGCGAAGCGGTCTTGGCGCCCACCGGCCCGGCGGCGGACGGCGAAGTCGAGGATTATCGATTCCTCATCTCCACGACGCCGTACGATTTCGGCGACGCTCCGCTGAGCTACCCCACCATGAAGGATTCGGGCGCGGCCACGCTGTTGGTCCAGCAGATCGGTTCGAATAACGACTTCCTGCTGACAGCGACAACGGTCGGCACCATCTTCAACGAGATTGAAGTCGTGATCGTCAATGAATCGGCCAGCGGCGACGAGGCCTTGGTAGTCTTCAGCGTCGTGGAGAGCCGCTTGACAATCGACGTCGATCCCACGGCCACAACAGCGAATATCGTGCTCGATGAAATCAACACCGAAGGCACGTTCATCGCCACGCTCCATAGCGTAACCGATATCGACAACGACGGAAGCGGTTTCGTAGGCACCTTGGGCAACTTCGGCGAGACTGACGGCGGCTTCGACGGCGTCGGCCTTGCGGCTGCCCATCACCTGCTCGGCCAGGGCCTCTACCTCGGCAGCGTGGTCGACGCCGAAACCAACGGCCAAGCGGGTCCGATGGCATTGGGCGACGATGAAAACGATGAAGACGACGAAGATGGCGTCGTCTTCGGCGATCTGGTCACCAGCCAGGAGGGAACCATCACGGTCACGGCGACTTACGAAGCATCCTTCAGCGGAACCGGTTACCTCAACGCCTGGATCGACTTCGACCAGGACGGCGTCTGGACGGCGGACGAGATCGTCGTCGCCGGAGCGGAACTCATCGCCGGCGAAAACGAGTTGGCCGTCACCATTCCGGGCGATGCCGTCGAAGGAATGACATTTGCCCGTTTCCGCTTCAGCACGCAAATCGACCTCACATTCGAAGGTCTGGCCGCCGACGGCGAGGTGGAGGACCACCAAGTCGAGATCCAGCGCGGAAACACCTCGATCAACGGCTATAAGTTCGATGACCGCGACAACGACGCGCAATGGGACGCCGGCGAGCCCGGTATTGTCGGCGTGACGATCTACGTCGACCTCAACAACGACAACACGCTCAACCTCGATTCCTTCGGCAATCCCACCGAACCCTTCACGGTCACCCGCAAAGACGACCTTGCCACGCTGGACGAAGACGAGACGGGCTTCTACGAGTTCCGCGGCCTGATGGCTCAACAAGATCCCTACACGGTTCGCGAGATCAAGGAAGACGGATGGGATCAGACCTATCCCAACGCCTCGGTCAATCTCCCCGACGGCTCCTTCGGCAACGACGACGGCTCCTACACCGTCTATCTGGCCGAAGCCGAAGAGGTTGCCGACGTCAACTTCGGCAACTTCCGCCGCCCGGTGGTGTTCGTCTCCGACGTCAAGGTCGTCGAAGGCGACGTGGGTTATACCGAACTGGAAGTAACCGTGCATTTGCAAGAGTCGTTCGGCGACACGATTGCGGTGCATTACTGGACCGAAGACGGCACGGCCATCGCCGCCCTGCCGGACCTCGATTACCAGGCGGCCGACGGCGTGGTGACGTTCCCCTCGCGACCGGCTCCGGAAACGCCCTGGGAGCAAGAGATTCTCACCAAGGGCTTCACGCAAGAGGCCAGGTTCCACATCTCCGGAGACTATGTCGTCTGGCAGGGACGCGACCGCGACAGCGACGATTGGGAAATCTTCATCTTCGACGGAACTTACGACGCCAACGACGACCCCAACATCATCCAGTTGACCGACAACGACAGCGACGACACGGCTCCCTTTGTCGTGCAAACCGAAGACGGCGTACACGCGGTCTGGTCGCACCTCGATGCCCTTGCCGACGGCGGCGATACGGAAATCTGGTTCTACGACGGAACGCAAGCCCCCGGCGGCCAGCCCAATGTCGCGGCCCTTACCGACAACACCTTCGACGACCGCGATCCGCAGGCCTCGGATTCAATCGTCGCCTGGTGGGCGGCAGAAGGAATGGGCATGGATTCGGAAATCTTCCTCTATGACATCGAGGATGCCGAAGCTGACCCCGGCTACGAGCCCATCAACCTCTCGGACAACGAAGAAGACGATTACAATCCACAAGTTTCCGGGGAGATGGTCGTCTGGACGGGATTGCGAGGCTACCATGAAATCATCCTCTACGACGGCACCGACTTTGCAGGCCGGCCCCGCGTCGAGCAGTTGACCAGCAACAACTACATGACCGACTCCGAGCCGCGAATCGACGACAACACCATTGTCTGGCAGCGCCAGTTCGGCGGAGATAACTACGAAATCTACATCTACGAGGTCGACCCGGGCGGCGCCATCGGCCTTCCCACGCGACTGACGAACAACAGTGTCCCGGACCGCTATCCGCAGATTTCCGGAGACAATATCGTCTGGCAGGCCAAGGACGAAAGCTGGGATAACGACTTGGAGATCATGCACTACAACATGATCGCCCAGACCGACCCGGTTAACATCACCAACAACTCCACCTTCGACCAGCGTCCGCAGATTTCCGGCACGCAAGTCGTCTGGCAGGGATTCGACGTGGCCAACTGGGAAGTGTTCACCTATGAGCTTTACGGTGAGGACGGAGTGCAAAACGTCTCCCAGAACACGGACACCGACTGGTACCCCGAAGTTTCCGGTTCGATGATCGTCTGGCGGACCAGCGGCGACGAAGACGCCCTGATTATTGCACGAGCGGGCAAGCCCGAGATCACCAAGACCGTTCATCTTCGCGTTATCGGCGACATGGATCTCGAACCCGACGAGAACTTCTTCCTCAAGATCGAAGCGGCGTCCAGCGATTCGAACCTCAGCGTGACCGACGATACGGCCGAGATTGCGATCCTCAACGACGACGGCGCCTTGGACTACGGCGATGCCGCCGACCCCTTCTATCCCACCCTGGTGGCAAGCGACGGCGCACGCCATCTGATCGTGGTCGAAAACAGCATTTATCTCGGCGATGCATCCGCTATCACTATTGGCAACCCCGACGCCGAGGACGACGGCCTGCCCAGTGAATATGCCGACGGCGACAACCTCTTGACCGGCAACGACGAGAAGGGCGTTGTCTTCGACACCGATATCCTCCCCGGCGGCACGGTGCAGGTTACGGTCGAGGCCAGCACCGACAGCATTCTCAACGCCTGGATCGACCTCAACCGCGACGGTGACTGGGACGACACTTGGGCCGACGGGCAGGAACACATGTTCGTCAACGAGCCCTTGCTTGCCGGCGAGAATATTCTCACGTTCGAGGTGCCCGCCAACGCTTCGCTGGGCCATACCTATGCCCGCTTCCGCGTCAGCTCACATGCCGACATCGGCTACAGGGGATATGTGGACGACGGCGAGGTCGAGGACTACCGCCAGGATATCGGCTTGCCCCAAACGCCCGCCACCTCACAGTCGTTTGCCCTTTTGGGTAGCGACGAGGACGACACGTTCGAGTTCATCGCCGGCGAGGTTCTGCAAGTCATCGTCAACGGCGTACTGCACGAGTTCTCGGCCGCTACGGTCGGAGAAATCATGCTCCAGGCCGGATTGGGTTACGACACGGTCATCCTCCGCGGCAGCGAGGACGACGAAACATTCGAGTTGTGGTCCCACCGAGGCACATTCCAAACGGGCGGTTACAGCGTGCAACTGACCGGCGCCGAGTCGATCATCGCCATAAGCGGCGGCGGCGACGATGTCCTCACCATGCACGACACGGAGGACGACGACCGCTTCGAGTTACGGCCTCAGTTGGCCCTGCTCTCCGGCTTGGGCTTCAATCTGCGGGCCCAGTCGTTCGCCAAGGTCGTGGCCATGGCCGACGGCGGGGGCGACGACGAAGTCGACATCTACGACTCGTCCGGCGACGACACTCTAACGACGACTTTCACCTCGGCCCTGATGACCGGCGAAGGCTTCGAACTCGAGGCCGTTGGATTCGAGACCGTTCGCGGACATGCCACCTCCGGCGGAGAAGACCGGGCCGTGATGTACGATTCGGCCGGGAGCGATACGGCCGTGCTTTCGCCGACCTATGCCAAGCTCTACAACGGATCGGTCTATACCGAAGCCAACGGTTTCGAGAGAGTCCGCATGGTCGCCGACGCCGGCGGTTACGACAAGGCCACGCTGCTGGGTTCGGCCGCAGACGACGTGCTGAAAACCGGGCCGACCTATGCCAAGATGATCGGGGACGACTTCTACTATCGCGTGGAATGGTTCGATCGAGTCACCGCCCGGTCCGAAGGCGGCAACGACGTCGCCCAGATGTGGGATTCGACGGGCGACGACACGTTTGTTTCCAGCCCCACGCTGGCCACGATGCGAGGCGACGGCTTCTATATCAAGGCCGAGAACTTCGCCGATGTGACCGGCTACGGCAACGCCGGCGGCTTCGATTCGGCCACCCTGGAAGGATCGACGGGCATCGACTCCTTTGTGGCCACCACGGCCTACGGCAAGCTCTCCGGAGCGGGATTCTCCAGCCGGGCCTACGGCTTCGAAAAGGTCGAGGCGGTCGGCCAAGGCGGTCAGGACACGGCCGTTCTCTACGACTCGGTCTACGGAGACGACCTTGTGGCCGACGACGATTGGGTCAGCCTCGGCAACCAGGACATCGACTTCGAATTCCTGGTAAGATCCTTCGCCGCTGTCGAAGCCAATTCCAGTTCACAAGGCGACAAGAAAGACATTGCCCAAGACGTCGACTTCCTCTTCGCCAAGGGACTCTGGGAGGATATTTAATCACGGCCTGTGAAAGTAGGGTGCGTCCGCGACGCACCACATGCACTGTGAAAGTAGGGTGCGTCCGCGACGCACCACATGCACTCATGGGTGGTGCGTAAGCGTGTCGCCCTCTCAATTCGCCGCCGCGAAAGCCTCGTGGAGCCCCTAGACCCCCTGTATTGACGAGGGGTCATCCGTCTAAGGCCAGAATATCGTTGCTTTCCGCAAGGTTTACCATTCTTACTTAACTGCCGCGACTGGCATAGCCGATACTACCGTCGCAACCAGAATACGCAGGCATTGTCCTGCTGGAGATCCTGGAACATTTCGTTTCCACGAGCAGACTGAGGTAGTTGAAAATCATGTCACTTTGCCGCATAACGTCATGTATGGCAGTTCTAATCATTTTGTCTTGGGTAGCCTTGCCGTGCTCTGCTCAGGGTATAAGTGACATGCAACTGTTCGCTCCCGTCACTCCAACCACCTTTGGCACGCAGCCGCATCCGAACGAGGGCCTCTTCTTCACGTTCGAATACATGATTTGGAATGTTTCCACTCCGCAAAAAACAACCATCGGTGCTCCGGGTGTAGAGCGAACCGTATGGAACGGTCCCGATGTGGCCGACACGTTCCGACAGGGTAATACCCACGACACGGGCATTTTGAACGCCAACTTTACCAACGGCCAGCGTTACGAAATCGGCCGAGTCTGTAAACGGCGAGGGTGGATGTTCAGTGCTTATCACCTCAATTCGCAAACCAATAACATTGAAACACGCTCCATGGATGTGGCGTTTATCGACCGCGAATGGGGCGACGACGGCCTGGACCACCTCGACGGCAAGCTCGACGAAGCCGGCCTGATCATCGAAGCCCTTCCGGTAACGTTCCATACCACCAAGATTCACAACCGCGTGAGAACCTGGAGCGTGGAACTGAACTACCTCATCCGCTCGCGACGCCTGCACAGAGGCGGATTCTTGGAATTGGCACTCGGTACCCGCTACCTGGAATTCAACGAGGACTTCTACGTCGAGGCCTTTGGTCGTAGAGTGCCGGCCGAAGGTGAAGACGGCGACGGTGAAGACGAGGAAGCCGCGTCCGAGATAGAGGGCACGCTTGCCGATAGCCTCTGGGTCAACGAAGCCCAAAACCATATCGTCGGCCCGCAGATCGGCCTGCGTTACTTCTACAGGCACAAACGATGGACGCTATCGACCGAGGGCAAGTTCTTCGGCGGTTTCAACTCGCAAAACATCTACCAACACGGCCTGCTTGGTTCGGAACTGACCCCCCCCGGCGGTGTGGGAGAGCCCATCGCCATGGGCCCCTCGCCCTTCGAGCATAATAGAACGATCCTGGAATGGAGCCCCGGCATCGAGTTCCGTCTGCAAGCCGACTGGCAGGTTACACGACACGTAACCCTGGGAGTCGGATACACGGCCATCTGGCTGGGCGGAATCGCCAGGCCCTCGAACATGATCGCCTATCAACTAGGCAGCGAAGCGTCGGAAGCCGACTTCATGGGAATCCTCGAAGAGCACAACCGCCAGGACGTGTTCATCAACGGCGTTACCTTCCGCATCGCCTTCAACCGTTAACGCCGGCCTCACCAACCCATGGGCGAAGGCGGGGCGGGCATCGACTGCTGGCCCATGTCCAGGCGGATCGAGGAATCGAACCTCGTGCTGGGCTTCGCGTGGCCTTCCATGGTGGGATTGAAGTTGAAATACGGTCCCGCGGGCCTGATCGGTATCGCCATCCGTCGGCCCGGCAAGATCGGCTGAAGCAACGGCTTGCCGTTGATCTTCCGGGGAAGGATGTAGCTCTTGGTGATGTTGGTGAACTCGATGCGGTTCTGCCGCATCTCGCTCCGCAACATGTCGTCCTTTTGGATCGGCGCAATGAGAATGTGGTTGGGCAAGATATTGTTTTGCTGGAAGTGGGGCATGGGCGTGGAAACCTTGCTGGGCACGGACATGGTGCGGAAGGGCTCTTTTCGCATCTGCCCCGGGGGGACAATGCTGCCGATCTGGATCGGTCCGGGGTCGATGTTGCCAAAAACGACCGCGGCCCGGCAGTGGTTTGCCCAAATTCCAGCGACGACGACCGCCAAAGCCGCCGACAGGCAGGAGATTGAAAGTTCGACTGGGGTTGTCGCGTTAATGGATCTCATGACGGTATTCCCTCGTTGCTAGTGTTTTGTTTCGCACCGTGCCACGGCCATCCTGGCCGTGTGGTGCTCCTTTCACGGGCAAGATGCCCGTGCCACCATCGCTAACCCTGCTGGAACCGACTGATCTTGACGGCGGTGGACTGCATCCATACCCTACTGAACCCTAGCGTTTTTACGTGATGGGCGGTGGGTGTTGGGCCGATCGGGCCCGCGCATTTGGACGGGTTGATCGTCGTAAAACGTTATCAACCCGATATTTAACACAATCGCTATAGCCAAAATGAACAAGGCGGAAAATCGTGCCCCTGCCGAATCTTGCCAGATTTGTTGACATGCACTGCCACCTGCTTCCGGGTGTCGACGACGGACCGCACGATTGGGACGAAACCTTGCTGATGGCCCAACAGGCGGCGGCCGACGGCATCGACACGATCATCGCCACGCCACATCATCTGGGGCCCTATCGAAGCAACGACGGCCGCACGATCCGCGCCCGCACGGCCCGCCTGCAGGAATTCTTGAACCAGCGAAACGTCGACCTGCGGGTGTTGCCCGGGGCCGAAGTGCGCGTTGAGTCGGATTTGGTCGAGCGAATCCGCGGGGGCGAGATTTTGACGCTGGCCGATCGCGGACGATACGTGCTGCTGGAACTGCCACACGAGATCTGCCTGCCGATCGAGAGGCTGCTGGACAATTTGGGTCGCGCCGGGCTCAGCGGTGTTCTGGCCCATGCCGAACGCAACCGGGGCATTATGGCGCGGCCGTCGCTGGGGGAATCGCTGGTTGCGGCGGGCTGCCTTTTGCAGGTAACCGCCGGTAGCATTGTGGGTGCATTCGGCCGGCAGGCCGAGGAAACGGCCCTGCATTTGATCCGCCAGGGCACGGTGCATTTCGTGGCCACGGACGCACACAACTCGAAGTCGCGGCGCCCCTTGATGCGCCGGACTTTTGACCGGCTGGCCGAGATCGTGGGTTACGAGGCGGCGCTTACGCTCTGCCGCGACAATCCCGCGGCCCTACTGAACGACGGCCGCATTGAGCCGGCACTGGGAAAAGGCAAAAAATCCCCCCTGGGGCGATGGTTCGGCTGGAAGAAGGCGGGCTGATGGAAAAATCGTTCGCCAGCCGAGCAAGCATCGCCTTGGCGATTCTTATTGTGGGCCAAACCGCGTTCTGCCATGCCCACGAAGATTGGGTGGATTCTCGCCAGGTGGGACCGTTCGCTTGCTGGGCCGATTTTCCGCTCAAACGCATGGAGCCCTTCTTCTCGCAGTTGATCGGCTTGCAAAACGATCTGGTAAAACATTTGGGTATCTCGCCCGCCGAAGAAAAAATAGATTTGCTGTTGTTTCGTAACCAGTGGTCGTATCGCAGCTACCTGCGCCGAAATTTCCCAAGCGTATCGTATCGGCAGGCGCTTTTCATCAAGCACCAGGGGCCGGGGACGGTTTTGGTCCACTGTAGCGAAGAGTTCACGACCGACGCGCGGCACGAATGCACACACGCCTTGCTCCACGCCAGCTTGCCGATGGTGCCGCTTTGGCTGGACGAGGGCCTGGCCGAATATTACGAACTGCCGCCGCCCAAAAGAGCCTTCGACCACCCAAACGCGAAAAAACTGAGGCTGCCGCTACTGCTGAGCAATGGCGCGAAACTAGAGCGTTTGGAGAAGCTGCGCGATTACGGAAAGATGGACAGTGACGACTACCGCGACTGTTGGGCGTGGGTTCATTTCATGCTGCACGGATCGGAAGAGGCACGCGATGAACTCGTTCAATTCCTGGGAGAAATTGAGTCGGGCAATCACCCCGGGCTGATGAGCAAGCGGCTTGCCCAGCGGCTATCGCGGCCGACCGTGCGATGTGCCAATCATCATCGCGGTTGGAAGCGTAGATAGATCAGGAGGAATTATCGAAAAAGTCTACTGTTTTTGACTATCTTGCCTTTAGAACGGCCGACCGGTTGCCGATAGTTAGACCGTTGTGCGTTGGTCTATTGCTATAGAACCGGTCGTAAGTATAGAGGCAATGTTGATGAAAATCGCTAGGACAATTCGCTTGCTGGCCGTGTCGATGGCGGCTGCCGGGTGTATTCTTCCCCAATCGCTGTTGGCAGCGGCTCCGCAAAAGCCGGCAATCTCTCAAAAGCCGGTGGCTCCTCAAAAGCCGGTGATTCAGTCCTCTCGCGCCGCAAAAGCAAAGAGCATGGTGTTGATGCGGGACGTGGCCTTGCAGAAAGGCGGCACCCTGCTGGGTCAGTTCGTCGACCCCAACGGGACGCCCATATCGGGGGCGGCAGTTTCGTTGCTGCAAAACAATCGCCAATTGGCCAACACGATTACAGACAAGCAGGGTAAATTCACCTTCACGGGCATTCGGGGCGGGATCTACCAGGTAGTGACGGCCGACAGCAATCGACTGTATCGTCTCTGGGCGGCCGGCACAGCGCCCAAGTCGGCTGGGCAAGTTGCGCAAGTTGTTGCCGGCCTGCCGGTAATGCGCGCTCAGCACACAATGGGTCGATTGGGCAAATGGCTGACCAGCCCCTTGGGACTCACCGCCGTGGCCGCGACCGCCGTGGCCGTGCCCGTCGCACTGCACAATTCCGGCCGCGATTCGGCCGAATAATTTCCCACCATTCCTGTGGCCATCGCAAAGTGCCGTTGACCCACTCTGCGATTCTTGATAAGAACTCCCGCTTATAATTGCGGGAATTCTATGCGTCTTATCAAACAACGATTCAACTCGCTCGAAACTTCGTCGGCGAAGGACTGCAACTCCGCGCGGGGGGGCTGCCGGGCGCTAGGACTTTCTCTGACGATAGTGATATTCTCGGTCTTGGGCTGTGTCGGACCGGGCCACTATAGGGCCTCGCGTCTTCCGCCGCGATTTATGGCCCCCGCGGTCGACAATGTGCAGCAGATCGACCTTTCGGGCCTGTCGAACTTCTCGGTCAGCAACGAACTGATAGACCGCGGGGACGTGCTGGAAGTGACGATCTTGACCGACTATGCACGGCTTCCCACGTCGACCATGCCGGTGCGGATCGGCGAGGACGGCGGCGCCCAGATACCCCAGATCGGCGTGGTGCGTCTGGCCGGGCTGGAGTTGGACGAGGCCGAATTTGCAATAGCCGCCGCCGCGGTCGAACGCAACGTTTTCCACAATCCACACGTCACGGTGACCATGAAACGCCAGCGGACCAACCGCATCACGGTCATCGGCGCGGTCGAAAGGTGCGGCGTGGTGCGGCTGCCGCGTAATTCCAGTTCGCTGTTGGCCGCCCTGGTGGCCGCCGGAGGGCTGAGCGACGAGGCCGGGCCCAACGTCCGCATCCTACGGGCCAGGCTGCCGCTGGATCAGGCACCATTGCCGCCGGGCGATGGGCCTCGCATCGTCTCGGCGCCGCCCGCCAAGCTGGCTTCCTACAGAGAAACAGCCGAACAATTGCCGCTGGGGCAGCCCCAGATAATAAACATCAATCTGGCCGAGGCGGCCCAGCAGGGCCACGACAGCCGACTGCTGCGCGACGGCGACGTGGTCATGGTGGCGCGCTGCGTACCCAAGCCCATCCACGTTATCGGCCTGGTGAACAAGCCCGACAAATACGAACTGCCCCTCAACCGGGAACTGCGGGTCTTGGACGCCTTGGCCATGGCCGGCGACCGCTCCATGCAGGCGGCCGACAAGGTGCTTATCATCCGCCGCATCGAAGGCCGCAAGGAGCCGATCAAAATAGACGTCAGCATCAAGGAGGCCAAGGAAAACGGGGCGGCAAACGTGCGGCTGGCGCCGGGCGATATCGTCAGCGTCGAAGAAACACCGGCCACGATCGTGTTGGGCACAATGCAGCGGGTGGTCCGCGTTGCCGTGGGCGGGTCGGTGGGCTTGTTTTAGGAAAGAGATTTCGGATTTCAGAGGACGGATGTTAGCGGCGGGGCTTGTCCCCGCGTGTCGGATGGTTAGCCTGGATTATTCATGAACCGGTATTTTCGTTTGAAATACTAACCCGAAGCGCAAGCGAAGGGCGGGAAAGCAGGGGAAAACGCTGCACGTCCCTTCGCTTGCGCTTCGCGCTTAGTGTGGTTCATGAATAATCCGGGTTA
>SDBV01001656.1_pt1 | contig 33516 bp, 30 predicted proteins | sample 2277081 | NCBI WGS metagenome assembly SDBV01 (sample SAMN10402039, study PRJNA504765) | marine sediment metagenome | isolation source: marine sediment core GS10_PC15, 223 cmbsf | place: Arctic Ocean: Southern Knipovich Ridge | collected 2010 | reverse complement strand
GCTTGATGAAAATCGCTCGTGCGCCCCGAAGCCGCCACAAGGCAACCGAAGCGGTCCGTCACAAGAAGCTCAGCTACCTCCGGACTGTTAGTCATTATCGAATGAAGATGCTCAGATACCCGGTTGTTTAACACATCTGTCACCGCCGGATGATCCCATGGGAATGGCTCCCTAGCCCATATCGCATCGAGCTGCTCCATCTCCTCCACAGTGCGCGCGGGGAACATGTCGACCAATATATCGATCACGTCCGGATCATCTTGGAGCGCCAACAGCACCTTCTGGATATTCGCCTGAAGTGAATTCTGCAGGGCGCCGGCCTGGGCCGACGCTACGGCGACTCGCTCGTGCCCCACGTGCTCGATGCGCATACGCCGGCCTTGCATGGCCACCGCCACCAACCCCATCATGAGAGGCACCAGCGCGACCACCGTCAGCAACAGAACGAGCTTAACGCGAATCTTGACTCTCATTGACGACCGCCTCTAAGAGCTGTAAAGAGCATGGGGCTCGTATGAATTCTAGGCGCACAGATCATCACAGACCAGTCCTTCCGAAACCTATTATTCGGCCATTTCTTGCCCGTTTCGCCAGTTGGCACGGGCGGCGAATGCCCTTGCGTGGCCAGACGCCTTACGCTATTGTGCCGCTCGACAGTAATGCAACCCCGAAAGGATCGCACAGCATGCGCAAGCAATCGTTCGACTTCCTCAAGAAACTCCTTTCCGCCCCCACCCCCAGCGGCCAAGAAGTGCAAGGCCAGAAGCTCTGGTGCGAGTACGCTCGCAAGTTCGCCGACAAGGTCACCACGGACAGCTACGGCAACGCCATAGCCGTGCTGAACCCCAAGGGCACGCCCAAAATCATGCTCGACGGCCACGTCGACGAGATCGGCCTGATGATCAAACACATCGCCGACAACGGATTCTTGTACTTCCAGACCATCGGCGGGGTAGACGCGGGCCTGCTGCGCGGCAAGCGGCTGAACATCCACACGGCCAAGGGCATCGTCCGCGGCGTGATCGGCGCAGTCGCCCCCCACCTCACGCGAGGCAAGGAGAACGCCGACAAGAAGCCGGCCATACACGACCTGACGATCGACATCGGCGCCAAAGACGGCAAAGCCGCCCGCAAGCGCGTGGCCGTCGGCGACGTAATCACCTTCGTAGACGATTTCGAAATGCTAACCGACGACCTCGCAATCGCCCGCGCCTTCGACGACCGCATCGGCAGTTGGGCGGCCATTGAGGCAATCCGCATGGCCTCCGAGAAGCGCGACCAGCTCCAGTGCGCCATCTACGCCTGCTCCAGCGTGCAGGAAGAAGTAGGCCTTCGCGGCGCGACGATGAACGTTTTCAACGTCAGGCCCGACGCCGCCATCGTCGTCGAGGTCACCCACGCCACGGACTCACCCGGCATAAGCGCAGCCCAGCATGGCGAGGTCAAAATCGCCGGCGGACCCACGATCAGCATAGGCAGGGAGAACCACCCTGCCGTGCTCGATAAGCTCCGCGCCGCTGCCAAGGCCCGAAAGGTCAAGCTGCAGACCGAAGCCTTCAACACCTCCGGCGGCACGGACGCGATGGCGATTTACTCCGCAGTCGGTGGCGTGCCGTCGGCCGTCATCGGCGTGCCAACCCGCTACATGCACTCGACGGTGGAAATGATCAGCATGTCCACGCTGCAGGACACCGCCGAACTGCTCGCCGAGACTTGCCTCTCGATGAAGGCAGACGATACGTTCCGCGTGAAAATTTGACGTCCACTGGGAAACGCCCATGCGAAAGCAATCATTCGAGTTCCTCCGCGATCTGATGAACGCGCCCACGCCCAGCAGCTTCGAGGCGGCGGGCCAGCGCGTGTGGTGCAACTACGTCCGCAAGTTCGCCGACAAGGTCACCACGGATCGCTACGGCAATGCGGTGGCGGTGGTCAACCCCAAGGGCAGTCCGGTGATCATGCTGGACGGCCACGTCGACGAAATCGGTCTGATGGTCAAGCACATCGACGACAAGGGCTTTATCCGCTTTCAGGCGATCGGCTTCATCCACTCGGGCATGCTGCTGGCCATGCGTGTCACCATCCACACCGCCAAGGGGCCCGTGCTGGGCGTGATCGGCACCAAGCCCCCCCACCAGATGAACGACGAGGACAAGAAGACCCAGCCGGCGATTCACGATCTGTGGATCGAAATCGGCGCCGCCGACGGCAAGGCCGCCCGCAAGCGCGTCAGCGTCGGCGATCCGATCACGCTGGTCGGCGAGTTCGCCATGCTCAGCGACGATATCGCCGTCGCCCGCGCGTTCGACGACGGCTCCGGCACGTGGGTCGCCGCCGAGGCGCTCCGCCTGGCCTCTGCCAGCCGCAGCAAGCTCAACTGCTGCATCGTCGCCTGCAGCACGGTGCAGGAGGAGTACGGCATTCGCGGGGCGATGATGAACGTGTTCAACATCCGCCCGGACGCCGCACTGGTCATCGAGGCGGGCATCGCCACGGATTCGCCGGGCCTCAGCGAGGCTGAGTGGGGTCGACTCGAAGTCGGCAAGGGCCCCGTGATAATGCATGGCCGCGAGAATCACCCCGCCCTGGTCAGCCATCTCATCCGGGCCGGCAAGGAAAAGAAAATCAAGCTGCAGGAGGCGCCCTGCTTCTTCCAGGCGGACGGCACGAATGCGTCGGCTATCTTCACCGGCGTCGGCGGCGTGCCCGTCGCCCTGGTCAGCGTGGTGTCCCGCTACATGCACTCGCCGGTGGAAGTGTGCAGCCTGACGGACCTCCAGCAAGCAGCCGACCTGGTAGCGGCCGTCTGCCTGAACATAAAGAAAGACGAAACGTTCCGCATGGATGTTTGACGCGCGGAATAACCTGCCCGCTGCCGGGCTAGCCGGCTGAGCTGGCACGTAAGGAAAAAATAATGGAACGAGGATCACTGACGTTCTTGAAGAAACTGCTCACCACGCCCACCGTTAGCGGCCATGAGACCACGGGCCAGCGGCTGTGGGTGAACTACGTCCGCCGCTTCGCCGACGAGGTGACCACGGACGATTACGGCAACGCGATCGCCGTCCTCAAGCCGCGCGCGAAGACAAAGATCGTCATCGACGGGCACATCGACGAGATCGGCCTGGTCGTCAAACATATCACAGACGGCGGATTCATTCACATCCAGGCCGTCGGCGGGATCAACCCCTCCCTGCTGCGGTCCAAGCGCGTGGACATCCACACGGCCAAGGGGCCCGTCCGCGGCGTGATAGGCCATTCCGGCATCGCCGGCGTGAAGAACGACCCGAAGATGCATGAGTTGTTCATCGATATCGCCGCCAAGGACGGCAAGGAAGCCAAGCGTAAGGTAGCCGTTGGCGACCCGGCGACGCTGGTCGACGATTTCGAGATGATCAACCGCCAGGTCGCCGTCGCGCGGGCATTCGACGACCGCATCGGCGCGTGGGTGGCTGCTGAGGTCATCCGCCGGCTAGCCAAGAGCAAAAGCCGCCTCCGCTGCTCGGTGATCGCCACCAGCAGCGTGCAGGAGGAAGTCGGCCTGCGCGGCGCGGCGATGAACGTTTTCAACATCCGCCCGGACGCCTTCTTTGCCGTCGACGTAACTCATGCGACCGACACGCCGGGCATCAACCAAAACCGACACGGCAAGACAGCCATCGGCGACGGGCCAACTATTCAGCTCGGCCGGGAGAACCACCAGGTGCTCACCAAGATGCTCCGCGCGGTCGCCAAGAAGAAGGACATCCCCGTGCAGGTCGAGGCATTCCTCACCACCGGCGCGACCAACGCGATACCGGCCTACGCCAACGTGGGCGACACGCCGTCGTCGGTCGTCAGCATCGCCACACGCTACATCCACACAGCCACCGAGATGATCGACCTCCGCGACGCCGACCGGGCGGCCGACCTGCTGGGCGCGTTCTGCCTGGCAGTGAAAGCCAACCAGAAGTTCAAGGTCCGCATCTAGCCGTAGCGTGGCATGGGCATCTTGCCCATGATTGAACGTGGCATGGGCATCTTGCCCATGATTGAACGTGGCATGGGCATCTTGCCCATGCGTCCCGGGAGCATCCTGCTCCCGGAAGAAGATGGCAAAACAGAAGAAGAATGCACGGCCAAGATGGCCCTGCGACGCATGGGCAGGATGCCCATGCCACGAAGAACGGCCACGACCACATCGGCCGCCCAATTGTGGCTGAATGAGCTTATGGAACTTCACGGAAAGATCGCGCTTGTAACCGGCGGCGCTCGCCGCGTCGGGCGAGTCATTGCTATCTCACTGGCTAACGCCGGGGCAGACATCGCCCTGCACTTCGGCCGATCACAGGCTGATGCCGAACGCACAGCCGATGAGCTTCGCGCCACCGGCGCTCGCGTGGAACTGTTCCAGGCGGACCTGGCCGACCCCGGCGCCATCGCCGGCATGTTCGCAGACATGGCAGCCCGGCTCGGGCGACTTGACGTGCTGGTCAACAACGCCGCCGTCTATCACCACACGCCGATCGAGACACTCACCGCCGAGCAGTGGGACGCGGAAATGGCCGTCAACGCCCGCGCGCCGGCGCTCTGCATCCGTCACGCCCTGCCTCTGCTCGCCGACGGCGGAGCAATCGTCAACATCGCCGATATCGCCGCCGAGAAGGGCTGGCCCGGCTACCCGGCTTACTGTGCCTCCAAAGCCGCTGTAATAGCCCTGACCAAGAGCACCGCAAAAGCCCTGGCCGAGCGGAATATCCGCGTCAATGCCGTCTCGCCCGGCGTCGCCATCTGGGCTGAGGGCAGGCCAGACGAGAACCACCAGGCCGTCCTCGCCCAGGTGCCAATGCGCCGCCCCGGCAGCCCGGAAGATATCGCCGCGGCCGTGCTGTTCGTGATCGGCAACGACTACATAACCGCACAGAATCTCCGCGTCGATGGCGGCTGGCAAATGTGAGCAATTGACAATTTTCAATTGCCAATTGTCAATTGGCCCCTTGACGCCGATGGCGGCAGATACTATATTGCCCGGCTCGGGCTTACGCTCGAACGCGGCCGTGGCGGAATTGGCAGACGCGCAGGCTTCAGGTGCCTGTCTCCTTCGGGAGGTGGAGGTTCGATTCCTCTCGGCCGCATTTTTTTATGCGCTGGGGTAAGTGGCTTGGGTGCATTGAATATTCCGCCGGCCGTGCTAGAATAACGTCATGCTCTGCTCGATCGAATTCTTCAAGCTCTCCGCGTCCGGCAACGATTTTATCTGCATCGATAATCTCGATGGCCGGTTCGACGAGTTGATCCACAATCCCGAGCGCATCGCCCATGCCGCCCGCGTCCTGTGCAGCCGAGGGCATGGCGTCGGCGCCGACGGCGTGCTTTTCGCCTGCCGACCGGAAGTTGACGGCGTGGCCGACATCTCCGCCCGCATATTCGAAGCCGACGGCTCGCAGGTCGAGCTGTGCGGCAACGGCACGGCCTGCTTCCTCCATTGGATAGTCACCCAAGGGCTCGCCGGACCCGGCGAGGTGCGCATACTCACCCAGGCGGGCGTGGTCCGCGGGCGAAACGGCGAGGGCAAGTACATCCGCGTCTGCATCACCCTGCCGGAAAATATCGTCACGGATTTCGACATCACCGTGGCCGGCCGAACGCTCAACTGCGACTCGGTCACAACCGGCGTCCCGCATGTCCTCACCTACGTAGACGACGTATCCGCCATCGACGTGGACAACCTCGGCCGCTCGATACGTCACCACGAGCGTTTCGCCCCGCGCGGGGTGAACGCCAACTTCGTGCAAGTCATCGCCCCCGGCGAGCTTGCCGTCCGGACATTTGAGTTCGGCGTGGAGGCAGAAACGCTCGCCTGCGGCACGGGCTCGGCGGCGGCGGCCATTCTCGCCGCCCGGCGATTCGGCTGGCCCGCCCCCTACACCACCGGCGACGAGCCTGTGCGAATACACACCCGCGGCGGCAAGACGCTGCAGGTGTACTTTTCGCTCGATAGCGCCGGCCTCGTAGACGACCTATGCCTCGAGACGATCGTCGAGCCGATCTTTCGCGCCACCACGGGGGCCGACTTATCCGCCGCGATATGCCAGGCCGCCTGCAAATGACATCCGCCGGCGAAATGTTCTCCATCGACCAGAACTGCCACCCCCTGTGGGATGTCATCCCCAAGCTGCAGGCGCTCACGAAAGCCGGCCACCGCGTGCGGCACTTCATCGAAGACATCGACGTCGCCTTCACCGCAATGGGCACATCCGCCGAGGGCGATGGCCTGCGACTCGTCCGCGAACGGTTCTATGGCTCGGGCGGCGGCGACTGGGGGGCGGCACTGTTTTACAGTGAATTCCTCGGCCGCCTGCCCGTGGAACTGCGACACTTCCAACCCGCTCTCGGCATGAAGCTGGCAGCCCTCGCTCGCAAGCTGGGCCGATCTATCGACGACCTGTACGACGAACTATCGCCCGGCGACAACTGGCAACTGATCGGGCCAAGCTACGCGGGTGACAAACAGCACCACCGACTCGTCGGCGACCTGTCCGTTGCGGAAGTACAACCGCGACTAGCTGAACTGCTGGACATCGCCGAGCAGGACATGCGGACGCGCTTCCCGGCCGCGGCGTCCCACCGGCGGCTAAGCGAATGGTTCGCCGCCGAACGAGCGCGAGTTGACGGGCTGCTGACGCGCTGCAGCGGCGGCAGCCTGGTGGACCTGTACCGCCTGTGGATGGCCGACGTGCTTGGCGACTCGGTGCAACTGGACGTGACCAGCTCGCTGGTGGCCACCGGGCAGGACCCCGCCCAGGCCGCTCTGCTGAATGTCTTCGTCCGCCAGTACGACCTGGCCGCGAAGCTGTACGCCGAAGCGATCGCCGAGACCGACAGCGACGTGCACCCGCTCCGCACCGCTGATGGCGAGCTGCCGATCTTTGCCGTGCTAACGTGCGATGGTCAACTCGTCCGCACGGGCGTGTTCCTGGTCGGCGACGCTGTCCGCATCGGCGACGATCTGTTCCCGCTGGCTGATGGCGGGTTGCCGATCGATGCTCTGGGGGGGGCGGCCGTTCGCTGCCTGGCGGGCAAGGCGTTGCTGCTGGTCATTCAGGCGCGTCTGGCCGGGCCGCTGGCTCTGCCGCATGATGGTTCGCTGTACATGCCCGCCTCGCTGGCGTTGCAGGCCAAGCTTGCCGCTGGCGGCCTGCTGCCGGGAAAACTGCACCCGCTCATCCGCGTGCGTTTCCGCCTGCTGGACCGTATGGCGGGCCTGGCGACGCCCGTCCGCCTGCCGGCCCACCTGGCGGCGGCGATGGGCTGCGAGGAACTGCCTGCCAGCCGTTTGGCCGGTGAGTGGCGCGATGTGGCCGGCGTGGCCGCCCAGCGCCTCAAGCTGCTGGCCACCGACTCCGGCCGACTGCAGTGGCAGCGCGATGCGATGGCGGACACGTTCGAGCAGCTAGCCGCCATCGACACCCGCCGCCGGCAACTCGCCAAGACCGACGCCAAATCGCCCCTGCTGCGCGACCTGTCCCATCGGGCCCGCCGGCTGGAGAAGGACATCCTCGCCGGCACGCTCGGTCAGGTTGCCGCCGACTGGCAGGTCAGCCGGGTCGGTTACTGGGACTCGCGCGGGGCGATCATGCCCTGGTGCATTGCACTGGATGGGCTGGCGTTCTACGATGAAGTGTTCTCCCACGCGGAGATTTCCGAAGAACCGTCGGAAGCGTGCTCATGAGCGAAGACAGAATCCGCAAACATTACGAATCGCTGCTCGGCGACGACGTGCCCGGGCATCGGGCTGCCGACTGGGCCGACGAGTTCGGTCAGCAGACGCGCTTCGCCGTGCTGGGCGATAACGTTGAACTGGAGGGCAAGAGGCTGCTGGACGTCGGCTGCGGCACGGGTGATCTGTGGACGTTCCTGAGCTCCCGCGACATTCACACGGACTACCTCGGCGTGGACCTTGTAGAGGCAGTCGTCGCCGAAGCCAGAAAGCGAAGCCCCGACGCGCAATTCCAGGCGCTGGACGTATTCCAGCCGGACAGCCTGCCGGCGGAATCGTTCGACGTGGTGTTCTGCTCGGGCACACTGAACCTCGACCTCGGCAACAACCGCAAGTTCGTCCCCCGCGCCATCGCCCGCCTGGTCGAGCTATCGCGCGAAACGACGGTTTTCAACCTGCTCCACGTCCGCGCCAAGACCCCCTACAGCCATTGCTTTTACTGGCAGCCCGACAACATCCGAGAAATGCTCGCCGACTTCCCCGGCCAAATCGATATCCTCGACAGTTACCTGCACAACGATTTCACGGTAATCTGCCGGAAGTAGGCGACGTGGAATCTCCCTGGCCGACAACAACCGGCCAGCGCCTTGGCGCCGGAAGATTCCTCAAGCCGACCTTGACCCCAGCCGAGCTATAGTGTAGAACTACCGCCTCACGGCTGACCCCCGTGACCGATTGTCGGGGCTGTGGCGCAGTTGGGAGCGCGCCTGCATGGCATGCAGGAGGTCCAGGGTTCGAGCCCCTGCAGCTCCATATTTGGGAACCCTTGCCAAGGCGAGGGTTCTCTTTTTTTATGCGCAGCGGGCCTCAACCGGCTACCAGGGATTGCTCGCCGCGCAAATGCACATGGCTTGCAGATCACTGGGCAAGGCTGCCGCCAGTGCGGCTGCCTCGTCGGCTGAGTCGCACAGCGCGAAAAGCCCGCTGCCGCTGCCGGTTACGCGGAACGCTACGGGCGAGCTGTCGGCCAGCCGCTGCCAGAGCTCAGCCAGCTCGGGGCACGCCGCCATCGCGGCAGCGGCCAGGTCGTTGATCAACTCATCCCGCCAGGCGGACGGAGGCTGATCGGCGAGTCGCTGCAGATCCATCTGCGGGCCGATGGGCGAAGGCGAATCGTCGTAGGCTCGGTACACGGCCGCCGTCGGACAGCCAAAGCCAGGCAGCACCAGCACCAGGAAGAACGGGTGGACGTCCACGGATGCCAGCAGCTCACCGCGCCCAGTCATTCGGCTCGCCGGCGCGGACAGAAAAAGCGGCACGTCGCTGCCGAGCTGACAAGCCATCGCATGCAGTTCCGCCTCACCGATCGCCAGTTGCCACAATTCGCTCAGCCCAAGCAGCGCCGCCGCTGCATCCGACGAGCCACCGCCCAGGCCCGCCCCGGCGGGGATCATCTTCGCCAGAGCGATGTCCGCCCCGGGCGTCTGCCGATCGGCCTGCAAGAGCTTCGCCGCCCGCATGACGAGGTTATCCTCGGCGACGCAGCCACACTCCATGCCCCCGCAGTTCAGCGTCACCTGTCCGTCCGTGCGAGCCTGCAGTTGGAGCACGTCGTGCAGGGAAATGCGAGCTACTATCGAGTCCAGCGGGTGGTAGCCATCGCCAGCCAACGGACCCACCAGCAGGTTGAGGTTGATCTTCGCCGGCGCGGCGACTGTGAGCTTTCCCCCGCTATCCCACGTGATGCGCCTGTCCGGCGGGGTCGCCGCATGCGGGCTATCTGTGGGGTTGGACATGGCGCTACTTCTTGTCGGGCTCGTCGGGTCTGGCAAGTTTGGCGAGCTTGGCCGGGTCGATGATGTTCATCTCGCACTCGGCGGCGATGTCGAGAAACTCGCGCTGCTCGAGCGATTCGAGCGGCTTGCCGCGGTCGCGGAGCTTCTCATTGAACTTGATGGATTTTTCCTGCATATCCCCGTGGGTTTCCTCCGAGCCGCCCATCAGGTGGAAGTTCTCGTTGCGGGTGACGCGGACGTGTCCGTCATCGCTATCCAGGCCCATGCCCAGGATCTTTGGTTTCTTCGGCTTAGCTCTCAAACTCATGCTCCTGTCGTGGCGTGGCAACGCCAAGCAGACGGTCAGTTTATCATAACATCGTCGGTTGGCAAGGCCTGTTGGGCAAAGAGAAATCTTGCTGGGTTGACATGTGCCGCCCGGCCATTAAGATGGCCGGGTTGCATTTGGACAGTTATCCAGTAGTTAGCCAGAAAGTGACGGCGAATGCAGATCAGTAACATAGCTGTAATCGGCTTGCAATGGGGGGACGAAGGCAAGGGCAAGGTCGTAGACGCAGTGGCTCAGTTAAGCCGATACGTCGTGCGTTATTGCGGCGGCGCCAACGCCGGGCACAGCGTGCAGATAGGCGACCAGAAGTACGCCCTTCACCTTATCCCGTGCGGCATTTTCCAGGAAGGCGTGCTCAACATTATCGGCAACGGGGTTGCCTTCGATCCGGAAGTAGCCCTGGGGGAACTGGCCGCCCTGGCCGAGCGGGGCCTCCGCCTCGGGCCCGACCGCCTGGTGATAAGCTCAGCCGCCCACATTGTAATGCCCTGGCACAAGCTGCAAGACAGCCTGAGCGAAGCGGCACTGGGGGCAGACAAGATCGGCACGACGATTCGCGGCATAGGCCCGTGCTACGCCGACAAGGCGACGCGGACCGTGGCGATTCGCGCCGGCGACCTCACCGACGCAGGCGTGCTGGGCGAGAAGATCGCACGGATCGCCGCCATAAAGAGCACGATTTTCGCCGCCCTCTACGATGCCGAGCCCATAGATGCCGACGCCATCACCGATGAGTACGTGGAATTCGGCCGACAGCTCGCACCGATGATCGCCAACGTCGGGCCGATTCTGCGAAGCGCCGGCGGCAAGGGCGAGCGGATCATGTTCGAGGGAGGCCAGGGCAGCTTGCTGGACATAGACCACGGCACGTACCCGTTCGTGACCAGCTCGATGGTCAGCGCGTGCGGCATACCCGGGGGGGCCGGCGTGCCGCCCTCGGCGGTGGGAACGGTCATCGGCGTGATGAAAGCGTACTCCTCCCGCGTGGGGGCGGGCCCGTTCCCCAGCGAGCAGGATAACGAGACGGGCCAATTCCTCCGCGACCGCGGACACGAATACGGCACGACAACTGGCAGGCCCCGCCGGTGCGGCTGGCTGGACGCGTTCGCCGTGAGATACGCAGTGGAGCTTTCCGGCGTGGCCGAGCTGGCCGTGACGCTGCTGGATGTCCTCAGCGGCCTGGACGAACTAAAAATATGCACGGGCTACCAGGTGAACGGCCAGGCGATGACCGACTACGACCCGGCCGCCCTCGCCGACGCCCAGCCCATTTACGAAACACTGCCCGGCTGGTCGCAAGACATCAGCCAGTGCAACAACTACGACGACCTGCCCGCGGCGGCCAAGGCTTACGTCGCTCGCGTGGAAGAACTCGTCGGCATCCCCACGAGCATCGTCAGCGTTGGCCCGGCCCGCCATCAGACAATATTCCGTCAATCGCAAATTGAGGAACTTTCATGACCGCCACCTACGAGAGCCTGTCGCCTGAGGCGGTCGCCGAACTGCTCGGCGTGCCCGTCGGGTCGCCGCCCAAGTCGGTCGCCGTCATCATGGATGGCAACGGCCGATGGGCAACCAGCCGCGGACTTTCGCGCAGCAAAGGCCATGAGCAGGGCGCAGCCAACGTGCGGAGCATAGTCACCGAGGCCACCCGCCTGGGCCTGGAGGCGCTGACGCTGTATAGCTTCTCAATCGAGAATTGGAATCGGCCTCGGGAGGAAGTGGACCTGCTGATGCACATATACGCGGTCTACCTTCAGCAGGAGAGGCCGACGATCATCAACAATAACGTCCGCTTGCGACACTTCGGCCAGCGGGACGGCCTGCCCCAAGCCGTGCTGGATGAGCTGGACGAAAGCCTACGCGTAACCGCCGACAACACGGGCATGTTCCTCGGCCTGGCGCTGAACTACGGCTCGCGGACGGAAATAGTCGAAGCGATCCGCAAAATAGCTCGGCGCGTCGAAGCGGGCGAACTGTCGCCCGAGGACATCATCGCCGAAACGGTCACCACCTCGCTGGACACCGCCGACCTGCCCGACCCCGACCTGGTCATCCGCACGTCGGGAGAAATGCGGATAAGCAACTTCCTGCTTTGGCAGATTTCATATGCCGAACTTTACGTAACCGACGTATACTGGCCCGACTTCCATGTCGAACAGTTTCACGACGCGTTGCGGAATTATGCCTGCCGAAACAGACGCTTTGGCGACGTGAACAGCCCGACCAAGTGACAACCCATCGAGCCGACCAACAAGAAGGGAGCATCCGTGCGCCGCAGAATCAAGACAGCCTCGATGTCAGTGAGAATCGGCTTTGGCATTCTGATGGGAGGCGCGCTGATCTCATTGCTCTGGCTGGACCACGGATTCACGCCGAAAGGCCTGCCCCTCACCAGCGTGATGCTGCTGCTGGTGCTGGCGGCGTTTTGGGAACTGCTCAGCATGCTGCGGACCAAGGGCGTGGAGATACTATGGTTTTCCGGCATCGTGGGCTGCCTGGCCATGGCGACCTGCCCGTTCTGGTGGGAGTTCCTGGAGTTCGGCTCGCCCCCCGACGGTCTGCAAATGCTGCTTATCATGTCGCTGATATTGATGATGATATTCGCCGACCAAATGTTCCAGCAAGCGCCGGAGAAGGCTATCTTGCGAATCGGCGGGACGGCGATGGCGGTGCTATACCTGGGCGTGGGGATGGCCCTGGTGCTGAGAATACGCCTGGACCACGGCGTGCCCATGTTCGTCGTGTTCCTCGCGGCGGTCAAGTTCACGGACATCGGCGCGTACTTCGTCGGCTCGCTTATCGGCAAACACAAGCTCATACCGAAGCTGTCGCCCGGCAAAAGCTGGGAAGGAATGTTCGGCGGCCTGGCCTGCGGCGCCGCCGCCAGTGTGCTGGCGCTCATAATAATGCGAAAGCTGGCGCCTGGAGACACGGCGGAGATACCGACACTCCACACGATTACAATTTTCAAGACGGCAATCTTCGGCGCCGTCGTCAGTCTGGCAGCCCAGTTCGGGGACCTCTCCGAGAGCCTGCTGAAACGATCCGTACACGTTAAGGACAGCGGCGCGGTCCTGCCGGAATTCGGCGGCGTGCTGGATATCATCGACTCGCTCGTGTTCGCATCGCCCATCGCTATCGTCGTGCTGTGGCTTATGGACTAACCCACTCATGGCCAAGACGCTCCTGATAATCGACGGCCATTCGCAAATCTATCGGGCGTACTTCGCGCCCTTTCGAGACCTCTCGAGCCCCACCGGCGAGCCCACGCGCGCGACCTACGTGTTCTGCAACATGCTGCTGAAGCTGCTCGCCGCCAAGAAGCCCGACTACCTTGCCATGGCGATCGACGGGCCCGCCAAGAAACTCCTCCGCCGGGCAGCCTACGCGGAATACAAAATCACCCGCAAGCCCACGCCCGACGATTTCCGCCCGCAGGCCGAGCGCATCATCGCAATCGTGCGGGCGATGGGCATCCCCGTCCTGGCCGCCGAAGGCTACGAGGCCGACGACATCATGGCCACCGCCGCCGCCAAGTTCGCCTCGGCCGATCTCGATGTCGTGCTGGTCAGTCGCGATAAGGACCTCGACCAACTCATCAACGACCACGTCGTGCTCTACGACCCCGGCAAGGACGAAACGTTGGATGCCGCCGCCATTATCGCCACCAAGGGCTACGCGCCGGACAAGGCCATCGAAGTGCAGACCCTCACCGGCGACTCCACGGACAACATACCCGGCGTGCCGGGCATAGGGCCCAAGACCGCTGCCAAGCTGATCGCCAAGTACGGCTCAGCCGCAGAGGTGCTCGCCCACGCCGATGAACTGACGCCCAAGCAAAGCGAGAACGTCAAGGCCGCCGCCGACGTGATGGAACTCTCGCGGCAACTCGTCACGCTCGACACCGCCGTGCCAATGGAGCTGGACTTGCCGGCCATGGAGTACACCGGCATCGACACAGCCGTCGTCGCGCCGATCTTCGCGGAGCTCGGCTTCAACCGCCTGGTCGACAGACTTGCCAGCGCCGCCGCAGCGGCCCAACCCGACGCCGCACCGGGCGAGGCGCCGACAGCCGCCGCCGACAAGACTGCCCTCGCGGACATTGGCAGAATGGATGTCGCATCGGTCGCCGCCGGCGCGGGCAGAACGGCTGCGGGCGACTTCGACTATCGCTGCATCGACACGCCCGAGGCGCTGACAGAGCTGGCGGGCAAGCTCGTCGGCGTCACGCGATTGGCAGTCGATACCGAGACCACCAGCGTCAGGCCCATGTGGGCGCAGCTGGTTGGTATATCGCTGGCGTGGGAGCCGGGGAAGGCCTATTACATTCCCGTCAAAGGCCCGCTCGGCGCGGTCACGCTGCCGGTCGAGGCCGTGCGGGATGCGCTCCAGCCGATCCTCGCCGACCCCGCCGTGGAGAAAATCGGGCAGAACTTCAAGTACGATCGCATCATCCTGCAAAACGCCGGCTTCGAGCTGGCCGGTGATGTGTTCGACACGATGATCGCCGCCCACGTGCTGGACTCGTCCCGCGTGACTTACAAGATGGATGCCCTCGCCGCCGACCTGCTGGGCCACCAGTGTATCCCCATCGAGGAGCTCATAGGCCGCGGCAAGAACAAAACCACCATGGACTGCGTGCCCGTCGACGTGGTGGCCCCCTACGCCGCCGAGGACGCCGACATCACGCTCCGCCTGGCCGACGTCCTCGCCCCGCAACTCGCCACCGAGGGGCTGACCGAACTTTTCGGTGACCTCGAGATGCCCCTCATGCCCGTGCTGGCGGAAATGGAACGCCGCGGCATTTGCGTGGACCCAGCCAGGCTCAAGCAGATGGAAATCAAGCTGTCCGCCCGCATAGATGACCTGCGCGACCAGATCATGGCCGCCGCCGGCGAGCAGTTTAACCCCGACTCGCCCAAACAGCTCGCCGTCATCCTCTTCGACAAGCTCCAGCTGCCGGTGATCAAGAAGAAGAAAACTGGGCCGTCGACGGACGCCAGCGTGCTGGAAGAACTCGCCGTCGACCACGAGCTGCCGGGGCTGCTGCTGGACTACCGCAAGCTGGCCAAGCTGCTCGGCACGTACCTCAAGGCGCTGGCGGCCGCCATTCTCCCCAAGACCGGGCGGGTGCACACGTCCTTCAACCAGACCGGCACGGAAACGGGCCGGCTCTCCAGCAGCGACCCCAACCTGCAGAACATTCCCATCCGCAGCGAGGAGGGCAAGCAGATTCGCTCAGCCTTCGTCGCGCCGGAAGGTTGCCTGCTGATATCGGCTGACTACTCGCAGGTCGAGCTGCGGGTGCTGGCACACATGTGTCAGGATGACACCATGCTCGCCACCTTTGCCGACGACCAGGACATCCACCGCATGGTGGCCGCCGAGGTGTTCCGCGTGCCGGTCGCCGGCGTGACGGATGCCCAGCGCGGGGCGGCCAAGGGCGTGAACTTCGGCATCATTTACGGGCAGACGGCCTTCGGGCTGTCGCGAGCGCTGCGGATACCGCGCGGGGAAGCCCAGGAATTCATCGACCGCTACCACCACCGCTTCCCGCGGATAACCGAGTTCCTGCACGCGTGCATCGCCCATGCCAAGGAGCATGGCTACGTGCAGACCATCCTGGGCAGGCGGCGACAAATCGCGAACATCGACGCATCGAACGGTCAGCTCCGCGCAGCGGCCGAGCGGCTGGCGATTAACTCTGTCGTCCAAGGCTCAGCGGCCGACCTGATCAAACGCGCGATGGTGAATATCGGCCGCCGCATCACCGCGGAGGGCCGACCCAGCCGAATGCTGCTGCAAATTCACGATGAACTGGTGTTCGAAGCCCCCAAGGGCGACGCCGAGGCAGAGGGTGACATGGTTGCCGAGGAAATGTCCGGCGCGATGGAAATGTCCGTGCCGCTGAAGGTCGACGTGGGCATCGGCGACAACTGGCTGGCGGCGAAGTAGGGCAGGTATTTTGGATTTTTGATTTTGGATTGTTGATTGACGGGCCAACATTACGTCCGTCTATATGAAAGGGATTAACTATGTGGGAAGCGGGAATAGTGCTCCTTGGCGTCATGGTCGGCTTCCTCGGCTCGTTATTGCTTACCGCAAAGCAGCATAAGTACGGCTTGGAACGAGATAGGCACAATCGGCAAAAGGAACACGAACTCACTGAGCAACGAGATCGCCAGCAGCAACGAGTTGATCTCATTGCAAGGCTGCTGGGCATTCTAGAGGAGATCCCCCAGGCGTGCCTCATAGTCGTTGGCGAGCTGGCCTCGTCAATTCACCTTCAGGTGCTGGCCCGCAAGGCGATGGGAACGGCTCAGTCCGACCGGCTCTTTGATGCAGCCAAAGCCCACGACGATCGAGCGTCTCGAGCCACTCGCGACGCATTTGATACCCGTCGCCGGCTAGTGGAGGCCCTTGGGCAGGCGCGGCTACTATTCGACTTGGACGACGAGGCCACGCGCCTAATTCCTCAGATCATCGGTAATTGCTGGACTCGCGAGCCCGGCATTGAACGACACGACGAAACGGAGTGCGAAGAGTGGGCCAACCGCACTGTGCGAACGGGCGTCCAAATCGTGGCCGCGTTGGACATAGACGCCCGATGGGCGCGCAAACTGGGGAAGTTCCTGCAAGATCTCAATTCTCAGTTACCTCCAGACAGTCGCGCGATTCTCCCGACGATGGGGGAGAATGTCGTCATCCTGTCACCAATTGCCGCCGGGGAGGCCATCCGCGCTGCCGGGGCGGCCCGTCCTGCGGGGCGATAGAAAAGCCCTATCAACGTCGGCGTCAGTCCCACCAATGCGTGCGCATATCGCATGATCCAAATCAAAACTCACAAATCCAAAATCAAAAATCAGACTACGGCAGGAAATTCTTGGTGTCGGCGAGTTTTTCCGGCAGGTAGGTCTTGGCGACGAAGTCCAGCCCGTGGGCTGCGAGGGCCTGCTGTTCCACGCGGACGCCCAACTTGAGCATCTTCTCAATCGCCGCCTGCCAGGGCTTGTGTTGGCGGATGAAGGGGTCGTTGGCCATCGCATCTCTTGCGCGTTTGATGTCGACTTCCTTCAGCGCATGAGTGGGCAGCTTGTAGCGGTCGATGTCGTCTGGCGTGACGCCGATGAAGTGGGCTTGTGGCACGCAGAAGAACTCGTTGAGGTGGGCGGCGTTGCCTGAGCCGACTTTGAGCGTGCGGTAGATGTTGAAGTAGCCGTAAGGGTCGCCGTCGGTGAAGACGTGGACTGGCAGTTTCTTGTCGTCAGCCAGCCGACGGATGAACCGCCTGCACGCCCGCGTGGGAACGCCGCTCATCGATACCAGAATGCAGCGATGCTCGTGGGCGAAGTCTTCTTCCACCAGCCGCTCGAACATCGCCGAGGTCTCGATGGCGAGGATGAACTTCGCATCGGACTTGAACTTCAGGTCCTCCACCACGCTCGGCACGCTGTAGGCGCCGCTGCCGAATTGTGTGCAGTCTATGTCCAATGGCCTGCCCGTGCGCCTATCGCGGTCGACGACGATCAATTGCCCCGCCACCTGGCCGCCGCGGTCGCCGGCGCGGAAGTGCAGCTTCTCGCGGTTCACACCGACCAGGGCCTCGGCGTCGTCCATGACCGTGCTGGCCTCATCGATCGACGCGAAGGCGGCCGTGCCCCAGTTGTAGCCCTGGTAGTAGGCCTCTCGCTTGGTCGAGTGTTTGCCCGTGGCGATCAGCTCCTTGCTCATGGCGAGCATCTTGAGCGTCTGGGCGAACGTGCGGACGGTCGAGACGGTGAGCGTGCGGACCTTGCTCTTGCCCTTCAGCTGAAAGTAGCCGACCTTGGGCTTGTATGTCACGTTGCTCAGCGAGCGGATGGGCAGCTTCATCTGCGGCTTGAGCCGGCGGTTGATCCGCTCGTAAACGGCCCGGGCTTCGGCGTCGATCTTCTCGACGACCGGGTCGGGTTTCTTGCTGGCAGACTTCGCCCCGCTGGTCTTCTTGGTGGTCGTCTTCTTGGCCATGATAAGTCTCACCGGCGTTCCTAGCCGTCTACAGCCCCGCCTCCGACCGGCACGGCGTCCGCCAGGCCGTATTCCGCCACCAGTTGGTTCAGCATGTCGATGATGTCCTCCCGCGCGGCCCATCGCCTGCTGCCGGCAAGGAGCGCGGACTCCACCTGCCCGGCGAGTATTCGACTGGTGCGCTGCGACAGTTGCCAGCTCCCACAGGCCACCTTGGCCAGCCACGACTTGTCCCACATGGTCACGCGCCCGTTGGGGTGTACCACGTGGAACTGCTTGCGGCGGGCCTTGCGGACCTGGCGGAGAGTTTCGTAGGTCTGGGCGGAATCGCGGAAGTGCACTCGGCGGAGTACTTTCACCGTCATCTCGAATACGGCCGCGCTGGATACCACGGGCCAGCCGATCCGTTCGATGTACGTTTCGACGGCCTTGGCAAGTTCCATCGCGTCGAGGTAGCACCCGCCCCGCCGCAACTGCATCGCCGCCCAAATGCTCGCCGCCAACTTGGGCAGGTCGAACGCCTCACCCGCCCCGTCGCGTTTGATAACCTGGATCGTCCTTGATCCGTTCAATGTCGTGCTCCGTACAAGAAGGACACTTCGTCCTCTGCGTTATTCTTTTTCTTCAAACAGGCCCTGCTGGTCGGGCCCGACCACGGGCGTGTCCTTAACTTCGCTCGCCTCGTTGATGAACTCACCAACGTCCTGGAAGTCGCGGTAGACGCTGGCGAAGCGTATGTAAGCCACCTTGTCCACCGCGCGAAGGTGACCGCAAACCAGGTCGCCGATGAACCGCGCGGGCACTTCCTTATCGAACCGGCGGAAGATTTCCTCTTCGGCCGCCTCGACTATCTGGCGGATCTGGCTGTCGGCGACCGGGCGTTTGTAACAGCTTCGCTGCAAGCCGAGGATGAGCTTCTGGCGGTCGTAGGGGACGCGCGACCCGTCCTTCTTGATGACGCTCAGCCGCAGCGTTTCTTCCACCCGCTCGTAAGTCGTGTATCGACGCGAACAGGAGAGGCACTCCCGCCTTCGGCGAATAACCCGGCCGCCCTCGCTGCTGCGAGAGTCGACGACCTTGTCATCATCATTTCCACAAGCCGGGCACTGCATCCAACGTGTACCTCATGCCGCTACGAGACCCAACATCTTGGACACACCTAATTATAACGCCCAACATATGGGGCGTCAAATCCATATCGCAATGTTTTGCCCGCCGGCCTTTCCGTGGCATGGGCATCTTGCGGGGTGCCATGCTTCTGGCTGTTCGCAGAAGCATGCGTGTCCGGCCGCTACCGGCATGCTTTTGTGGGCAAAAGCATGGCACCCGGCCCATGTACCTTTTCGTGGCATGGGCATCTTGCCCATGCGTCGCAGGAGCATCTTGCTCCTGCTTCCCAGTGGCGACTGACCGAGGCGGGAAATCTCTTGCCCGGGCCGGCAATTACGCTACACTTCGCCTGCAATTACGCCAATTTCGCCGCCGGCAGGAATTGAGTATGATCAAGCTGGGAATGATTGGTTGCGGCAGCATGGCCAACTACCATGCCGAATCGATCGCCAAAATGGAAAATGTGCAGGTCGTCGTCTGCTGCGACCTTCTCGCCGACAAGGCTGCCGCCCTGGCCGATACGTTCGGCTGTAAGCACTGCACCGACCACAATGAGGCCTACCCCCAAGTCGACGCCGTGTGGGTGTGCACCGAGCCGTTCAACCGCGTGGAAATCGTCTGCGCCGCAGCGGCCGCCGGTAAGCATATCTTCACCGAAAAGCCCATCGCACTGAACCTCGCCGACGCCGACACGATGATCGCCGCCGCCCGCGCCGCCGGCGTGAAGTACATGCTCGGTTACTGCCTGCGGTTCTGGCAGCCTTACAAGATGATGCGGGAGATATTCGCATCCGGTGAGCTGGGCGAGTTGGTGAACTGCTGGACCCGCCGCTACATGCCCACCGACATGAGGCCTCACTGGTACGGCAAGCAGGAACTGTCCGGCGGGGTCGTGCTGGACTTCGGCAGCCATGACCTCGACTGGCTCATGACGATCGGCGGACCCGTGAAGACGGTGTTCGGCAAGACGTTCCGCATCCGTGAAGGCATCCAGGCCGACGAGCACAGCCAGTGCATGCTCGTGTTCGCAAATGGCGGGATGGCTGCCTCGGACGTAACCTGGTGGGAGGCCGTGGCGGAAAGCTCGCTGGGCGTCGTCGGCACGTTGGGCAGCCTGATCGTGGGCCGCGACGGCGTGCTGGTCAAGAAGCTCGTCGGGCAGGACGAAGAGGAAATCGACGTAGCCAGTGCCATGGACATAGATATGTCCGGTAACCTCGGCCAGCGCGACGATGACGGGCGCATCCACCGCGTGATGACCCGCGATGAGACCATCCAGGAGCACTTTTTCCGCTGCATCGACCAGGACACCCAGCCGATCACCGACGCGCAGATCGGCAGGGACGTGCTGGAGCTGGTCATCGCCGTCCGCCAATCGGCCGAGCTTGGCAAGAGCGTGGATTTGTAGCTCCTTGCCGGATTTCCTCTCCATCGACAGCCCCCTGTGGTCGATGTTTATAGCATGGACCTGCTCGCAACGGCCGGCATCACGGGACTCGCTCGTTCTACGGACATCACCGTTCTCACCGCCATATTGCGTATTGCCTTGGCGGCGTTGCTCGGGGCACTTATCGGCGCGGAGCGCGAGTACCGCGGGCGAAGTGCCGGCGTGCGAACGCAGTTGCTTGTAGCCCTGGGCTCGTCACTGGCGATGGTTGTCAGCCTCCAGTTCGCCCAGGTGTTCGGCGGCGTCGATGCAGCGGCGTCCACCATTCGCGTGGACCCGGCCCGCGTGGCCTATGGGGTGATGACGGGCGTGGGCTTCCTGGGGGCCGGGGCTGTCATTTGCTACGGCGTCAACGTCCGCGGGCTTACCACCGCCGCCAGCCTGTGGTGCACCGCCGCGATCGGCCTGGCCACTGGGTTCGGCATGTACGAGATAGCGCTGGTCGCTACGCTGATCGTGATATTCACACTGCTGGTCCTGCCCAAGCTGCACCAGTGGATACCCTCCCGCCAGTACAAGTGCCTCGTGATAACCGCCGCCAGCTGTCAAGGCATAACGCTCGGCTCGATCACCAAGATCCTGCAGGCCCGCAAGGTCAAAATCGTCGACATGGACTACCATCACGATTTCCAGCAGGGCCAGGAATGCTTCACGATGTACGTCGCCCTCTTGTCATACACCAAGGCCCGCGACGTGCTGAAGATCACCGACGACCTGCCGGAACTGATCAGTCTGACGATTCGGTAGCCCCATCCGGCCCGCCGCTCCGCTGCGGCGACAGATCATCGCGGCGTTTCAAGAAGATCACGTCATACGCCGTTACGGGCCCGCCATCGGCCGGAGGCTCGATGGCAATGTCGTACACGTCGCCGTTTTGCATCAGCAAAGCTCGTAGGCCACCGATGTCGAACGCATAGCGCTCATCCGTCTCAATGTCCACGAAAGTCCCTCTTGTCTCCCGGCTCGATACTCTCAGGGGCGCTAGCGGATTTTCCTGCCAGAACTCCCTCCCAGCCGGTGCGTCCCCCACGTCGTTGCGATCAATGCGCACCGTAATGTGCAGCATGCCCGTCAGGTACTCCGGCGGTATGTCCTCGCCGATCTCGGCGCTAACAATGTCCCGGCCGAATATGTAGCCGCTCTCGCCCCTGCGGATGAATATGACTTCGTAGATCTCGCCATCGCCAAAGTGCCGGTAACGTTCATGCAGATGATCTATAGAGAGCCAATAGCGGTCGCCTGTCGCCAAGTCTACCAACTCGCCCTGCGTGTGGCTGCTAAAGTATGGTCCGAGAATGCCGTCACCGCACGCCGTTATACTCACAACGTTCTCAGCCCGCGCGATGATTCGCACCTCGCCCCCCGCCAGCGCCGCCGGGGTCTCAGCCTGCTCCGCAGCCATCTCATTGTAGACTGCATCGCGATCTGCTTGGCTGTCGCCACAGCCAGCCACGGCCATTAGAAGAGCGCCGAGAACCATCCACTCACCCACACCAGCAACGCTTCGTATGATAGCCATTTTCAAGTCACCCTATCAGTCATCCATAGTACCACGTCACTTGTTACGCTCTGTGAGCTGGGGCGGTTCACTGCGATTTCGACATCCAATCCCAACGCCCAGTCGCTGCTGCGTCAAACAGGCCAAGGCCGGCTTGACTGCATCGCCTCCGGCGAATACAGTTACCCGCGCGGCACGACGCCGCAATAACACTACACAACGAGGCGCCAAGGATGGCCAAGAACAAGACAGCTACAAGATCGAAGTCCGCCGGCAAGGCTGCCGGCAAGAAGTCCCCCGCCAAGACCGCCAAGAAAGCTGGCAAGGCTAAAGCAGCTCCCAGGGCTGCCAAGAAGACCAAGGCAAAAAAGGCCAAGGCCAGCCAGGGCCAAGCCACCTTGTTCTCCCCGCCGCCGGCCGACAAGCCCGCAAAGCCTACCAAGGCAAAGCCAGCCAAAGCCAAGCCGCCCACCAAACCCCCTGCCGCTAAGGCCCAACCCCCTGCCGCCCCGCCAGAGGCACCGGCCACCGAGCCCAAGAAGCGGCGCAAGAAGGCTCACACGTACGCCACCGCCGAGAGCATGGCCAAGAGCCAGCGAAGCATCTCCGTCAGCGAATTCTTCGCTAAGAACCGGCATCTGCTGGGCTTCGATAACCCCCGCAAAGCCCTGCTGACGACGGTGAAGGAGGCAGTCGACAACGCGCTCGACGCCTGCGAGGAGGCGGGCATTCTGCCGGTCGTCGAGATCACCATCGAGCAGGTCGCCGAAACGCACTTCCGCGTGATCGTCCTGGACAACGGCCCGGGCATCGTCCGCAAGCAGATTCCAAGTATCTTTGGCCAACTGCTTTACGGCAGCAAGTTTCACCGCCTGCAAATGAGTCGCGGCCAGCAAGGCATCGGCATATCCGCCGCCGGCATGTACGGCCTGCTGACCACCGGCAGACCCGTCAAGATCACCTCACGCATATCGCCCCGTGCCAACGCCCACCACTACGAGCTGCAGATCGATACCCACAAGAACCGCCCGGACATCATCGTCGACGACGTCGTCGACTGGGACGTCAAGCGCGGCACGCAGGTTACCATTGAGCTGGAGGCCAAATACCAGCGCGGCAAGCAGAGCGTCGACGACTACTTACAGCAGACCGCCATCGCCAACCCCCACGTGACGCTCATATACCACAGCCCCGACGGCCGATCCGACCGGTACGACGCGTCCGTCCAAGCCCTGCCGGCCGTGCCCAAGACCATCCGCCCACATCCCCACGGCATAGAACTCGGCGTGCTGCTGAAGATGACAAGCGGCGCCCGAGGCAAGACGATTCAGCAATTCTTGACAGGTGAGTTCTCGCGCGTCTCGCCGAAAGTCGCCGGCGAGATTCTCACGGCCGCCAACATAAAAGCCCGCACACGCTCGACTTCCCTGTCCGGCGAGGACGTGCGGCGGATGTACCAGGCCATTCAGGACACCAAGATCATGGCCCCGGCTACCGACTGCGTCGTGCCCATCGGCCAAGAGCAGCTCATCGCCGGGCTCAAGCAGGTCGTCCAGGCTGAGTACTACATCGCCGCCACCCGCAGCCCGGCTGTGTACCGCGGCAACCCGTTTATCATTGAGGCAGCCTTGGCTTATGGCCGGCCGACCACCCCAGTCGCCGACGGCCCCGCCGCCAAACTGATTAACGACCAGCCCGACCAGCCCCACCAGGACGACGAGCAGGCCGACGACACCCAGCAGGCCAAGATCATCCGCTTCGCCAACCGCGTGCCGCTGCAGTATCAGCAGGGAGCCTGCGCGATTACCAAGAGCGTGGTGGCGCTGAATTGGAAGTCCTACGCGCTGAGCCAGTCGCGAGGGGCCATGCCCACCGGGCCGTTAACTATAGTTTTGCACATGGCTTCGGTGTGGGTACCGTTCACCAGCGAATCCAAAGAAGCCATCGCCTCCTACCCCGAGATCCTCAAGGAAATCCGCCTGGCCCTCCAGGAGTGTGGGCGGAAGCTCGGCATACACATACGCAAGGCAGGTAGGCTGCGCCACGAGTTACAAAAGCGTAGCTACATCGAGAAGTACATCCCCGCCATCGGCGAAGCCCTGCGGGACATCCTCCAGCTGAAGGACAAGCAGGTCGAAAAGTGGTGCGCTACATGTGAGGACGTGCTACACCGCAGCCGAAAGCTCTAGTCGGCCAGTGGTTAGGCGCGGCCGATTAATGGCCGCTCCGCCCGGTCACCCCCGCCCAGTCACCGCCTACGCGCCTGCCCCAACCGGCTCGCCGACCGGCAATGTCTCAATCGGCCGGCGCCCCGCGTCCCCGGCGTCGTACTCGTGCCAGTGCAGCACTCGCCCCTCGCCGAATTGCCAGCAGAGGTAAACCTCGCGTCCATCAGCTATTGCCGGAAAGTCCACGACCCCCAGAGCCCAGTCCCGAATCTCCACGCCCATCTCGTTGAGCTCATCGAGGCAGTTCTGCAGCTTGTCCACCGCCGACTGGAGCCTCGCCCGGCACGCCTGAATCTGTGCCAACTGGCCCCTAGCTTCCGCGGCCTCCAGCACTTCCTGAAGGTCGAACAACGCCTGGTAGCCCAGGATCACGTCCGCAACCACACGACGCAACAACACCAACGACCGGTCCGCCTGCTCGACCGTAAAATGTCTGCGCGTCCTGTAACGGCTGTTTGAGTCCGGACTTACATCCACATTCTTCATCAACTGCTCCTGACCGACTGGTCCGACGAGACGTTCTGCCCCAAATGCGCTGGGCAACTGAAGGGTTATCGGCCAGAGGTACTCGCGCTCATGAAGAGAATTCCCCAGGCAAATTGGCATTATTCCGAGTTAGACATAACGCCCGTGTAGAACATCTCTTACAGCAGCATTTAGCCCCGATTCCGCCCCAACAATCGTCCCATTCGCCACCCTATCGTCCACCCGATCTTCCGGCCTAGCACCCTCGCCACTCCCACTCCCCGCCTCCGAGCTGCAGCGAGAGCACATCGGCGCCGGGCGGCGTAGAGCTGTCGACGGAGGCGGTGCGTCTTGGCGGCTTGGTGTACTTTGCAGGTGGCGAGCGTGGTGTCTATCGTGTGTAAGTCCGTTATCTCGCGGAACTTGAGCCATAGCTCAAAATCCATCGCCAGCTCGTTGCCTACCGTCAGCCCGCCCTCGATACGCTCCCACAAGCTCCGCCGCCAGAAGCATGCCGCCTGCGGTAAAGCATGGCCAGCCATACCCCAACGCCAATAGTCCAGCAGCGCCATCTCACCGGTAAGCCCCGCATGGGAGTGGTCCAGCCGCGCGCCGCCGGCGTCCACGAAGTCGGCCGCCCCGGCGAGCCACTCACACTCCGGATGATCCATAAAGTACTGTCCCACAACAGCTAACGCGCCAGGAGCGAGCACGTCGTCGCTGCACAGCCAGCCGCATATCTCGCCCGTGCCCATCGCCAGGCCGCGGTTTATCGCGTCGGACTGGCCCGCGTCGGGCCCGCTCGTCCAATGCGCGAGCCAACTCTCGTACTTGCCGATAGTTGCCGCCGAGCCGTCGGTCGATCCGCCGTCCATCACGATGTACTCGACCGCCACCCCCTCCTGACCCAGCACCGAACGGATCGTCTCCTCGATGAACTCGCCTTGGTTCAGCGACGGACTGACGATCGTGAAACTCACCGTCCCCAGCTCGTCAGGGCTTGCCGCAAGTGCCCGTGGCTGCCCGCCGGCGTCCCACGGCCAGCCGTTTCGCCCGCGCGAATCAGGCGGCAGATCGTTTAGCGACGTCATTCTTGCGCGCTTATCCGTCATCGGTCGCTCCCGCGATATCGCCCGCGCCGCCGTCCGCGTGCTCGCCGCCGCGCTGCCCGCTCGCGTCGCCCGCGCCGACTTTCCCGCTGAGGAATTCTTCGATGAGTCCCTCAAGCTCCGCCGCGCGGCTCGCCCAGGTATGACGCCGCGCCTCGGCGCGTCGCCCTTCGCGCGCCGCGACGTTGTCGTCGGCCAGCGCCGCGCGACATGCCGCCACCAACCCCTCGGCCGTGCCATCGCTGAGGCGGATGTGCTCGCCGAGTTCGACCGCGCGCGGCAGCGGCACGCTGACTACGGGTCTGCCACTGGCGAGGTACTCGTACAGTTTCACACAGTCCCGGCCCATCACGCGCTCGGTCATGCGGTACGGAATCCAACACACGTCCGCACCGGCCAGGTAGCTCGGCAGTTCGTCGTATGGCCGTTCGCCCAGGAAGTAAACGTTCGCCTCCCCGCGGAGCTCGCGCTGCGGGCGAATCTCCGGGCCGATGATGACAAACGACACGTCCGGCATGGCTCGGGCGACGTGCAGCACGGCTTGGGTATCGAACGATTCCTCCACGCCGCCGATGAACATCACGCGCGGCTGGCGGATGTCGGCGAGGTCCCGCGCGGGCTCGGCCGTCATCGCGCGGGCGAAATGTTGCGGATCGCAGGCGTTGGCCAGCGAGTGAGTGTGTTTGCCGAGTCTCGTGAAATTCGCAGCCGTCGCAGCCGACGCCGACAGCAAAATATCGGCCGAACCGGCATGCGACGCTTCCAGCCGTTCGGTGAGTCGCCGCGGGTTGCGTGCCATTGTCCGCCAGTCGTCATGGGCGTCGTAAACGGTCACGTCCGGCTGCAGGACGTCCGTCGCCAGCTCCCACACCGGCAGCATGTGCAAACACACGCGCGTGCCCTGGCTGCCCCAATTGCGCTCGTGGAGTATTTTGCCCAAGCCCGCCAGCCAGCGGACCTCGTTGATCGCGTGGATCCCCCGCCACCGCCTACCGCTCAGCCCACCGCCAAGCTGCACGTGCACCATGCAACCTTCGACCGTCTGAGCCGTGGTCCTGAGCCGCCGGCATGCCAAAAAACTCGCCGGCCGGTCGATGAAGATCACGCGGTGTCGCCGCGACAGCTCGCGCGCGAAGTGATGCGCCCGCCCCACGCGTCCTTGCAGTTTGTCGAATGAAAACAGCACGATGTCCATACTGGTCTCGCCGGCCGGCCCTTTCGTGGCATGGGCATCTTGCCCATGCGTCCCGGGAGCATCCTGCTCCCGGAAGAAGAAGGCAGGGCCAAGATGGCCCTGGGACGCATGGGCAAGATGCCCATGCCACTTCTACAACAACTGCCAGGCGGGCATTGTACAGGCGCGCGGCGAAAAGCTCTTGCCTATTTCCCTCGTTTGCGGACACTTGCGAGCATGGCTCAACGTATTGTCCATCTTTGCTACGCCGGCACGAGCGGCTCGACCCGCACGGCGGTCAACATTGCCGCCGGCTCGGCCGACCCGGCGAGGCACGCGTATCTTTTCTACGGCGCGTGCGACATGCGGGCCGACTACGGCGCGCAGCTGGACGCGATCGGCTGTGAGTGGCGTTACACGCACAAAGCTCGCGGCCTGCCGGCGCGGGCCTACGGGCGGGTCGCTCGCGACCTTATCGCCCTGCAACCGGCGTGTGTTATCTTCCACGGGTCGCGATCTCTGCCTGTGCTGTGGCGGACGCATTTGAAGAAGGCCAAGTTCGCCTCCATCGCCGTGCAGCACGGGCCGTCCAAGGAGGTGACGGGCTGGTGGCACCGCCAGGCGTGCATTCAGTTCGCCGCGATGACCGACCGAACCGTGACGGTGTCGGCCGGCATGGCGGAGCTGATCGACAAGCACCGAGGTCTGGCCGAGGCGTGTCGCCCGCTTGTTGTTATTCCAAACGGTATCGACGTGGACTACTGGTACGCCGAGCCGCTGGCCCTGCCGACTGCCGGGCCCGTTCGCCTGGTCGCCGTCGGCACGCTGGACCGCCGCAAGGGACACGCCGACCTGCTGCGGGCGGTCGCGATGCTGCGGCAGGCGGGGCGGAATGTTCTTTGCGATATCGTCGGCAGCGGGCCTCTGGTGGGCAAGCTGAAACGCTTGGCAATGAAGTTGCGAATAGCCGATGAGGTAAACTTCCTCGGCGACGTGGGGCGCGATGGCGTGCGGGATGCGTTGCATCGTTCGCACGTTTTCTGCCACGCGGCGTTGAGCGAATCGTTCGGCCTGGCCGTGCTGGAAGCGATGGCCGCCGCCCGCGCCGTCGTGGCGACCGACACCGTCGGCGTGGCCGACATGGTTTCCCACGAACAGACCGGCCTGCTCGTGCCCACCGGCGAGCCCGCCGCGATGGCGGATGCGGTCGGCCGACTGATGGACAACCCACAGCTCGCCGCCGACCTGGCCGCGGCCGCCCGTCAGGCAGCCGGCGACCGTTACAGCCACGCCCGCATGGCCGAGGCCTACGAGCAGCTCGCCGACGCCGCTATCGAGGCCAAGGGGCTGGCGGAGTGAGCGACGTGGAGTACTTCGGCTTTTACAACATCAACAAGCCCGCCGGGCCGACCAGCCACGATATCGTCGCACAGGTCCGTCGGCAGCTCAGCGGGCAGCTCGGGCGGAAGGTCAAGGTCGGCCACACCGGCACGCTGGACCCGTTCGCCAGCGGCGTCCTGGTCATCGCCATCGGTCCGGCGACGCGGCTGGCTGATTACGTGCAGGCTGCGCCGAAACGCTACGCCGCAACCGTCACGCTCGGGGCGACCAGCACGACCGATGACGTGACGGGCGACATCACCCCCGCGCCGGCTACCGATGCGCCGGGCGATGCGCCGACCCGCGAGCAAATCGAAGCGGCGTTGCGGCAGTTTGTCGGGACGATTATGCAATGTCCGCCGGCCTACTCGGCTGTGCACGTTGACGGCAAGCGGGCGTACAAGCTGGCGCGCAAGGGCGAGCAGGTCGCGCCGCCGGCCCGGCCGGTGACGGTTCACGACATCCGCCTGGTGGCCTGCGATTACCCGACCGTCGAGCTTGACGTGCTGTGCGGGGCGGGCACGTACATTCGCGCGCTCGCGCGGGACCTGGGTGCGGCCCTCGGCGTGGGCGGCTACTGCAGCGGGCTTGTGCGGACGGCTGTGGGGGAGTTCACCGTTGCGGCGGCGCGGGACGTGGACCACCTGGACGCGGCGGGCGACCTGGCTAGCCCGATGACGGCGCTGGCGGGGATGCCGGTGTGGGTCGTGGGGGCCGACCTGATAACGCCGCTGAGGCAGGGGAAGATGCTGGCGGTTGGCGAGCTGGCGCGAGGCGGCGCGGCGGCGGGGATGGGAGCGGGCGTGGGGGAAGGGGAAGAAGACAAGGAAGGAGAAGGAGAAGGAGAAGAAACGCCGAACGGCCAAGCCGACGATGAGAGTGCCGCCAGGGGACGCGGCGGGGATGAGCGCGGCGGCGAGGTGGCGCTTGTGGGGGAGGATGGACAGTTGCTGGCGCTGGGGCGGATGGCGGATGACGGGCGGGCGGTGCATCCGCGGAAAGTCTTCGCGGTGGGCTAGTCGGTGGCGTCGATTTTGTCGATGCGGCGTTTGTGTCGGCCGGCTTCGAAGTCCGTGGTCAGCCACATGTCGACTACTTGCAGCAGCAGGTCGGGGGCGACCATCCGCTGGCCGAGCGACATGATGTTCGAATCGTTGTGGCTGCGGGCGAACATGGCGCTGTCAAGGTCCCAGCACACCGTCGCGCGGATGCCGGGGATGCGGTTGGAGACAATCGCCTCACCGTTGCCCGACCCGCCCAGCACTATGCCGCGCTCGCACTCGCCGTCAGCCACCGCCTGGGCGGCCGGGCGGACGAAGTCCGGATAGTCGCAGCTTTCGTTGGTGTCGGTGCCGAAGTCTCGCACATCGTGCCCGGCTGCGATAAGGTGCTGCTTGATCCGCTGCTTGTAATCGAAGCCCGCGTGGTCGGAGGCAATTGCTATCTTCATCGTGTCACGTCCCGCCTAAACGGTGTAGTCGCCTTTGTACCTGGGGGCGGTGAGCTTCTCCCACTTGGGGTCGATCTTCGCCACGCCGTACCAGCCTCGCGCGAGGAACAGCGCGTCGGTGACGGCTATCGCAGCCATGGCCTCGATGACCGGGAATATCCGCGAGCACAGCGTGATGTCACGCCGTGTGATCGCTTCGAGTTTTTGCTCTTCCATCGTGGTCATGTCGACGGTGTCCTGCGGCTTGGAGATCGTCGGCGTTGGCTTGACGGCGATGCGGACGACGATATCCTCGCCGTTGCTCATGCCGCCAAGGAACCCGCCGCAATTGTTCGTGTGGAACCGCACCATGCCGTCCTCGACGAAAGGCTGATCGTTCCACTGGCTGCCCAGCATGGCCGAGGCCTTGCTGCCGGCGCCGAACTCCAGGCTCGTCAGCGCCGCGATGCTCATGATGGCGTGTGCGAGCGTGGCGCGGAGTTTATCGAACACCGGCTCGCCGAGCCCGGCTGGCACGCCGCGGATCACCAACTCCACCGCCCCGCCGCACGTGTCGCCCTCTTCACGGACGCGCAGAATGTCGGCAATCATTGCCTCGGCTGCATCGAAGTCGCAGCAGTTCAGGTCGTTCTCGCGATAGTTCTTCTTCATCTCGTCGAAGGTCATCGTGCCCTCGGCGATGGATCGGCCCTTGATGCCGTTGGATTCCACCACGTGAGCCAGCACCTCGATGTCCTCCCGACCCAGGATTTGCTTGGCCACCGCCCCGCCGGCGACGCGGACGACGGTCTCCCGCCCGCTGGCTCGGCCCGCGCCGCACCAGTCCGCGTCCATGCCATACTTGTAGAAGAACGGCAGTTCAGCGTGGGCTGGGCGGATGACGTCCTTGACCTGGCGGTACTGGTCGATGTGGATGTCCTGCGTGTCCACGTTACGGACGAGCAGGCCGACCGGTGCGCCCGTCGTGACGCCTTCGAACGTGCCGCTGACGATTTCGACGCGGTCGGTTTCCAGGCGGGGGCTGTCCAGCTTGGTTCGGCCGGGTCGGCGCTTGTCCATCTCGACCTGAATTTTCTTGATGTCCAGCTTGATGCCCGCCGGCACGCCGTTGACGATCGCCATGAGCGCCCCGCCGTAGCCTGCGCCAGTGTCGATGTGGTCGTGCCAGCCGTAGGATTCGCCGCACGTGGTCACCTGGAAAACTCGTCCGAATGTGTTGCCTAGCATCTTGAATCTCCGTGTTATTTACAGCCGCTGCATGTCGCAGCCTATGTGTCGCATCTGGTCTATAAAGTGCGGGAAGGTCTTCTTCACGCAGTCCGTTCCGTTGATCGTAGTCGTGCCGCTAGCGCCGAGCGCGGCGACGGCCATCGTCATCACTATACGATGATCATTTCGGCTGTCGACCTCGATGCCTTTAAGCTTTCCGCCGCGAATAACCAGTCCGTCGGGCCGGGTCTGCACGTTTGCGCCCATCGCCTTGAGCATTTCAGCCATCGCCTCGATGCGGTCGCACTCCTTGTGTCGGCACATTTCGGCGTTGGTCAGCACGGTTTCGCCCTCGGCGCAGGCCCCCACGACCGCCAGCAACATGAACTGGTCGATGAAGTCGTTGCAGTCGATCCGCATGCCCTGCAGCTTGCTGTACCGCGCGACGATGCCGTCCTCGTTGATCTCGATATCCGCGCCCATCTTCTTGAGGACGTTGACCACTTCCTTATCGCCCTGGCAGTCGCCGAAGTCCATGCCCGGCACGGACACTTCGCTGCCGGGGGTGATGACGGCGGCCACTATCGGGTACATGGCGGCCGACCAGTCCAGAGGGATCGTCACCTCAAAGCCGGGCCATTTCGAGTGTCCGCGGACGCGGTATAGCTCGTAATTGTCGTTGCTGTACTCCACGCCGCAGCGGTCCAACCAGCTTAGCGTCATCTGCACCCACGGCTTTTCGCCGGGGTCTATCGCGTGGATCTCGCTGGGGGCTTCGGCTATCGAGGCGGCTATCAGCATGGCACTCACCGGTTGGCTGTCGCGGGCGTCCACTTCCGTCTTGCCGCCCTTGAGCTTGCCTCGCACGACGACCGGCGCATGGCCGTCGCCTTTGGTGCACGCGCCCCACGCGCCCAGGCCGTGCAGGCCGTCGATTATCGGTTGGCACAGGCGAATGTGTCGTAGCGAGTGGTCGCCGGTGAGCACGGTGTAGCCCTCGCAGCACGCGCCGAGAGCTGTGAAGAATCGCAGTATAATGCCGCTGTTGCCGCAGTCGACGATGTCGTCGGGCGTTTTCAGCTTGCCGGCCACCCCGGTGACCTCCCAATGCTCGTCGGCCTTGGCGTGGATCTCCGCGCCGAACATCTCCAGCGCCTCGATGCCGCGCATCCAGTCGTTGCTGACGGCTGGGGATATGATCTGGCTAGACCCCTCGGCCAAGCCCGCCATTATAAGCGCGCGGAATGAATGACTCTTATTAGGCGGTATGCGAATCTCGCCATGCAAATGCTCGGATGGCCCAACAGATAAGTTCATTAGGGGCTCCTTAACAGACAATTCATAATATGCCCAACCGGGCCGGTTGGCAAGAGGGTATGCGCGGGGAGGCGGGCGGCAATCGGCGGCCGCGTCAAGCAGCACGATCGGGTGCCATGCCCACGCTTGCGTGGGCATGCGGGGCGACCTACGATAACGGGTGCCTGCTTGAGCAGCACATTTGCGTCATTCCGATAATGGCGGCCCTAGTGGTCCATTAGATCAAGGAGACGTGCTTTGCCGCAAAACAACGACGCTGGCCCTGGACTCTCGGACGCAGAAGTAGAGGTGGTCTGCCTGATCGCCGTCGTTGAATTCATCGACGCCATGGTTAATTGCGAAATATTCAAGGTCCTTGGGCAGGATCCGGACAGTGAAATTGGGTTCCATACGAGCACTCATAAGAAGCTCTTCTACATCCTGCTCGTCGATTTCTTGTCCAAGACAGACCAGAGGGCATCCGTTCCAGCGGATACATATCTTTGTCACTTGCGTCGGATAGTGGCCTCGCCAACGTTCGGCGACGGGGACTCGATAACCGCGCTCACGACGGCTGTCACCGACTTCAAGAACTGGCTGGAACACGAGCCGGAGATTCCATCTATAAATACGCAGGCCATTCTCAAGCTGTCCCGTTGGGATATGTTGCGAATATGTGGCGACATTTCGAAGCACAGCTTCCTAAAGTCAGGCGGCATCGCCACGCGGCTACGGGAATTGCTTTCAGCCAACAACGTGTCCGTTACACAAGACGAAGCCCTTCTGGGTTTGTCCGACTTCTATGAGCAATTCCACACCGACGTGCTCCACTACCACAGCAGTACCATCGCCGAGTTCCTTAACAATATCCGCTGGGGCATACACGAGTACCTACAACCCCAATTCCAGAGAAGTTTCGTCAAAGAACCCGACGATCCCCGCAAATATCACTATACTTACCACCCGGACGTCACAGGGGCCTTCGCGAAGACGTGTTACTGGGATCTAATGAACACGGTCAGGGCCGGCCCTATCATGCCAAGATTTCAAGTGAGCGCTTATTTGAAAGCTCATTACTAACTGTGGTCGTCATCACCCGAACGTCAGTCCGTAGGGCGTCCGTACGGACGCGGAATGCAAACGCAAGGTGTCTGGCCCGCGTGCAAGCAAGCCGAAGGTCGGCCGTGGCAGATTACACGCCCTTGTATCTTTCCGCCGTGGTCTGTTTGATGGTTTGGTCGTTGGTGATTCACCCGAGCTTAAGCTCGGGTGAATCGGCGGCGGCGAGATCGTCGCGCCCTGGGGCCGACAGAGCCC
>SDBV01001655.1_pt1 | contig 33549 bp, 33 predicted proteins | sample 2277081 | NCBI WGS metagenome assembly SDBV01 (sample SAMN10402039, study PRJNA504765) | marine sediment metagenome | isolation source: marine sediment core GS10_PC15, 223 cmbsf | place: Arctic Ocean: Southern Knipovich Ridge | collected 2010 | reverse complement strand
AGCTTTGTGTCTTGTTAGTAAAAAGTTTGCGTATTCATTGTTCTCTTATGGATGAGTAAGAACACCACCTACTTTGTGCCTGAGGATGGGAACTTGGACCTTTAACCGATTTGGGTTACACCCTATCGATATAAGCTCCACTTTTAATTGCACCCATCTACTTGTGTTTGCTTGCGGATATCTTGGAGATTTGTCAAAATAGCCCTTTTGAACAAGGAGAAAGAGATGGCAAAACTCTATTTTCGATACGGCACAGTGGGAAGTGCGAAGACGCTGAACCTTCTTGCAGTCGCCCACAACTACCAGCAGCAAGAGAAGAAAGCCTTACTGATCAAGCCCGAGCTCGATATTCGCTTTGGGAAAAACAACATCAAATCGCGAGCAGGACTCGAAAAGCAGGCCGATCTTCTGGTCAATGCCAAGACGAATCTACTGAGTTGCAACTTCAAAGGGATCGACTGTCTCCTTGTAGATGAAGTACAGTTCCTCCCAAGCCATTTGATCGACCAACTAAGAGAGATTACGCTAAAGGAGAACATTCCTGTGATCTGCTACGGACTCCGCACAGATTTCCGTTCCCACCTCTTTCCAGGATCAAAAAGGTTGATGGAGCTTGCCGACTCGATCGAAGAGATAAAATCAACTTGCCACTTCTGCCACAAAAAGGCCGTGCTCAACCTCAAACACCTCGACGGAAAAGCCGCTCTCGATGGCCCTAGTGTCCAGCTCGGATGTGAAGAGAAATACTTCCCCTCCTGCTTCGCCTGCTACGCCACCCAACTCCGCAAGGCCGGCCTCTCTACAACTGAGCAAATGGCAACGCTTCCACATTAGGCGCCAGAGGAAGCACCTGCTCCCCTAAATGGATCACGTATCCTTTTTCCACTTCTTTCGGAAAGTCTTTTTGGAAAGTAAGGATCCCTTTTGCCATCTGGGGTTTTGGAGTTGAACTCGCCTTTACTTCGATTGGAATCAGTTTCCCTCTCTCCTCAATCAGCAGATCGACCTCCTGACCAGTTGAAGTCCTCCAAAAATAGAGCTCTGGATGTCCCCCTCGACTTGAGAGACGTTTGTAGATTTCTGAAAAAAGGAAGGTCTCCACAATAGGCCCTGCCATCGCTCCTCTATACAAGCTTTCAACCTCTTGCAAACCCAAAAGGTAACAAAGAATCCCTACATCCAAAAAGTAGACTTTGGGTGTCTTAACAAGTCTCTTCCCCCTATTTACGAAATAAGGACGGAGAATCACCACCTGATAACTAGCTTCAAGAACACCGAGCCATGCCTTAATCGTGTTCACCGATAGCCCAATCTCCTTGGCCACCTCTGAGATTCTGAAAAGTTGACCACTTCTGATCGCAACACTCCTTAAAAAGAGTTGAAACTGCGTGAGATCCCCAATCTGCCGCAAACTCCTGATGTCCCGCTCTAAATACGTCTGGAGGTAACTCCCCTGCCAAAGGGCGGAGTCTTTTTCTGGGTGTTCATGCAATTCGGGGTAGCTTCCTCTCAGCATAAGGGGCCAAAAATCTCTAATAGAGAGGGTCGAAGAAATTCTCTTCTCCCTTTCCCAAGGGAAAGATTGCTCCGGTTTTCCATTGATCTCGGGGTAAGAGAGAGGGAGAAGGCGTAACATGGCTGCTCGGCCTGCCAAGCTCTCGGTCACTTGTTGCAGGAGTAAAAGATTTTGGGAGCCTGTTAGCACATATTGACCGTACCGATCCCGATTTTGGTCGATCTTCTCCTTGATGTAGAAGAGAAGCTCTGGCACATACTGGATCTCATCTAAGATCAGGGGAGGTTCATAGAGCTCTAAAAACCCCCGTGGGTCGGCAAGCGCGCTACTCCTCACATCAGGAGGCTCTAACGAGATATACCTATGCGAGCCCGAGAAAAAATGCTTCAGTATCGTCGTTTTCCCCGCCTGTCTCGGCCCCGTCAGAACAACAGCCGGAAACTCCTTTACCGCTTTTTTGAGTATGGACTCAAGCGTACGAGATATATACCTCTTCATATGTTGCAATATCGCATATCAAATGCAATATTGCAAGCTTTTTCAGCCCATTTTTTGTGCAATTTTGCATTTCGAATGCAAATCTGCATGATTTCAGACTATTTAAGAGCGAAGAGTAACTGCCGGCATCTTGACGGGCGAAGGAGCATTTGTCGCATCTCGTGGTAATGCTCCTCAAGCAGCCGACTGTTTTAACGCCCATGTTAAAATGGTCGAGCTTGCCTTACAAAATCTTTTACTTAAATGGCTGATTCGCGTATACTTGCCGGCATGAATTCGACGGTCTTTTTTTTACTCCTCTTTGTGCTAGCAGCTGGCTCTCTTTGGCTTGGACAAAGAGCGGGGAAGAAGTCCAAAACGCAAGAGGAGTTCTTCCTGATGGGGAGAAGCCTTGGCCTCTTTGCCCTTGTGATGACCCTCCTTGCGACCCAGATTGGGGGGGGTGCCCTTCTTGGGGCGGCTGAAGAGGCCTACACCAAGGGGTGGAGTGTCCTCTTCTATCCTCTTGGAATGGTAGTCGGCTTAATTGTCCTTGGGCTTGGGTATGGGGCCAGAATGCGGAAGCTCCAGATTTCAACTGTTCCCGAAATTTTTGAGAAGAGATACCGCTCTGTCTCTTTACGCAAATTCGCCTCCCTTCTCTCCATCGTCTCTCTTTTCTGCATCCTCGTCGGCCAGGCGATCGCTTCGAGAAAATTCTTCCTCTCTCTTGGTTTCGATAGCCCCCTCCTCTTTATTTCCTTCTGGATGGTTCTTGTCCTCTATACGGTGATGGGGGGATTGCGTGCTGTTGTGAGCACAGATATTCTCCAGGTAGCTTTTATCCTTCTCGCTTTGGGAATGGCCTTTGGAGCCAGCCTCTTTGGAACCCCATCTGTAGAAACATCTCCACAACTTCTCACCGAATCGGCCCCTTGGTTCACCTGGCTCTTTATGCCCTTGCTCTTTATGTTGATCGAGCAAGACATGGGGCAGAGGTGTTTTGCTGCCAAAAATCCCCGCATCGTTTCAATTGCCGCCATTTGTGCCGCCGCTATTCTCCTGCTTGTTTCTCTTGCCCCCATCTACTTTGGAGCCTTGGCTGGAAAGCACGGCATCCCGATCCCCGAAGGGGGAAGCGTCCTCATCACCGCGGTCCAAGCCTTCACAAATCCCCTCTTTTCCACGTTTCTGATCTGCGCAATTTTGATGGCAATCCTCTCCACAGCCGACTCGCTCCTCTGCTCGGTAAGCTCCCACATCGCCTGTGACTTTCCGATGAAAAATCCCCCTCGCTTCCTCTCCCAAGGGATCACCCTGTTTGTGGGACTGGCCACATTTGCCCTCTCATTCCTCTTCACAAGTGTTGTCGGAATGCTCATGTTCTCCTATGAACTTGCCGTCTGTGTCCTCTTCGTCCCCGTAACTTTAGGAGTCTATGCCAAGGCCCCCCAAAAACGTTCGGCCCTTCTTGCCATGGGAGCAGGCCTTTTCGCCTTTGTTGCCTTCAAATTCTATACACCACCCCTCCCCAAAGAACTCCTCTCCCTCACACTTGCTGCTGGAGTCTTTGGAATCAACGAGTGGGCATCCAGAAGACTCCCTGCCTATGAACTCCCTCCCGAAAGTTGACGGAGGCTACCTCCTCAAGGTAAAAGTGATCCCCAACGCGCGCCAAACCCAGGTTGTTGGATGGGAGAATGACCACCTAAAGGTGAAAGTCACGGCTCCACCCGAAAAAGGAGAAGCCAACCGTGCCGTCATCGCCCTCGCCCCTCACGGGGCCCCCACGTTCCACTCGCCCCTCGCGGGGCGTAGCTTCACACGGGGCTAACCACCTGCATCGCTGCCGCGATGCTGTTTTGCACAACAACTCTTTTATATTAACAGAAAATTAATACTGAAAAACCCCTTTACTTCATCTTTACCCTTAACTATACTTCTACATTTATTCAGAAACCTTAAAAGGAGACCTCTCTTATGACATTCCAACTCGTATCATGCTGTAACGGCCCCAAGGCTACCCCCGAAGCACGCGCACGAGCTAACACACTCAACTACTCCGAGAAGATGGCCCTCATCACAGATATCGCCATCGCTACCCTTGTTGCCGCCGCAGCGACCCTCGTCCTCCTCCAAAACTTTGGCATCGTCAATCTCGGAGAGCTCTCCGCTATTGGTTCTATTGGCAACCTCGGCGCCTACGGCATGCTCGGCGGAACCCTCACCCTCATCCTCGCCGACCTCATCAAATTCATGGTCCAAACCCGCTCCCACAACCAGCAAATCAAACAAGCCTACCTCACCACCACCGCCAGCCTCACCGCCACCACCACCACCCGCGACGAAACCATCCGACAACTCCAACAACAATCATCAGGTACACAAGGACGCGAAAGCAACCTACTCACTACAGAAATCGCCCTAAAGCAAGAAGCCCTCAAGCAAGTAACTGAACAACTCGAACAAGTAAAAGAAGAACTCTCCAAGATCCAAGACGAAATCAACAACCTCGACCTCCAAAGTGCACAACAAGAAGTCGAAAACATCCAAAAACAAACAGCCGAACTCGAAGAGCAAATCGACGACCTCGACTTCGACGCTAAGAAAAAAGAAGTCGAAGAACTCGAACAACGAAAAATCGAAGTCGAAGAAGAGCTAGAGCAACTCCAAGATCAAAAAACAAAAGCTCAAGAAGACATCGGCAACTTAAAACTCGACGACAAACAACAGCAACTACAAAAACTCAATGAGGAAATCCAGAAACTCGAAGAACAAAAAAACCAAGCTCAAGAAGACATCGGCAACTTAAAACTCGATGAAAAACAACAGCTACTACTAAAACTCAATGAGGATATCCAGAAACTCGAAGAACAAAAAAACAAAGCTCAAGAAGACATTGACAACTTAAAACTCGATGAAAAACAAGAACAATTACTAAAACTCAATGAGGAAATCCAGCAATTCCAAGAGCAAAAAAACCAAGCTCAAGAAGTCATCGGCAACTTAAAAATCGAAAAACAACCGCAACTACAAATACCCAATGAGGAAGCCAAGCAACTCCTAGATCTACTCAAGGATGTGGAAAATCCAGAACTTGAGAAGAAGGAAACAACCCCTTCTACTCCCGAACTTGAGGTATTAAAAGCAGATGCTGATAGCCTTAATCTTCCAGCGGATTATCAGCAAAAGGCAGAAAGGTATCGAACCATTAATTTCACCTTCGGTAACGCTACAGCTATTGGGAAAAAAGTGAAGACTGCAATAGGTACTGATGCTAGCGGTATCAAAGACCTCGCCAAGGAAATTGGAGCCAACTTGGATATCATCATGTCAAACATTGATCCCAAACAGAATGATGAAAGCGTCGACGTAAGCGACACCACAGATGCTGCCGATCGCCTAAAGAAAAATCTAGAAGCCATGGACGAGATCTTTGAAAAAATAGATTCCCACAATACGGAAAATTCTAAGAGCCAAATCAAAACTGATTCTTGGTTCAAATCGCAATAGTCGCTAGTTTGTTAGTTGACTGCGTAAGCCCGGGTGAATCCCGGGCTTTTTTTTGTCGAGAAATCTTGGGATTGCCCTAGCCGTTGGCTATTTCTCAGCTTTCTCTTACCCCATTTAATGACATCGGACACGTTCAGGATGGCTTGCAAAGAGCTTTTGGAGATTTTCGTCCCAGTTGGACGATCGCGAGCGAACATAGTGTTATTTATACAGGGAGCGAGCGATCGTTCAAGCACTCTTTGCAAAAGAGTGCGTAACGTTAGCAAAAAGCAACCAAAAGCCCCCCACAATCCCTCGCCCCCATCACCTAAATGTCCAGAAGAGGGAGAGGTAGATGAGGGAAGGGGTTAGGGCTGAGAAGAAGAGATAGAGGAAAGAGATCGGCCCAGGAAAGGAGCGGCGCAAGATCGCATGCCCAATCGGATTGGGCGCATTCGCAATCACCGTAAGCGCCCCCGCCGACATCGCTCCGGCAACCAACAGATACTTCTTCATCTCATCGAGCCCTGGAACCTCAAGCGTAAGATAGCTCACAACCGCATTATCGACAAAAGCTGAGAGGAGATAACTCACCTCCAAGGCAGCAAAATGGGAGAGACGCTGGAGCAAGGGAGTGATCCACCACCCCTGCAACTCCCCGTGGAGGATGAGACTCGCGAAGAAAAACCCGATCAAAATCGCCGATTGGAGGTGGAGAGCCCCTTGGAAAAAGGTAGTCGCCCGCCAAAAACCGAGAAAGAGGATGAAGATCCCCATAAAAAGAGGGGCATTCTCCCCTGTAACCACAATGAGAGTCAGGAAAATGAGATGAACAAGGGTAATCCAAAACGGAGGTGGCTCCTCTTTTTGGTGGGCAGGAAGTGTGGATGGAAAAGCATGTTTGAACTCTTTGCGGAAGAGGAAGTAGTAGAACCCAGTCGAGATTCCCATCCCTAAAACCACCTTCCACCCAAAGCGAGTGAGCATGAACTTCCAATCCCAACCCCAGGCATCGGCAACAATGAAAAGGGAACGAGAAGAGAACGTCGTCAACATCCCCCCAACAGAGACATTGGCAAAGAGAAGCCCTAAGGTGGCATACTTAAATTTGCTAGAAACTGGATAGGGATAGAACTTGTGGCTGAGTAAGATCGAAGAGAGAGCCATCGCCCCCGGCTCTTTCAGAATCGCTCCTAAAAGAGGACCTACAGTCAAAATCGTCACCCACCACGCCCCAGGACTGTCTTTCCCGATCCTCGCCACCCACTCACAGATCCTCTCAGCAAAGGAGATGATCGGACGGGAACCGACCACGACGAGAACCACCATGATATAAAGAGCATGGCTGTAGTTCCGGTCTTTCAAGTAGCTCGAGGCAGCCTCCCACCCCTCAAAAATGGTAAAAAAAATAAAGAGGGGGATCAACCAAATCCCGAATACGACCTCCACTTCGCTAAGAAGGTAGGCAATCTCAGAGTAAAAATGGTAGTGCTTCCACCAATCTGGCTGGGTCTTTTTTCTTCGGTCAAGACGATCAGAAAGCTTTCTCAATTGCGGAGTTAAGAGAGTATGGAAAATCGCCAACCCAAAGATGATCGAAGAGGTGAGTAAGAATGGGGTCATGGAGGGATCTCCACTTTCGTGAGATGGATCACAATCCAGATAAACACCCCCGTAAGGAGGAGATTGAGGGCAAGACTTAAGCCAGCAACTGTTAAAACACTCCCAGTTACCCCATGCTCCATAGCCAGCAAGAGAATCCCTGCCCCTACTTCACCTCTCGGAAACATGCTGATACTCACCCCTGCCCTCTGCCTAAGACTTGCCTCGTTCTTATAGCAGAACATCGGAAAACATTTCCCTATATTCGAAATCAAGGTGATGGCCAGAACATGAAGCGTTGTAGTCCCCCAGTTGAACCCCTCATAGGGAAGCTTCGGCATCAGAAGACCGACGAGGATCATAAAAACAACCTTAATTGTCCGATCCAAGTTTCGCAAAGGACGCTCCTCGGCCTCGATGTAGGCATGCTCATGCACATGCTCTTTGATCAGCCGCGGATCGTGAGGGTTGTGGAGAAGAGCGCCAAAGACAAAAGCTGGAAGAAGGATCTCCATCTCGACTGCAAAAGCCCCATTGAACCAGCGGATCCCTCCCGCTAAGAGCAGACTGTAGAGAAGAAGCCAGATCCTCCCCGAAGGGAGACGAAGCTGATGGAGATACCGCCACGCCAAAATGAGAAGGGCCGCAATAAAAAAGAGTAAACTCAACAAGATGTATTTTGACCCCCCGAGAAGAAACTGGAGGGGGATGAGTAAGATGATCGTATCGATATCATCGAAAATCGCTAAAATCTGTACCTTCCGAAAGAGCCAGGTCATAGCGAGCCCCGCTGCTGCCAACATCGAGAAGAGAATCCCGGAAGAAGTAGGGGCGGCAAAACGGGCAACTAGGAGATTCTCTTGCCACGTAGTCTCTCGGAAAAAGTAGAGGAAATAGAAAAAACAGAAAAGCCAGGGGAGGGCGGCAGTAAAAGCTGCGACAAAATAGTCTTTAAGATATCCCTTCCAATTCTGCTTGTTGAGATAGAGCTCAAGCCCTACCTCCATCATGATGTAGCTAAGAGCTGCATCAACAAGGAAGGTGAGCCACTCCCGAGACTCCCCAAGAGTCACGATCTGAGAAAGCCCCATCCCTAGAACAAGACAGGCAGTATACAGATAAACCAGCCCCATCCCCTTGTTCTAACTTGAAATCCCTTTTTTAACACCCTCTCTTACCACAGAGGATCCAGAGAGAACAGAGAAAGGAATGGAGGATACAGCTCAAAAAACAGATAAAAATATTTTTTCAATCTCTTATTATTTCTTTGAAAATTAGTGCTTAAAGAATGGATTTCTGTTTTGAGAATATGAAGTGAAAATCTCCTTCTCTGTGCTCTCAGTGTTCTCTGTGGTGAAATTGATTTCTATATAGTAAATAAATTTCGAATGGTTTAGGAAGAGGGTATGAAGATCGATACGAACAAAAGGATCAAGCACCAAGACCTAGAAGCTCCCATTTCCCACTTCGCCACCCCCTTCCCCTACACCTTCACGATTGAGCAGACAGTTGGAGACGTCCTCCACACTCTCCAATCCGAAAAACATGAATTCCCTCCGGAGTACTTCTACATCACCGACAAGGACCAAGTGCTCCAAGGGATTCTCGACATCCGCGACCTCCCCTTCTCTCCTCCAAAAACGTGCCTTGTTGATCTGGTTGAAACGGAGGTCAAAAAAGTCTACGAAGAGGACTCTTTGGAAAATGGCCTCGATCTAATGACCCGTAACAAACTCTTGATCATCCCTGTTGTCAATCGAGAAGAGAAGTTTGTCGGCACCCTTGAGATCATCCCCCATACCGAAAACCCAAAACGGATTGGTAAGAGAAGGTCGAACAAACGCCTAAGAGAGGACCTTTTCCAATTTATCGGATTCTCCATCGAACAAAAAAGACCTCTTTCTCCTTGGCTCAGTTTCCGTTACCGGATGCCTTGGCTCCTTTGCAACTTAATCGGAGGTCTCATCTGTGCTGTTATTTCAGAACTCTACCAAGCAACACTTGTCGCTTTTGTCCTCCTCGCTTTTTTTATCCCCCTTGTCCTCACTTTAAGCGAATCGGTCGCGATCCAGTCGATGACCTTGAGCCTCCGCTTCCTCCATACCCGTAAAATCGATTGGGCTCAGGTAGGCCGCCGTCTTTTTCACGAGGGGAAGTCGAGCCTTTTGCTAGGACTTGTGAGCGCCCTTATAATCGTCCTTTTCTATTTTGCCTGGAGTACCGAAATTCTCCCCCTTGTCGCAATTGGAGTGAGCGTCATTGTCGCGATGATGTGCGCCGCCCTTTTTGGAGGATTCTTTCCAATTATCCTCCATGCCCTTCGTCTCGATCCAAAAGTTGCAGCAGGCCCTGTTGTCCTCATGATGGCCGATGTCTTCACCATCGCGATCTACCTCTCCCTCAGCACCCTCCTCCTGATGTAACATTCATGACTCCTCAGCGGCTTCCTAACCACGAAGGACGCGAAGACTTGGGCTAGGTGGGAGAGGAGGAGGGGGAGAGGTCGGTGAGGGTGACGCGGGCGCAGCCGATGTGTTCGATGACAAGGGCAGCGGCGCGGTTAGCAAGGTGGGCAGCTTCTTCAAGGGGGAGGTTGTTGGCTAGCGCAGCTGTGATCACGGCAAGTACGGTATCTCCTGCTCCTGTGACATCTTTCACCTCGTGTACTTGAGCAGGAAAGTGGGACTCGTTGCACGAGTGATCAAAAAGCGAAATCCCCTCCGAGGAGCGGGTGATCATGAGATACTCAGCTGCGACTTCCCGGAGAATCTCCTGCGCAACATCGTGGAGCGAGGCCTCCATTCCGAGACCTGCCGCAGCGATTGCTTCATGGAGATTAGGCTTGAGGAGAGTAGCACCTCGGTAGCGGGTAAAATCGCGCCCTTTTGGATCGACGATGAGAGGGATCTTCTTCTCTCTTGCAAGACGGATGATCTCACGAAGAAGAGAAGGGGTTAAAAACCCTTTTGCGTAATCGGAAATCGCCACCGCATCGACATCTTTGAGTAGAGAGGGGAGGGCTTTTACGACCTTCTCCTCAAGCTCTTTGCTAAGAGGAGTAAAGGTTTCGTGATCGATCCGGACGATCTGCTGCCCTGAGGCGATCATCCGATTTTTTTGTGGAGTTTGCGTTGCCGGGTCTTGGAAGATCCCTTGGGTTTCAACATTCTCGGCTGCCATCCCTTCGAGAAACTGGTGGCCAGCTTCGTCGTTGCCAACACGCCCCAACGCACGCACTTCCATCCCAAGAGAGAGGAGGTTCAAGACGGCATTTCCGGCACCTCCAGGACGTCTATTTTCACTTGATACGCGTAAAACGGGGACAGGAGCCTCCGGTGAGATCCTCTCGACAGAGCCAAGTGTGTAGACATCGAGCATAAAATCGCCACACACCAAAATCCTTTTTGGTTGAAAGGGCATCTACCAGTGTCTCCCGGTGAGAAGATAAGAACGGACATATTCCACAACGGCATCCTCTAGACTATAAGCTGTTTTGAGAAGGCCTTTCGCCTCCGATTTGCTCATGTCGGCGCATGTGTAGTTTTGGTATTTGCCAAGGAGATCTTCCGGCATGTCGTGGTAGGTGATTGCAATCGGCCGATCAAGAGCTTTGATGACCCCCTTCGCTAGATCGTTCCATGTCTCGGGTCTCCCTGCTCCAACATTGAAGATCCCTCCCTCCTCATTTTGGAGGAACTGGACGGTCATTCTCGCCGCATCTTTCACATAAAGAAAGTCGCGCACCTGCTCTCCATCGGCAAACTTTTCTGGTTCGGACGATTTAAAGAGGGAAATTTTCCCCGTTTCGAGCGCCTCTGGAACCATTTTCAAGACAGCGGAGGACATTCGCCCTTTGTGGAATTCATTTGGGCCAAAGACATTGAAATATTTGAGCCCAACCACTTTATCGAGAAGATTTTGCTCGTAGAGCCACAAATCGAAGAGGTGTTTTGAATAGCCATACATATTGAGAGGCTCAAAAGAGTGGAGAGCCTCGTGAGCATCAGAAAATCCCTTCTCTCCATTCCCATAGGTGGCAGCAGAAGAGGCATAGATAAACCGGTGCTCATTTTCGAGAGCATACTCGGCAAGGCGGATCGAATACCGGTAGTTGTTCGAGAGGAGGTAGTTGGCGTCTTTCTCCACGGTACTCGAGCAGGCGCCGAGATGGATAAACGCTTCGATCTCCCGCTCCTTACCCTTTAGCCAAGAGAAGAGCTCATCTTTGTGGATGATCTCCCAAAACTGCTTCCCTACAAGGTTCTTCCAATGTTCGTTTGTCCCGATATCTTCGACAATGACGACATTTTTAATCCCTTGGTCATTCAAAACGCGGAGAACCCCCGAACCGATCAGGCCCGCTCCCCCTGTTAATACGATGTACTTATCTGGAAACATTTGCATAGACACCCAAGGATAACAGATCGACTATTTGCCGAGAACTCTCAAAAATCCTAGGACAAAAAAACCTTTTCCGCTAAAACAAAATTTTCGTCACCAACTACAAAAGGAGGTACACATATGCCACATCTAATTGGACCCACAGGCCAGCCCCCACACTTTCGTTCCACTAACCGACCTGAAGAGAAGCCATTATTGAAAAAGGACCTCCCAGTGGACCCGACAAGCCACAAGGTGCTCCTAGAAGAAGGCCAGGGAGGAGGATTAACTTACCGGGCACAGTGGCTCACAGGAGGAGACACGACAGGAGCCGCTTTTATTTCGGGCGATTCTAGCCAGATAGGGAATTTTATCCAATCGATCCAAAAGGCCCAGGCCCACCCAGAGCTCTAAAGCATTACCTCTTGATTCTAGCTCCCTAAAAGCTTATCTTGTCCTCCACACTTGGAGGACAACGATGAATTCTGTTGCTAGTGCTCAATACCAACTGATCTGCTTTGCTCTCAACTCGACGAGCCATGATCGGCTCATTTACGACACGAATACCAAAGTATTCATGGTTGCCTCTCGTGCCCTTGCCAAAACCCTCAACAATCGTAACTACCACACCGATCTCCCTCAACTGAAATCTGACATCGAAGACTACATCCAAACCAATGGGATCGAAAAGGAACAAAAAACAGCCATCGAAACCGCCTTCAAAGAGAGAAAAAAGCGGCTCAAAAGCCGCATTGTCATAAGACATCGTGACAGACGAGCAGCCGCCGTTGCCCAGCTACGCACCATCAAACAAGCCATCAAGAAAGTACAGATTGCAAAACTGCAGTCAGAGGTCATACAACAACAACAACAAAATAACAACCTCCGAAAAACCCAAACTGCCCTAGTGAGCACCTCCAATAGAACCGTACCTCCTTCTAAAAACCCTACACCTCCTCCCCCTATCCCTTCTGGGCCTCCTCCTCCTTCCATCCCTCCCCTTGGAGGACCGCCCCCACCTCCCCCTACGATGGGAGGTGGCTCCACCACAAAAACCTTTGCCCACCGGAAGCTCACAACTGAGGCCGATACACTTGGTACATTCCAAGGCGAACCCACGCGCCCCACAATCGTTGAAAATCACGATTTAGGCAGGCCTGCAGCCATTTCCCAAAACATTCGCCAACAATACGCCTCTGCCATCGAATCCTTCATCCTCGGCACTCCCTATACCGTAACCCAATCCCACGGCTTAAGCTCCTCCACCCAAACCAAACATGAAGAAAACGGCCTCAACCACACAATTCAACGAATCGAAGAAGCAATCAATACTTATAAAGAAACACTCGAGCAACTCGAAGGGAAAGAGGCGCAAGCACGGGATGTAGAGAAAAAGATCCATGCTGTCAAAGAGCGAATCAAAAACATGCTAAACGCAAACAAAGAAGGAACAGACTTCACCCTCTACACAAAAGGAACCAAAAAAGGGACCTTAGGCCCTCCCGTCAAATTCATCCCAGACACCACCTACCAAACCTACCTCAAAAAATTTGAAGGAATCCCTGAAGAACAAAGAAAAAAAATTCCTCTTTTCCCTGAAACCAAAACCCTCTCCTACCAAATCAATATCCAACAAAAACTTCTTGAAAAACTCAAGCAAGAACAAAATGAACTCCAAGAAGAAACCAAAACATTGATCAACGAAATTGAAAAAACCAAGGCACAAGAAGAACACGAGATCCCCTTCATCCAATGGGAGCCCCTTCTCAACCAAAAAATCACCATCCGAGACAGCTGGTTGAGCGTGAAAGGAAACCTAGAAAGCGGAGCCTCCCAACAACAAGGGAAAAGCCTTCCCGCAGAAAGCGAGTATCTCCCCTCCTACCTCGAGGACCCTGATCTCTCCCTCTCCCTAGAAGAGAGCTCCTTCCTCCAAACCCTACCCCAAGCACAGCAAGGCTCTTACCTTTCAAATCCCCAAATCTTCTTTGAAAACCTCACCGACGAAGGCGGCTTATAAAACAAAAAAATCTCTTTTCTCTGCGTCTTTGCGCCCTCTGCTCTCTCTCTTGTTTATCTTTTTTTCGCAGACTGAGAACACTACCTCTCCTAATACCAACACTTCTGACCACACCCACGCCGCACCATCTTCACCTCTCCGCTCTCCACGACACTCACCAGTGCCGTCCCCGATCCTGTCATAAACACACTCTGCACCTCCCCCTCCAGCTCTCTCTTCATCTCCCCAAGCTTTGGAAGCAAACGGAAGGCAGGCCCCTCCAGATCATTCACAAACTCTCCCTTACCCCTGTAAAACCCCTCCAGAAGCTCCTTTGGATCCCTCGAAGAAGACTCCTCAACACGGAAGGTCTGATAAATCTTTGCAGTAGATAGCCCCTCACTCATCTTAAAAATCGAGAATCTCATCGCTTGCAAAGGGAGAAGATCCTCTACGCACTCCCCCCTGCCCGTACAATAGGCCGTGCCACCAGAAAAGAAAAACGGGACATCCATCCCCATCTCGCTGCTCCAAAGCTGGAGCTCCTCATCAGAAACCCCCACACCGCCCAACTGGTTGAGCCCCCACAAAACGGTAGCTGCATTGCTACTCCCCCCTCCAAGGCCGGCTTCCATGGGAATTCTCTTCTCAATGTCGACAACAACAGGGCTAATAAATCCTGTTTTCTTCCGGAATAGCTCTACCGCCCTCCAGGCTAAATTCTCTCGGGTACAGGGAACTCTTGGATCAGAGCAGGAAAGAGTGTCCCTTTCACCCAAGGAGAGGGTGATCTGGTCTCCAAGAGAGATCGCTTGGAAAAGAGAGGCAAGCTCATGATACCCATCGGGCCGCTTGCCCATGATTCGTAAGAAAAGATTGAGTTTGGCAGGGGAAAAAAGTTTCATAAAAAAAAGACCCAGGGTTTCCCCTGGGTCAGAAAAAATCGAGTTACCCTTCTTCAGGAGGAGGAGTTTCCTCCCCTTCGGGAGTCTCCTCTTCTTTGGCTTCTTCAGCCGGAGGAGGAGCTACTTTCTTGGGAAAGACTCCCCCTTCAGGGTCGACTTTCAAGGTGAGCCACGCGACGACTCCCTCTGGGAGCTTCAGCTCGATCGTATGATTGCCTAAACTCTTAACCGGATGGGCCAAAACGACATTCTTTTTGTCAATTTTGTACCCTTTCTCCTCGAGCATACGGACAAGTTCAATTTGGGTCACAGAGCCGTACATCTTCCCTTCTGGATCAACTTTCACAACAGTTGTGAGGACAAGACCAGAAAGTTTAGAAGAGACTTCTTCTGAAGCTTCCCTATCAACAGCAGTTTGTTTAGCACGCTCCCCTTGAAGCTTCGCTTGCATCTTCAGCGTGTGCTTATCAGCAATCACCGCTTTTCTCTTAGGAAGGAGGTAGTTCCGGACAAAGCCAGACTTGGCTGTGGCTAAATCTCCCGATCTTCCAAGACCATCTACATCTTCAAGTAATAATAGTTGTTGTTTCATCTGATACTCCTAATCTTCAGCCACAAAAGGGAGGAGACCGATGTAGCGGGCTCGTTTGATGGCATTTGTCAATAGTCTTTGAAAATGGGACGAGACACCGGTGATCCGTCTAGGGAGAATTTTCCCTCTCTCAGTAATAAAGCGCTTCAGGGTTTCCACATCTTTGTAATCGATCTGCTTCCATCCTGCCGCCGTGAACGGACAACGCTTTGGGACGCGTCTTCTACGAGACTTAGTAAAGTCTGACGACGTAGCTGTCATAGTGTGTTTCCTCTTGGTTATTGTGATTCTGGAAGTGTTGCAAACTCCAGAGTCTCTTTTACTTCATCAGCTTTGAGGGTCATAAAACGTAAGAGATCTTCGTTTAGATGGTACTCTTTCCAAAGCTCCGCAATCCCAGATGAGGGTGCGCTAAAATAGAGAAGGTAGTAGTACCCCTCCCGAGAACCTCGGATCTCATAAGCGAGTTTTTTTCGCCCTTGATCGTGTACTTTTTGTACTTCCCCACCAAAGCCTTCGATCCCACTTGTGATCTTCTCTAAAGCTTTGCTTCTCGCCTCTTCACTAAGAGCCGAACTGAGGATGTACATCCCTTCATAAAGTTGTTTTCTTTCTTGCATGTTCAACCTTCTAATTATTTCCTGCTATTTGACTCGCAACCTCTACTCCCTCTTTCACCCAACTAAGAGTGATCTCTTGTCCTTTGTGCAAAAGATCGGGGAGAACTTTTTGCTCTTCCGACGAGAAGAATCCGAGAACGTAGTCCTCTAATCTCCCTGTATAAGAACTGATTTCTTCTTTCGGCCCCACCCCTAAACGGAGGCGAGCGTAGTCTTGTGTGTGGAGGGAGTTTTGGACGCTCTTGAGTCCATTGTGCCCTCCGGCCGACCCCTTAGCCCGAATTCGCATCTTCCCAAAAGGGAGATACATCTCGTCGACCAGAACCAACAGGTCGGAAATCGTTACCTTGTAGTACTCTACAGCGCGAGCCACAGCAATTCCGCTGAGATTCACGTATGTAGAGGGAAGGAGAAGAATTAGAGTTACTCCATTCCAAACTCCTTGGACTACATACCCTCTAAGTCGCCACTTTTTTTTCCAGCTCCACCCTTGGGCTTTGGCAAACTCCTGTAAGACGCGAAAACCAAAATTGTGCCTGGTATTGGCATACTTCTCTCCAGGGTTTCCTAACCCTACGAGGAGAACTTTCCGATCCAATCCTATCGCCTAGTTACCACAACAGCAACCTCTTCCAAACTAATCGTAGGCTGCACAGTGGAAGGAAGCTTAAGATCTTTTAATCTCAAAATTTGCCCCATTTTCAAATTGGCTACATCGAATTCGAAATGAGAGGGGATGTCTTTAGGAAGACAGCGCACTTTTACTTGGCGGATTACTTGACGGAGAATGCCTCCGAGCTTCACACCAGCGCAAGTCAGAGCATTCTTCAATTGAATAGGAATATTCAGATTCACTGGGATATCGTCGTGCAACTGTTGAAAATCGAGGTGGAGGATCTCATAGGTAGTCACGTGATACTGGATATCTTTTACAATTGCTGGAGCCTTCTTCCCTTCGAGATCGAGGGAAAACACTTTTGAGGAGAGAGTTCCCTTCTCTACAGAATTAAGAATTTTCTGGAATTCATTCCCATCAACAGTGACTTCTTCCCCTTTTGCTCCTTTGGAATACAGGACTGCAGGGATCTTTTTCTCTCTACGCAACCGATTCGTTTCATTTTTTTTGGGGCTTCGCTTTGCCACAGCAAGTTCCATAATCATCTCCTAAACATCTCCTAAAATCAAGGTCTGGAAATAAGGAGTATACTGAAGCAACGAATTTAGGGAAAGCACCTCCTCCAAAAAAGCACCCGGTACTTCCTTGCCTGAACCTGGGAAGGGCCCCAAGTGTGCGCAAAAAAATAAACGCAGAGGAGCAAAGAATCGCAAAGACGCAGAGAAAATTGAGAGTGAGGGGCGAAAAGCACCCAAAAGAGGCCCATAACTTGATTGGAACTTGATTTATACTAAGAGAAGATCGAGGAGATGGAGTCGGCTGATATAATGCATCGGATTGCTTCTGCGAAGAGGGGAGCGACAGAGACAGATTCGATCAGGGGAACTCGATTCTCCTCCAGAAGGGGGACCGTATTTGTTGTAAATACCTTTTCAATCGGACTGTGTTGGAACTTCTTCACCGCAGGATCGACTAAGATGGCATGGGTAAATGCTGCAAAAACTTTACACGCCCCAGCCTTTTTGCACGCATCGGCAGCTTCTATAAGAGTCCCACCAGTAGAGCACATATCATCGACAAGCAACACATCGCGCCCCTTAACATCTCCAATGATCGCGGAAATAGCCACCTCATGAGCACTGATCCGACGTTTATCAATCACAGCAAACTCTTCACCTAGATGATTCGCATAAGCACGAGCGATTTTGATCGCACCGAGATCGGGAGCAACCACGACTAAATCTTTTAACCCCATATCTTGCATTCCGTCCGCCAAAATGGGGCGAGAATGGAGATTGTCGACGGGGATATCGAAGAAACCTTGGATCTGCCCCGCATGGAGGTCCATTGTCAAAACGCGGGTGGTCCCAGCTGTTGCGAGAAGATCGGCTACGAGCTTGGCGGTGATGGGAACACGAGGTTTATCTTTCCTATCTTGCCTAGCATAGGCGAAGTACGGGAGAACGGCCACAATACTCTTTGCCGAAGCCCGTTTCAGGGCATCGATCATGATGAGTAATTCCATCAAGTAGTAATTGGGATTGTGGACGATCGACTGGATGATGAAAACATCTCGTCCACGCACATTTTCCTGGATCTGGACGTAAATTTCCTTGTCAGGAAAGGGCTCAAACAACACCTTACCGAGAGAGACGCCAAAATAATCAGCAATCTCCTGTGCAAAATGAGGGTGGGAGGTCCCAGAAAAGATTTGAAAATTTGGGCGTTGTTGATGCATAGAAAAAAGGGTAGTAACTGGGGTGGAAGGATTCGAACCTCCGATGCACGGTACCAAAAACCGCTGCCTTACCGCTTGGCTACACCCCAATGGAAAAACAAGTCAAAATCGTAGCGCTAACCAGGTTTTTTGCCAAGGGGGAAAAATGCATATTACACACATCTCTTCGGAACTGGCTCCCATTGCCAAGGTGGGAGGGCTTGGTGATGTGATCCATGGCCTTGCGCGCGCCCAGTTAAAAAATGGAGATAAAGTGGAGGTTTTCCTCCCCAAATACGACTCTCTCAATCTCGATCTCATCGAATCTCTTGAAATTGTCTCCCCCTCTCTCCCCTCCCACTTTGACGAGAAAACCTCTCTCAACACGATTTGGAGAGGAAAAGTGGACTCGATCCCCGTTTATCTTTTCGAATCACACCACAAAGAGGAGTTTTTTGAGAGAAAGGAGATCTATGGCTATCCCGATGATATCGCCCGTTTCACCTATTTCTGCATGGCAGTTCTCGCCTTTCTAGAGAATAGGGCAGAAATGCCCGATCTCCTCCACCTCCACGACTGGCACACCTCTCTCCTGGCACTCTTAAGTAAAACGAGTCGATCTCTATCCAAAACGGGGTGCGTTTTGACAATTCACAACCTTGCCTACCAGGGAGAGTGCCAAAAACAAGATCTGTTGCGGGTTGGGATCACCGACGCAAAATTGCAGGAGGGAGAGGGATACAACCTCCTGAAGGGGGGGATCCTCTACGCTGATGCTGTCACCACCGTCTCCCCCACCTATGCCAGAGAGATCCTCGAAACTGGGCAAGGAGGAGCATTACAAAAAACCCTCCGGAAGATCGGGGGGAAATTCTCGGGGATTCTCAACGGAATCGAGGTGGACTACTGGGATCCGGCGCAAGATCCTCTCCTCCCAGCTCACTTCCACTTCCCAGATCTTTCTGGAAAGAAAACGATTCAACAAGAGCTTCGAAAACGACTTTCTCTTGCCGATTTGGATGCCCCCCTTGTGTGTGCCATCACCCGCCTCGTCCCGCAGAAAGGGCCAGAGCTTCTCAAGGCTGCCCTTCTCAAAACCCTCGAGCACGGGGGGCAGTTCGTCTTGCTTGGATCGGCTTTAGATGAGAAGACTCACGAAGAGTTTTTCAACCTCAAAAGAATGCTTACAGGTTGTCCCAATGTCCATTTGGAGCTCACCTTCAATGAAGCATTCTCCCACCTTGTTTTTGGAGCGGCCGACCTCTTTCTCGTCCCTTCCCTTTTCGAGCCGTGTGGGCTGACCCAACTCATCGCAATGCGCTATGGGGCCGTCCCTCTCGTGAGGAAAACAGGAGGGCTTGCCGACACAGTCTTTGAAGGGAAAAATGGGTTTGTTTTCGAAAAGCCTACTGCTGAGGGGATCCATGAGGCTCTTGGACGGGCTTTGGTTATATGGAGAGAAAAGCCAGAGGTGTGGCAAAAGCTTGTGAAAGCCGGGATGGAGAGCAACACGAGCTGGCAACAACCTGCCTCCGCCTACCACGCCCTCTACCAAAAAACAAAAAGTGCCATAGATCACAAAACACAAGTTGCCAACTCAAAATCTACGTAAATAATTGAACCACAGAGGACTTAAGAGAGCACAGAGAAAGATTTCATTCTAAAGACAAAGGTCGAATCAGTACCTCTGTGGTGGGTATTATTTAGAGGCGGGGTTTGAGCTTGGCAAAGATTTCGGACCACTGCTCGTGAGGAATGACAGGCCCCATCACTTGGACAACAGCCCGACCAGAAATGGCGCCATACTGGGCACAAATCTCGAGAGGGTACCCCTGCCGATATCCATGGAGAAAACCACTTGTGAAAAGATCCCCAGCTCCTGTTGTATCGAGCGGCTCGACAGGATAGGCAGGGCAGTGGTAGCGGTGTTTCCCTTCCTGGACAAAGCACCCGAGAGGCCCCTGAAGCAAAATGCCGATCTCGGCAAGCTCGGCAAGTCGCGCACATCCGAGCTCTCCCTCTTCTCCTGTCAGCGCTTTTGCCTCCATCTCGTTAGCAAAGAGGAGATCGACATACCGATCAGCAAGAGAGAGGATGGTTTCACGAAACTGCTCTACAATCTCGAAGCTCGCAAGATCAAAAGAGACCTTTGCTCCGGCTTCTTTGGCCATCCGCATCGCCGTTTCAGCAAGATCGCCATTAAAGAGGGTGTACCCCTCGAGATGGACGAGTTTGGCACCAGAAAAATGGGAGGGTTCAAGGTGAGCTCCTCTTAGCTCCGTGGAGGCCCCCTGAAAGGTGCGCATTGTCCGCTCTCCATCGGGAGTGACAAGGGAAAGGACAATCGCTGTCGGAGTCTCTGATTCGAGAAGAAGAGAGCCAATCCCGACCTCTTCGAGTTTTTTCCGAAAAGTCACCCCTCGAGAATCACTTCCCACCATCCCCAATAGGGCACAAGGCTCCCCAAATCGGGCAAGGCCATGGAGGGTATTCCGTGCACTTCCTCCCGGAACAAGAACTGGCTCAGCTCCACTTTTCGCCACAAGTTCTTCAAGTAAGGGGAAGGAAATGGGCTCCATCCCCCCTTTTTTTCCAGGGACATGAGTCAAAAAATCATCAGGAACGGGAAGAATTTGATCGAGTATCGGCCCCCCAATCCCGATGATCTCAGACATCAGACCGTTTCCCTTTTTCGGTCAAAAGGCGCAAGACAAAATCCCGGTTAGCCCAGATATACTCGATCCCAGAAAAAAGGGCGTAAGCAGCAGAGATCGCAACGGCAATAGTTGATGTAAGCCACATAGACCGGTAGGTGAGAAGACCGCTGGTATAAAAAATCAAAAGGAAGATAACCAAAAAGATCGTAACTGCTTGGACAATCGCTTTGAGCTTCCCCGAGGCCCTTGCCGCAAGGGCAAATCCTCTGAGAGCGCAGATCGTTCGAAGGGTGCTGATCACAGAATCCCGGTAAAGAAAGACGAACACCAGGAGGAGGGGGAGGTTGATCGGGGGTTGGGTAAAGGTCAGAAAAACCGAAATTCGGTAGATACTATCGGCCATCGGATCGAGGAGCTTCCCCAAATCGGTCACCTGCTGGAACTTCCTGGCAAAATACCCATCAAAAGCATCCGAAAGCTCAGAAATTCCTAACAAAAAGAGGAGGATATAGGGGAGAACAACAATACTGATCCCCAAAAGCTCATATTCCAGATAGAGGAACATAAAGACCGGACTGATAAAAATCCGGATAAACGTGAGGTAGTTGGCAAGACTCAAGGGTTTTCCTTCTTCATTCCCGAGCTAGATTACAGATCTTCCCATTATCCTGCAAGATTCACATCTAAAGGGGAAAAGTATGTCCGATATAGAGGGTGTACGACTCACGATCTTTAGAGCCGAAATCTCCTACAACGGCAACAAGAGCCGAGTGGACTTGCTCAATCGTATCGTCATACTTCTCTAATCTCACCTGTTCCTGTAGAAGAAAGTCTTGCTGCTTGATTTGATCGGGCTCATCTTCTTCTGGAGTAGTAACTACTATTTCATAAAGAACACCCTTTGCAACATTTTCCCGGTCACGCGCAGGGACCTTCTTCCAGATCGGCTTCAAATCTGCGATTTTTTCCCCATAGATGTCTGATTCAAGATACTTGCTATCCGTTTTGAGCATCTCTAATAACGCAGCTTTTAAGACAGCTTGGAAAATGTTATCCATCATAGTCTCAAACTGTTCATTATCCAGATACGTTTGCAATTGAACCTTGGCCTTATCATAGGAGGAATAGTGTTCTTTAATCCGTTCTTGTTTATTCACCATACGATCTTCGTTTCCAACACCACCAAGGGGATCCCCATAATAGGGTCCATTATTATTATCTATTTCACCAAAATCAGGATCCATTGCAATATCTGCTCGAGTACTCATAAAATGCTTAGAATACCACTTATGGATTGCCTCATTGCTCTGAATGAAAGAGTCGATCTTGTAGGCGAGGGGAGGACAAGCAACGCCAATTACCCCCGAAAAGAGCTCTCCTGTAGCTCCGAGAAATACCATGAGATGCTCAGGGAAATCTGCATTCCATGCCCAGTCACAATCAAAAAGACGGTAGGCGACTTCCATAAACAGATGGCGACACATGTTGAAGAAAGTCGCCACAAAGATCGTCACACGTACTGGGAGGGAGAAGGCATAGCCGATCATCCCTAAAGGATAGCAAATCGCCATTGTTGTGGCGGCATCAACTGGGTTCTCTCGAAACCTCTCCATGCTCCAGGCACCGCTTAACGGGTTTTCAAGAAGATCCTCTCGATCCATCTCCCAAAACCCCAATACCATGCCGCGATTTTCTACTGCCATCTCTATTCTCCCCTCACAAATATTGGACGGCCGAAAGGGCCGTCACTCCTATATAAAACTCCCGATCCTCCCTATTGAGACTTCCTACGACATCAGATAGTGCATTATAGACATTTTCGAAATCCATGTTGCTAACAAGAGAGCTCTCCAAGGCCTCTCTTTTCCCCTCCAGATAGTCCTTATTACCAACGTCATCTCGCAGTATCGTCTTAGTCTCGATATAGTGAATCGCTTCGTCTACATTATTTTTCTCTACGAAACGCCAGCAATCTCCCAATGTTTCTAGATCGATACCTTCAATCTCAAACTCCTTTAGATATTCTGTAATGAAAACGAAGGGATTTCCAGAATTTGCCTTTAGAGAGTCTTTTACAGCATAGAGGATGCCCAGCAAAGAGACTTGCTCGAGAGTAGCTGGTATGGCAGCAGAGACCTCTTCTCCCTTGATATTCTGCTTCAATGTATGGACTGCCTTTCGGAAGTATTTCCCATAAGGGTTGAGATAGTTCCCCTTTTTTGAGACTCGATCGGTCACACCTGTTAAAAGGGCTTCTAGTACATCTCCGGAACCATCTGCTTGCAAATTGAAATAGGCGTGTTGGTGGAAACATCCGTTCTCATGGATCTTATCATCGAGATAGTACCCTAAGGGGGGGCAGACAGTGCCAAGAGCCCCTGCTCCCACACTACTTGCAGAACCAGCCAAGATAAGAAGGCGATATTTTATCTCTGAGCCTAAAAGAGAGAACTCCCCTCGAAAGAGAGTCTGGAAAAACGTCCCTATGACCTGCAAGATCCTCCAGGCTAAGATCGTAACCCTCACAACAAGAGAGAGGGCATACCCAATCATCCCAGGAATATAGAGCATGCCAAGTGTGACAAGGTTCTCCTTTTTCTCTTCCACAGCCCTTTTCGACCAAAAGGCACTTAAGGGATTGGCCACGAGAAAATTCTTCCGAAATGGATAGTTCGTAAGCTCCTCAAAGGGATTTTCCACACTATCACCACCCTCCACATCTCCACTGTAAGAGTTGCTTTCTTGAATTTGCGGTTGGGCACGATTATTGACTGCTGCTGCTACCTCCTGAAGGGTATAGCTTTCGTTAACTGCCCCATTCAATTTGTTTACTTCTTCTTGGGTTACCCCTCTATGAAACACCTGTTGAGGCAAGTGGCTGCCCTGAACAAATCCGATAATATCTGATCGAGTAAGGGACATGGCAAAAACTTTTGGTTAGCAAAAAAACCTATAGAGATTGTATAAAATATCGTAATTGATTTCCAGGAGATTTTATGTTCAAAAAAATGTTTTTCTTGATTTTAGGAGGGATTGTGATGCCGCTGATGGGAGAGGTCACACATGAACAGGAGCAGGAGTTGATCCAAATGGCTCTAAATGTCAGAGAAAGAGCCTATGCACCTTACTCCGAGTACCGCGTTGGGGCAGCTCTTTTGACAAAAGAGGGTGAGACAATTGTCGGATGCAATGTCGAAAATGCCTCATATGGTTTGACGATTTGTGGAGAACGGTCTGCTGTTTTCTCAGCTCTCTCTCAGGGGAAACAGGAATTTGTTGCTATAGCGGTAGCCACTCGAGATGGTGGAGCCCCTTGTGGAGCCTGCCGGCAGGTACTCAATGAGTTCAATCCCTCCCTCCCGATCATTCTGGTTGATGAGAAAGGTGATGTAGTCAAAAGAACGAACTTGGCAGAGCTCCTTCCAGACGCTTTTGGCCCCCACAACCTCCACTAAACCCAAAACTCCAGCTCCCACACACACAAAAGTAAACCAGTCACATAAAACTACCACAGAGAAAGAGATGTGGGGAGCAATCAAATTGAGTGATCATGTTTTGGAGAGGAAGCGGAGTTTGGCTGAGCGGCTCCTGCGGTTCCGCCTCTGCTCCTCACACCCTGCTACTAAAGGCTTTTTCGTGAGCAACTCTCCCCTCTTCTCGATAACAGCAAACTGTCGGAACTTCTGTTTGACGATCCTATCCTCTAAACTATGAAAAGAGAGAACGCCCATTCTCCCTCTAGGAGCTAGAAGCGCAAGAGCCTTGTCTATCCCCTCCTCAACAGCGCCGAGCTCATCGTTCACATAGATCCGTAGAGCCTGGAAAACGAGCGTGCAGGGGTGGTGCTTTTTCCCACGTCTTCCCGACCAGGTCAGCGTCCGTTTCAAGGCCTCAGTCAGATCTCCTGTCGTTTTAATCTTCTGCTTCCTGCGCGCCTCTATGATTGCTTTGGCAGCTCTTCTTGAACGGCTCTCCTCCCCATACTCCCAGAAGATCTCACTCAATTTCTTCTCTGAAAAGGTATTGACAACCTCAGCTGCCGTCAGCCTTTGACTCGGATCCATCCGCATATCAAGGGGTCCATCATGCGAAAAGCTAAACCCTTTTTCTGGCCTATCGAGTTGTATGGAGGAGACCCCGAGGTCAAGAAAGATCCCATCTACAGGCTTAGGTACAAACTGATCGAGGTGTCGAAAATTCCCCTGCAGTAAGGTGACCTTTTCCTGAAAGGGGGCGAGAGTCTCTTTTGCAATTGCGAGAGCGTCAGGGTCTTGGTCAATCCCATAGAAATGCACCATCTCAGGGTGGGCTGCCAAAAGGGCTTTTGCATGCCCCCCTGCCCCCACGGTCCCATCTACAAACGTCCCGATAGCCTCCTCACGAAAAAACGAGAGAAACTCCTCCACTAAAATTGGAATATGCTCTTCTACCATAGGAAAAGAGTATAGTGAAGAAAAGGCTTTAGGAACAAGGAATTGAGAAAAAAGAAGGGAGTGTGAGATAAGGTCGCTAGAGAAGAGATTTGCGTGTTATCAACAAGATTTTATAAAATAGACATATGGTAGAGATCTACAGTTACGACATCACGACCCACGAGAGGTACGCCCACGACCAGAAAGAGATCGAGTCGTTCCGGAAGCAGTACCATATCCCTCCTAGTGGAGAAGGAGTCATTGCCGACAAAGCCCGGGTACTCGACTTTGTCCCCAAACACCCCGCAATTGTTCTGCTCATGCAGACCCACCAAAGGAAAATGTGGGCCCGCTTCTCGATTCCAGACCATTTCTATGAGCAGAGGTTCAGCTCTTCTTATATAGCCCCCTCTATCGGCCCCACTGAAAAGCAGGGTGCAGACATGGACCGGATCGATGCCCTTTTACGGACAAGGCAAGGTGCAGGAGCCTCCCAAGAAGGAAAAGCTTTGAAAGACCTTCTAGGAAAAGGGGTGAAAGAGACAAATGAAATGGTTGCCTATGTGAAAGGGCGCATCCTCCAATTTGTGCAGGCGTAAATGGGAAAGGTCAACTGGAAAGAGATTCTCGGATGGGGCGATGAGCAGCTTGCAGAGCTTCGCCTAGCTGGCTTCTCGTTTTTAAGACAAGGACACTACGAAAAAGCTCTCCTTTTTTTCGAGGGGCTCGTCGTACTCGATCCCAAAAGTGCGTATGACATCCAAACGCTCGGCGCTCTCTACTTGCAGATGGGAAAAGGGCTCAAGGCACTCTCAGCATTGAATCAGGCCTTGACCCTCGATCCAAAACACGAGCCAACCCTTCTCAATAAATCCAAAGCCCTCCTCCAGCTCCACAGAAAGCAGGAGGCTTTAGCTCTTGCCAATGTTCTAAAGATGAGCAAAGACCCGACAATCATGGATGATGCAATAGCTCTTATGCTCGCCTACTCCTAGCTACCCTTAGTTTCGAGAGAGGGGATTTTTTTTTCGTAAAAAAGGTTGCGGGGTTTGGAAACAGATGCTACATTCCCATCTTGTTCACAACAAAAAAACTGGCCGAGAGGCTATTGTGGAAAACATTGTTCACAACTTGAGATCTCCTTATGCTAACACTTGACACACGCGAAGCCTGGACCCAATTTCTTCAATTTGCGAAGAAACACACATCGAAAACTGCTTACGAAAATTGGCTGGCCCCGATCCGTGTTCTCGATTCTCCAAGCGATTCAGTCGAGTCAATCGTTCTGGAAATTCCCAATGTTTTTGTCAAAACTTACCTGCTCGACAACTATAAGAAAGACCTCTGTGCCTTTCTCCCAGTCACAGCAACAGGAGAGCCTGCCATAGAGTTTGTCCTCAAAAAAACAACTCTTCAGCAGAAAGAGCCTCCCCCCAAACCAGTTGCCCCTCCTGTGGAAGAGGAACTCCCCTACAAGGTCAAACTCAACCCCCTCTACCATTTTGAAAACTATATCGAGGGTCCGTCCAACCAGTTTGTCAAATCGGCTGCTATGGGGATCGCCACAAGACCAGGGTGCTCCTATAACCCACTCTTTATCCATGGAGGGGTTGGTTTAGGTAAGACTCACCTACTCCACGCGATGGGCTACCACCTGCAAGCAAACCAGAAAAAACTCCGAATCCAATGCATCACAACAGAGGCGTTTATCAATGATCTTGTCGATAGCCTCCGGAATAAATCGGTAGATAAAATGAAACGTTTCTACCGGTCGCTCGATGTGCTCCTCGTCGATGACATCCAATTCTTGCAAAACCGCCTCAACTTTGAGGAGGAATTTTGCAATACATTCGAAAGTCTGATCAACCAGAACAAGCAGATCGTGATCACAAGTGATAAACCTCCTGGTCAACTAAAACTCTCCGAAAGAATTGTTGGTCGGATGGAGTGGGGTCTTGTTGCCCACGTCGGGACTCCCGATTTAGAAACACGTGTTGCCATTTTGCAACACAAGGCAGAGCAAAAGGGACTCCATATCCCCCACTCTGTCGCGTTTTTCATCGCCGAGCATATTTTTAGCAATGTGAGACAACTAGAAGGTGCCATCAACCGGCTGACAGCCCACTGCCGCCTACTCGGCCAAGAGGTCTCTGAAGAGCTTGTAGAACACTCTTTGAGCGAACTCTTCCAGACAGCCCCCAAGCAGAGAGTTTCGGTAGAAAATATCTTAAAAAGTGTGTCAGCTGTTTTTGAGGTGCGGATCAGCGATTTGAGAGGGACCTCTCGGACAAAAGAGATCGCTCTTGCAAGGCAAGTTGCGATGTATCTTGCCAAAGAGATGATTGATGACTCGCTGATGATGATTGGAGCCTCCTTTGGAAAGACCCACTCGACTATCTTGCATGCTTGTAAAACGATCGTGGGGAAAGTAGAGGGCAACGAGGGTTTACGGAGACAAATTGCCCTTTGCCGAAGAAATTTATCATAAAAACCGTAGGATCAGATTATGTTTCGACGACCAGGAAAAAACCCATTAGAAGAAAATAACTCGTTGTACCAGGATGAGACTCCCCTCTCTTCCCCATATAAATATGGCAATAACAAGGTGGGAGAGGCAACTCATGAGCCCCCTCCTCGTCTCTTTGACCCTCCCCACCAGATGGGTCACCATAGAGCCACACCGATGGAAGAGCGGAACCCCCAAGAAGAGAGCTGGCGTTCTGAAGATGAGACCCATCTCCCCCACCATTTTGATGGAATTATGCAAGAAGAAGAGCCCGAAACAACATTGGGAGAGGGGGTCACTTTCCGAGGAGAGTTAAAATTCGAGCGACTCCTCCGCATCGATGGAACGTTTGAGGGAGATCTCCTCTCTCAAGGGAAAGTCATCGTTGGCTCTAAGGGAAAAGTAAAAGCAAATCTCAATCTCAGAGAAGCAGTCATCGAAGGAGAGGTCGAAGGGAACATCACGGTCCAAGAAAAACTTGAGCTACGTGGTGAAGCCTCGATCCATGGTGATATCCAAGCAAAATTTCTCTGCGTTGACGAAGGGGTGCGACTCAACGGGCAAGTCCTGATCTCTGGTGAAGCTGAAGAGGTCCCCTCTCCTAGTCAAAGCCCGCTCTTGCCAGAGTAAGGGCATAGAGACGTTTCGGAAATCCCTCCTTTAGAGCTTGAGCCGTGCAACGGAGAGTGGTTCCCGTTGTTCGCACATCGTCTATGATGAGAATAACTTTTCCCTCGATCTTAGCCTTTTTTTTCAGAAAAAAATTCTCTCCTGCAAGAGCCTCTCTTTGAGAAGAGCTGAGACGAGCTTGTGAGAGATCTCCAGAAGTTCTTTTTACCCACTCCCGCACGGGGACTCCCAGCAATTTTCCCAAACTCAGCGCCAAAAGGGTCGCATGATTCGTCCCTTGTAGCCAACTTCGGCGAGGGATCGGGATCAGGAGATCGGGCATGGGCCATCCGAGAGTTTGGAACTGACCAAAAAGAAAAGCCCCTCCTGTTTTGGCAAGGTAGGGCATCCCTCCCCTCTTCATTTTTTTTACAAATGTCGCCACAGGCCCAAAATACTCAAGAGCTGCCCCCACTTGTAGCCCCCACCTCCTCTTTTCGACACATTCGCAGCAGGGAGCACTCCCTCCATTTTCTGTAAAACAGTAGGGACACCGGGTCTCAGGATCGATCAGCTCAAAAAACGAGGCGCAAGCCTTGCAGATAAGCCTCCCTCCCTTGTCTAACCTCTCCTCACAATGGAGACATAGAGGCGGAAACACTATGTTGCCCAACATCTCTAACATCCACACCTCAAAAAGTAAATTTTATCAGTAGCGTAGGAACTGTGGTTCAATGATTTACATAAGATTCTGCCCATCATGCGCTTTGGAGGGAGTAGGTGGGATTGGCGAGGGTGCCTTGGATGGTGATGGTGAAGAGCTCGGCGAGTTTGAGAAGGAGGCTGTATTGCTTCATCTTGATTTTGACATTGAGATTCCCAGCAAAATCGATATAGGCTGGATTTTCTGGTGCTAGATAGAAACGAGAGTGCTTCCCATTGCTGTACATCTCCTGAAAATCGAGAAGGGAGACCCTCCCCTCTTCGATCGAGTAGACAATTGTCCCCATGGCAGGAATCAGAGAAGTCAAATCAAGGCCGATCCTAGCAGTGATTTCACTTGGCAGGAAGAGGAGGTTCGATAAGAACGTTTTTCTAGGAAGGTTGGCAAAGCGGATCTCCCCTTTCCCCTTGAAGGAAGAGGGATCCGACAAAAATCCAGAAAACCCCTCAAGAACAAAGGAACGGACAAAAAGAGAAGAGAGGAAGGGGCGATCCCTTGTCTTCCTCTTTGTCCAGGGGGCATCAAGACGGGAGAGGTGGAAATTTTCAAGGGAAAGAGAATTGCATGCAAGAGCCCAATCTCCCCCCTCATGAGAGCTCAGATAAATTCTGGGGGAAAAGAGGCTCCCAGCCCAATCTCGAACCGATACGTGGTCTAAATAAACTTCTTCTGGTGTTATGTCTACGTGAGCATCTAATCGAGTGAGTGTGACATCTCGTACTTGAAAATTCTCCGCTCTGAGATCTCCACGGAGTCGTGTGGGAGATAAAGTCTCTTGGTGTAGCTCTACATTCCCTTCGAACACATAGACTCCTTCAACAGAAAGGGAAGTGAGTATTTTCTGCCAGGTATCTGGAAAATAGGGAGAGGCTTTTTCAACGTCTACAGCAACTTTCCCTTGTAAGGAGCGATCGTTAAGATCGGTTCTTTCTTCTTTAAGTAGGCAAGTGATCCCCTGACAACTCCCCTCAATTTTCTGGATCACGATCTCCCCATCTCCTCCCTTCTCCCAGTTACATACAAGCGCTTTGTCAAAGGAGAGCTCCTCATACCTAAAAGGTTCTTCAGAGAGGGCAAAAGAGCCTCGATTGAAGGCTGGAGCTTCTGTAGAAAAAAAGACCCCAAATGGATTCCCTTTGATCTCACACTCTCCGGTACAAGCAAGAGCTGAGCTGTCGTAGAAAAGGCGGAGGTTTTTGCAGGAAAGGGATTGTTTCCCAATATGGTAGAGGCCATCAGGCAAAGTAAAGTCAATTTTTGGATCTTTATGTGACCCGTTGAAAGCAAGTTCTCCTTCTACGGAGTCGGGAAGAGGACCCTCTTTGAGATGGTAAGTTCCAAGAAATTCCAGCTCCTCTCCCCCCTTCCATTTGATCATCCCCTCACAAGCTATGTTTCCATGAATCGACTGTTTGGGAAATACACGAGCGATCTCTTTGCAAGAGAATTCGACCTGCCCATGGAGATTTTGCTGGGCCCAATCAAATACACCAGAAAAGAGGAAATCCATCGTGTCATTTTTTCCAGAGATCTCTTCTAAAAAGAGATTGTGAGAATCCCAAAAAAAGGCTCCTAAACCCTCCCAGGAGCCAATTCTGCATTCGGAAATATGACCCGATCTCTTATCCTGAAAAAACTCTAGGGTAAGAGGGGCTAAACTCCCTCCCCCTTCTCCTACTACCTTCCACTTCCGCTTCTCTTCTCCTTTTTCCGATGTGAGTGCCAGCTGATAGGGGAGCTCTCCCTCTTTTTGGAGGGTTGTGTTGACGTTGAGGAAAAAATTGTGTAGAGAAGCGATCTCTGTCTTTTCTGTAAGAAGATGGAAACTTCCAGGAGAAGTGGGCAAAAGGAGATTTCCCTCCCCTTGCTCAAACTGAAGTCTCTTCTCTTTCACATCATAGAAGATGGGGACTTGGTACTCAGAGAGGGTGAATAGCGGGGTGTCTAAGTTGCTCTTAAACACTCCCTTCACAGATCCCCCTACTAGTTCTGCTTTAGGGGTGAAGTGGTAGTGGAAAAAGAAGGGGTCCTCTTCGCTCTTTACCTCTCCATCAACGGGGAGTTTCCAGATAAAAGAGGGCGAAAAATGGGAAATAAACCCTTGTACACTCGAAACAGGACCTGAGAAACTCTCTCCTGCAATGGTCAAGTCGATATCTTCACTCGAGTGGATATCGATCTCTAATCTTCCTGAAAAGAGGAGATCCTCCCACTTTGCAGAAACATGGCTAAGCTCTATTTTCTCTTTGAAGATCTGGACAAGTCCTCTCCCCTCTTCAAGAGTAAATCCTTGTTTTTTCTGGAAGTAGGTCGCCTGCTGGATAGGGAGAAACCCCTCACGCTTCCCATTTTCTAAATCGAAATAGAAGATCGCACGGTCCCCTTCCTCATTTCCGAAAGCCGAGTCGAGATGAAAATGGGAGCCTTCTAACGAAAACCTCTCCCCTCCAAGCCCGATTGCCAAAAATTTCTCGTCAAATTTCCCCTCTAAATCAACATCTCCGCGAGCTTCCAGCCTACAGGAGCGCAAGAAAAATGGAGTGAAAAATTTCTCGAGAGGAAAGTGTTCCCCACGGAACCAACCGAGTCGTTTTTGAGAGAGACAGAACTGTTCTTTCAAGTTCTCCAAAAACCCATCTAAACTAGTGCCAGAAGAGAAGAGGTCACTCTCTCCCAGGGGAAGACTCCCTTCACCAAAAAAACAACCAAATGAAAGAGGATAGACCCGCCCCTCACCTTCCCGAATGCGCAACTCACCTACCAATTCGAGCCCTTTTCCTGCCCGCTCAAGGGAGGCTGTGAGAAGAAAGGTATCTTCAGCAAATGCCTTGGCAAATCCCTCTTGAAGAGCTTCGGGAAGAAGAGACTGCATCTGTCCCCCTTCTCCATGAAACTCCATTTCGACAAGCTTGTCTTTGGAGTCCCAATCGAGATGCAGCTCCCCTTCCATTCCCATAAAGGAGCCCTCTAGTCGAGAGGTTTCGACCTTCCCTCCACGCACTTTCACCTTCGAATGGAGATCTTTCAGATCCCACATCCCTTCCCAAAAAGCTCGACTCTCCTCAAGAGAGAGACGCCCCCCACTTAAGGAAATTTCACCATGCATTGAGGAAAGAGTGGTAAAGTCGATATCGAGATCAAAACCCATCTGGTCCACCCCTCCAAGGAGTTCTAAAGGACCATTTTTTGCTTTGACATCGGTGATCTCCATTTTTCCTTTCAGGAATAGAGGGTCTCTATTAAGAAAAGTCGCCTCCAGATCACCGGCAACCTCTCCTCCATAACACCTCCAGTCAGAAATCCCATTGGGCAAAGACTCCGGAAAAAAATAATTTGCCAAACCAGCAAGATGAGGCAAGGAGTGGTTCTGGAATTGAGTAGAGAAGGTAAGCTTCCCCTCTTTTGTCCGGCAAAACTCTGTCACAAAGGGATTGTCTTCCCCATCCCAACCCATAGCGACTCTTCCTCTACTACACCCCCTTTCTAGAAGCTGCGTGAAAGAAAAAGAGAAATTTTGCTGGTAGGGGGCTTTTTCTGTATGGTCAAGCAGGCGGATCTTTCCATCGGGAATCTCACTTTTCAGATGGAGAGAAAAAAAAGGAAGTGAGGGATAGGGAGGGTTAGGGAATCTAAAAGGGGCCTTTTTTCGATGGACAATCTCCATCCCCTCGATCACAACTCTTCCTCCAAGTTCCCTTTTTTTCCATGAGAAGCTGGGTCGGAAGGTGAGCTTGGAAAAGTGAATTGCCACCGATCCCTTTCGGATCGCTCTTCCCCCAAAGCAAGAGATCTCTCCCCTCTCCCAAATAAGCTCATCACAAGAAAACTTCGCATGAATAGCAGTTCGCGCATACTGTTTCATTTTCCCCTTCACACAAAAGAGAAGAACCTCCTTTGGAAAAAGGGCCAAAAAGAGAAGCAAGCAAAGAGAAATCAGGAAGAAAGTCTTTTTCACGTCAACCAAGAATACACCAACACAGGTCACCACCTCAACAATAAAGCTCCTGTCCAGGTGTACGTAAAACTTGCTCTTCCGTGTACAAAGAACTGGTTTTAATAAAGAAAGCCAAACAGATAAAGGGGGATGCGGTTGCCAATGCCAACCGTGATTCCATCTAAAGCCAGGTAGGCGTTTTGGAGTGACCGAATCTGCTCATCTGTTTTATTTTTCCCACCAACTTCGAAAATGGTACTTTGGTCAACGGTAAAGTCTGTTTTTTCGTGAGTATTCAAAGAATGATTTACCCTAAGTTGATTGGAGAAGAATGTCTCTCGAATCGCTCCTCGGTTACTTTCAAGTGGGAGAGTTCCATTAATGGCATAGAGGAGGTTGGTGTTATTGAGATAGATTTTCCCAGGTTTTCGAATCAGCTTCATCCCCCTTGCCTCTGGATAAATATTTTGAATGAGACCCGCTTGCTCAAGATAGATAAAGCCATTGTAGACGGCCTCCCTCGTCACTCTTAGGTTCTTGCTGATTTTATCGACGTTGGGAACAAGACAGGTCGAAGAGGCGACCAACCCTAGGATTTTTTTAGCAAGACAACTGTATTTTTTAGAATACAAAAATGGACATAAATTGTCTATTAGAAAAGACACAGAAGGTGCAATTAAAAGTGGAGCTTTTGCCTTCATTGCTAGACATTTTTCGTTAAAAATATTTGGGCGTAACCCAAATCAGTTAAAAACTCAAGACTCTGGTCTTCAGACACAAACATACCAGGC
>SDBV01001654.1_pt1 | contig 33554 bp, 26 predicted proteins | sample 2277081 | NCBI WGS metagenome assembly SDBV01 (sample SAMN10402039, study PRJNA504765) | marine sediment metagenome | isolation source: marine sediment core GS10_PC15, 223 cmbsf | place: Arctic Ocean: Southern Knipovich Ridge | collected 2010 | reverse complement strand
CGCCTACTGGGGGGGATTGCTCGATTGGTTCACGGAGCAACTACTCGCCGACAAGATGATCTCGAAGCGCGATCTCAAACTCTTCAGCGTCACGGATGATGTGGACGAAGTCGTCGAGACCATTCGCCGCCACTACAACCGGCGCCAGAAATCGCAGCGGAGCTCCGACGGTCGCGAAACGCCCTGAACGTTTGGCCGGCGGCGTGTGCGTCAGCTGGCCTTCGGCTCCGCGGGCCATTGCTTGGCGGCCGGCGCTCAGCTGGCTTCGGATTCCGTTGGCCAGCGCTCGGCGAGCAGGGGGTCCAGGGCGCTCGCGAATCCCAGTAAGCGCCCGCGGGCGCCAATTTCGTCGTCGCCGCTGAGCGGGGTGCTGATTCGAATCAGCGCTCCGTCGGCGCGGCCGTTGGTAAGCCGACCCACAAAGCGATCGATGTTCTGATCCCATCCCCCGAGCATGCCGGTTCGCTGCGCCGAGCGATACCAGAAGTGCACGAGGCGCCGCTCGCCGTTGCTCTCGACGAGATACTCGTTGACTCGCAGGTCACTGTTGGGGTCCACGTGAAGGGTGCGGGCCGATTCGATTCCCCAGCCGGCGCCCGTATAACAACCCCTCGGCGTGTGTTCGGGGCGCCCGCCGCGGGCTGTCCCGTAATAGCCGACGTAGAGCCAGACGAGCGAGCCCGCGCCGTAATAGGCCCGCTGGAGGTTGAAGTCGGCGCGGAGGACCGATTCGACGGTCGATTCGAGCGGGATGTCGTGGCCGTCGTAGACGTCGATCCGAATCGGCAGTGTGGCGAGAGCGCTGGCGTCGATTTCGAGCGCTGGCTGTAGCTGCAGCGACCACGCGAAGCCGCCGACCGCGAGCAGGATGATGCTGAGGATCGCGGTGCCGAGATTGGCTGAATTCATCGCGGAATGATCAGATGGAAAGTTTCACAAAAATCGATCGGGGAATCAGCTGAATTACGAGCGCAATCCAGCGCCAGAACCACGGGGTGTAGACCACGTCATCGCCCGCAACCATCGCTCGATAGACGCGCTCGCCGACCGACGCGGCCGTCGCAAAGAGCGCTTTCTTCGGGAGGTGGGCGGTCATTGGCGTATCGACGAATCCGGGCCGGATGTCGACGACGCTCACGCCCGCGTCGCTCATTCGGCCACGCAATCCCTCGAGAAAGGTCGACACAGCCGCCTTCGCGGAGCCGTAGATGTAGTTGCTGCGGCGCCCGCGCACTCCAGCGATGGAGGTGATCACTGCGAGACAACCGCTGTGCTGGGTCTCGAAGTACGCGGCACCTTTGAGGAGCAGTGTGATCGGCCCCATCGCGTTGAGTGAAAACTCGCGGAGCGTCTGTGCGGGGTCTGCTTCGCACGCGGACTGGTCGGGAAGCGTTCCCTGCGCGACGAGCAGCGCGTCGAGTCCTCCGAGCTGTTCGGCCGCTTCGTCGATCAGCCGCGAACAGCGCGCTAGGTCGATCAGTTCGACGACCTCGGTTCGGACCTCTTTGGCGCCGCGAGCGCGCAGGTCGTCGGCGACGGCAGCGAGTTTGTCGGGGTTGCGACCGACCAACAAGAACGCATCGCCGTCGGCCGCGAAATGCCTGGCGGCTTCCTGTGCGATCGCGGAAGTAGCACCGGTGATCAAGATTCGTCTCATAGCTTTGACCCCGCCGTTGCGCGTCGCCAGAAAGAGGAGGAAAATTTCGGATCGATGCTGCGCGAAAAATCCTTCCACTGCGGGTAGTAGCGCTGAAAACTCGCGGCGGACATGCGCGCATCCTTCGCGGGGTAGACGCAACCGCCGGCTTGCTGGACCAGGCCGTCGAGTTCCTCGAGCAGGTCGAGCGTGGTCTGCCCACGGTTCGGGAAGTCGAGCGCGAGCGTCAATCCCTCCCGCGGAAACGACATTAATCCCGGCGAAGGGCGCTTGCCGAACTTCTTGAGGACGACGAGGAAAGAGCCCTGACGGGAAGAACCGATCCGGTGCAGAATCTCGCGGAACACATTTTCGGCTTCGCTCGGGACGAGAAATTGATACTGATAGAAACCGCGCTTTCCGTAGATCCGATTCCAGTCCATGACGCGATCGAGCGGATAGAAGAAGGGCGCGTAGTGGATGACGCGAGAGATCCGATCGCGCCGCTGCAGGTGGAAGATCGACTGGTTGAAGAGTTTTACCGCCGTTGAATTCAGTGCGAAGGAAGGCATGTCGAACGGAACGCGGAGCGGTAGTTGGGTTTTGCGTGCATTGCCCTCTTTGGAGAGAGGGCTGTCATTCTTGGAGGGCGCGCTGCCGTCCTCCAAGAAGTTGGCCCGCTGGAACAAGCCACGCGTCGGGCCGGGCCGCAGGCAATCGATCCACGAAACCGTGTACTCGTAATCCGCGCTCGATTCGCTCTCGAGCGCGAGGTACTCGTCGAGGCTCCGGAACCGGATTCGCTCCATCTGCAGACACGGGCTCGCGATGCGCACCAGCTGGATCTCCACCCACGAGATCAAACCCGTGAGGCCCATCCCACCGATCGTCGCGCGGAAGAGTTCGGCGTTCTCCTCGGGCGAACACTCCCGCCGAGTGCCGTCCGAGCGCCAGAGTTCGAAGCGGCGGACGTGGCAGCCGAAGGTTCCCGCGCGGTGGTGGTTCTTGCCGTGAATGTCGTTCGCGACCGCCCCGCCGAGCGTGACGAACTGGGTGCCCGGGCTGACCGACAGGAACCAACCGCGCGGCACGATCACCGCGAGCAACCGCTCGAGGCTGAGCCCCGCCTCGGCGCGCACGACGCCTCGCTCCGAATCGAAGTGGATCAATCGCGAGAGCTGGCTGGTGTCGATCAATACCCCGCCGTCGTTCAGGCAGCTGTCGCCGTAGCTGCGGCCGAGTCCGTAGGGGAGGCCGGACGACGGCCCGAGGTCCAGATCGTCCAGCTCGCTGCACCAGTAGGGGCGCTGAACCGCGGACGGAGTCGCCTTCGGCAGTCGCCCCCAGCTCTGGTAGTTCGGCATCCCCAGAGGCTAGCTCTGTGCTGGAGACGCGAGCAAAGCGCGTAATGGAGATGGGTAGCCCAGCCGCTCTTTCCCCCCTGGGAACGGTGCCGAAATGAACTTGCACCACCAGTCTAGGAGGCGTTTCCGAGGCGCCAGCTGTGCGGCGCACAGGCGAGGCTGCAAAACAGCGTTCTAAACCGGCTAAATCGGGCCCGCAGCGCTTCGATCCGGCTCCGATTCTCTATAACTCCCACATGCTGGCCTCAACCACGTTGGCAAGCACCGCTCCCGCGCTTTTGTCCGGAGCGAGCCGCCAGTGACTCTCGGCTGTTTTCTACTGACTTTATCGCTGGTTTGGCTCGGTTTTGGCTATCTAGGGTACCCGTTGCTCGCGCTGCTCCTCGCGCGCTGGTCACCGAGAAAAATGCTGACGGGCGATTCCCAGCCGCCGCTCTCGGTCATCATCGCCGTGCACGACGGCGAGCACGAACTCCGGCAGAAGCTCGAAGCGACGCTCGGGCTGGATTACCCGTCGCCCGTCGAGGTGATCGTCGCGTCCGACGGCTCGACCGACGGAACCGATGCGATCGCGAGAGAGTTCGCGGACCGCGGGGTCGCGTTGGTTCGCACCGAAGATCGGCGCGGCAAGGAGGCCGCTCAGGCGAGCGCGATTCAGCAAGCGAGCGGTGAGATCCTGGTCTTCACGGACCTTGGCGCCGAACTCGCGCCCGATGCCCTGCGCCAGATCGTCCGGCCTTTCTGCGATCCCAACGTCGGTTGCGTGAGCAGCGAGGACATCGTCGATTCGTCCGGAGGAGAACGCAGTTACGTGTCGATCGAGATGTGGCTCCGCAGGCTCGAGACCCGGGCATCCACGTTGGTGGGCCTGTCGGGCTCGTTCTTCGCGGTGCGGCGATCGTTGGCTTCGCCCTGGCCCGAAGAGCTGGCGAGCGACTTCCGCAGCGCGTTGGAGTCGATCCGCCGTGGCTACCGGGCGGTTTCGGAGCCGCGTGCGGGGGCGCGTTTTCGAGCCACCGAAGATCACGGCGTCGAGTGGCAGCGAAAGATTCGAACCGTGCGCCGGGGAATCGCAGTGCTCGCGGCCTATCGCGAACTTCTGCATCCCCGCTTCGGACGGGCTGCGCTGGCCTTGTGGGGGCACAAGGTCGCTCGATTCACTTCTCCGTTCGCGCTGCTCGGCGTCCTGGCGGGGAGCGCGTTGGCGGCAGCGGAGAGCGGATTCGCCGCAACACTGTTGATCGCGCAACTACTGGCCTACGCCTTGGGTGTGCTAGCGCTAACGGTGCGCGAGATCGGCGCTCGGTCGGTTCCGCGATTGGCAGGATTCTTCCTGCTCGTCAACGCCGCGATTGTGGTCGCCTGGGTTCACCACCTCTCGGGCCGGCGGGCCGTGACGTGGCAGCCGACCCAGCGTTGATGCGGTCTGCCGCGACTCGCGAGGTGTGTCAGGAGCGGCATACTCCCGTGTCAGTGCGCGCGCGGACGATCGATTTGCGCGCCGGAGTTCAGCGGACCCCATGACTGTGACCGGACGCGCACAGCCCCTGTTTCGCTTGCCGCCCAGACCGGCGTTTCTCGACTGGCTCTGGGCCGGCGCGAGTGCGGGCCTCGTTTTTGGCTTGGCCGAGTTGGCGGTCGCGGTGCCGGGGGGGGCTGCGCTGGACCCCCGCCTCGCGGTGTTGGCGCTCGGGATCGACAGCGCGATGGTCGCGTTGGGCTCGGTTCTCGTCGGTGCATTTTTGAGGTCGCGCTCGGTGCGGCTATCGCGCTCCGGCCTCGTCGGGGCCGTGGTGGGTCCGCTGCTGTTCGCCGCCATCTCAGGCCGATTCTGGAACGAACTGACCGCGGGTGGGCTTCCCGAGCTGATCGATTTCTCGGGATTGATGACCGCCGCGCTCTTCGCGACCGCGGCCGGTCTCGTGGCCTCGCGCCTCGCGGACGCGCTGGAGCGACGCGGGGTCGTCTGTTCGGCGCTGTACGTCTGGGGCGGCGTGTCGCCACCGCTCGCTGCCTCGGAACGGTTGGCCCACACAGAATGGTTCTCTGGACCGGTCGGGGTCCTCATCGCGCTTGCCGTGGTGCTCACAGCAGCGGCTGCTGCATGGGGGACTGTCGAAATTGCCCAACGGCGCGACAGTCACAACGCGCGAACATTCCGTTGGTTGCTGCTGTGGCTGGGCATCGCGTCGATCGGTGCCGCAGCCGCTCCGACTTTGTTGCCGTGGCTCTTCTACGAACCCGATGCGTCCGAGATCGGAATCGGCCCAGCCAATTTTCTGATCGCGGTATTGCCCGACCCGAATGGATCGGAGCCGTCGCGCTCGGCTGAGCACCCGGTCGTAACGCTAACGCTCGAGCGGTTGACGTCCGAGGGGTGGAGCTATGAGATTTTGGCTGAAACGCGCGAAGCGGCAGCGCGTGCTCTATTGACCGACGCTCGGGGAGCTGCCGTGGTGCCGCAGTTGTCCGATGCGGGCTATGCGACGGCGGCGATCCTTCCGGGTGGCGCGGCGCCCCCGGAACTCGCGGCTGCCGAGGTAGACGCGCGGCCGGGGGCGCGCAGACTGCTGGAGGGCCCGCTGGCGTGGCTCGGGGCTGCGCCGATCCTGACCGGTCCGGCTCTCCCGCTGCTGCGCTCACTCGGCCTCGACACCGAAACGCGCGACGCAGATCGAGTCGCCGAGCGGGCGAAAGCCTGGCTCCTCGATTGGAGAATGGAGCGCTCTGCAGCTCCGTTCTTCCTCTTCGTCGACTTTCGAAATGCGGCACCCCCTCGAAATGGCGAGCCGTTGCTAGAGCGCAGTGATGCGCGCCTCGGCGATATTCTGGAGCATCTGCGCATGCTGGGTGTCGAGGACTCGACGCTCGTGGTGGTTTTGAGCCCGAGCAGCCCTCCAGCGGGCCTACGAGCACGACCCTCGCGAGCTGTGCTGCGCGCGCCGCGAAGCTGGCCTCGTCCCGTTTGGTCGATTGAGAAGGGACCCATCAGCGGTGGTCAGCTCGGCGGTTTTTTGATCGAGGTCAGTCGAAGCGGCGAGAAATTTCCTCTGGCCTCGCCGGATTTACCCTGATCGGCCCGCTGCCAGCTGAAGGGATCGCGGGATACTCTAACGGCCGGCCGATGGGCGGCGCGGGGGCGGACTACGACGTGTGCGGAATTGTCGGCATCCACTCCTTTCGCGAACCCCGGCCGATCGATCGGAACCTGCTCCAATCCATGAACGACGCGATTACCCATCGAGGGCCCGACAGCGCTGGCTTTCATTTGGAAGACGGTCGCATTGGACTCGCGATGCGGCGCCTTTCGATTATCGACGTCGAGGGCGGAACCCAGCCGATCGCGAACGAGGACGAAACCGTCTGGATCGTCTTCAACGGAGAGATCTACAACTTTCGCGAATTAAGGGCCGAACTCGAGTCCAAGGGGCACCAGTTTAGAACGCGCAGCGACACCGAAACCATCGTTCACGCCTACGAGGAGTTCGGAGACGACTGCGTGTCGAAGCTGCGCGGCATGTTCACCTTTGCGATCTGGGATGCGCGACAGCAGCGCCTGCTCCTGGCGCGGGACCGAGTCGGGGTAAAGCAGCTCTTCTACACGCTGATCGACGGCCAACTCGTCTGGGGATCGGAGATCAAAGCGCTACTCGAACACCCCCGCGTCGAACGCCGCCTGCGACCCGCCGCCGTCAATCACTTTCTCACCTATTCCTACGTGCCCGAACCCATGACGATGTTCGAGGGCATCGACGAGCTGCGCGCGGGGCACCTGTTGGTCGCCGAGCGCGGCGAGATCAGCGTCCGACGCTACTGGCAGCTCGGCTACGAGGTCGACCGGTCTCTTGGTATCGAAGACGCCGCGGAGAGACTCCGCGCAGAACTCGACGAGGCCGTCCGCATCCGCCTGATCTCGGACGTGCCGTTGGGTGGCTTCCTCTCGGGTGGGATCGACTCCGGCGCGATCGTTGCGCTGATGGCTCAGCACTCCGATGCGCCCGTCAATACCTTTTCGATCGGTTACGCATCCGGCGGCGATGCCTACGATGAGCGGGCTTACGCGAGGAACCTCGCGCAGCGCTATGCGACCCACCACCGCGAATTCGAGATGCAACCAGACCTGGTCTCGATCATGCCCAGCATCGTGCGCGCGTTCGATCAACCGAGCGCGGACTCGACCGCGATCCCGACCTGGTACTTATCCGAGATGACCCGGCAGCATGTAACCGTTGCGCTTTCGGGTGTGGGTGGCGACGAGGTCGCGGCCGGGTACGAGCGCTACCGGGGGGCGTTGTTCGCAGAGCGCTTTGGCTGGGTGCCGGGCTGGTTCCGGCGCGGCGTGATGGCGCCGCTCGTCAACGCACTGCCGGACCCGCGCAGCGGCCATCAGTGGGTTCAGCGCGCCAAGCGCTTCGTGAAGACGCTCGAATTGCCTTTCGACGATCGCTATTTCGAAATCATCTCGCAGTACAACGCCTCCCTGAGGCGAGAGCTTCTCACGCCCGAGATCTGCGAGCAGATCGATCTCGACGAGCCGCGCACCCACTTCCACTCGATCGTCGATCTCGTCCGTGACGCCGATCCGCTCAACCGCGCGCTGTTTGCGGACCTGAAGCTCTTCGTCCCCGGAAATCTCCTGACGCTGACGGATCGGATCTCGATGGCGCATTCCCTCGAAGTTCGAGTGCCATTCCTCGACCACCAGCTGCTCGAATTCGCTGCCCGCATTCCACCCGAGTTCAAACTGCGAGGTACAGAGAAGAAGCACATCCTAAAACGGGCGGTCGCCGACCTGCTCCCCGCCGACTTCCTCCGCCGGCGCAAGATGGGATTTTCGGCGCCCCTCGCGGTGTGGTTCCGGGGCGAGTTGCGGCCCTTCGTCGAGGACACCCTGTCGCCGCAGGCAATTCGCGCTGCCGGCGTGTTCGAGCCCAACACCGTACGGCGCCTGCTCGATGACCACTTCGAGCGCCGAGCAAACTACGACAACCAGATCTGGGCGTTGATGGCGTTCTCGATCTGGTACCGAGAGTACATCGGCGGCTAGAGGGTGAGCGGACAAAGAAGAGACGCGGAAGTGCCAGCGCAGCCTGATTCTAGGTTCCTTGGCTTCGCGATGGCGTCAAAGACACGTCGTTGGCCTTCGATGGTCGTGTGGGCCTGCACGATCTCTGGGCTGTTGGCCATTTTGCAATACCTGCAGCCCCCCAGTCGGAGCCTGGCCTGGATCGCCTTCCTCAATGCGGGGCACGCGCCCCTCTTTGGCGCAATCGCTTTGGCGGTGTTCCAGTTTCTTTTGGCCACGCCGCTTGCCAACCGAAGCCGCCTGTTTCTGTACGGCTTGGCGCTGGGCCTTGCCATTTTGATGGGCGCGCTTTCCGAGTGGTTACAGATCGGGGCCGATCGAAACAGCGATCCTCGGGATTTCGCATGCGATGCGCTGGGCGCTTGTGCATTCCTGCTTGCGGCCTCGACTTGGGACCGGTGCGCACTGTTGAACTCTCGTATCAGTAGCGGTGTGCGCGCAAGTTGCCGAGGCGTGGCACTCGGTATGTTGACGCTCGCTTTCACCCCAGGCGCTCTGGTCGGGTACGCATATGCCGAGCGAGCGGCCGCGCTTCCCGCCCTATGCGATTTCGCGGGAACCTGGGAAACCAACTTCGTGACGACGAGTCACGCACACCTCGAATCCACCTCTCTTCCGCGCGCGAACGGCGGGGCGGTTTCGGCGTGGCACATCACCTTCGAGCCGGCTCGCTTCTCGACGTTAAAATTGGTCGAGCCGTACCCAGATTGGGCGGGCTACCAGCGCCTGCGCGTGGTTGCTCAATCGAAATTGGACCGCCCGATCGACCTGGTCTTGAGGATCCATGACCGCCACCACGATGGGCGTTACTCGGATCGCTTCAATCGAAACCTGACCATTCTGCCGGGGATCAACGAGTTCGTCATTCCATTGGCCGAGATCCGGTCGGCTCCTGAGGGGCGCGAGATGGACCTGTCGGCGATCCGGCGATTGAGCCTGTTTGCCGTGGCGCCAAAAGAGAGTTTTTCGCTCTATCTGCTCGAACTGGGCCTGAACTGAGTTTCGAGAGCACCGCTCAACCGAGTGCAACTCCTGCGCAAAAGCCCCGCGAGCAGGGCGCCGATGGGATATGTGGGGCGTATGAGATGCGATCGCGCTATCTGGCACATCTGGCTCACGCTCAGCTAGTTTCGATCTTTGAGCGCCGCCAACCCCGTACAGAGAGCCATTTAATGCCTGCCTCGGATAGCAACTCGAACCCGCGAGAGCTCCAGATAGCCATTGTGGGCTCCGGCCCAATGGCCCGCCGCCACGCGGCTGCCGTTCCGCGTGCAGCGGTGGGCGCACGCGTGGTCGCGTTCGCAGATCCGGACGAGCGAGCCCGGGAGGAATTTCTTGAGCCTTGCCCTGACGCCAACCCGTACCCATCCCTAACGGCGCTGCTCGCAGGCGAATCCATCGATGTAGTTCACATCTGTACGCCCCCTGCGACCCACGAAGCCCTGGCCGCAGAGGCGCTCGAGGCAGGCTGTCACACGTATGTCGAAAAACCGTTTACGGAAACGATGGACGGTGCAAAGCGGATTCTCGAGCTCGCCGCGCGCCGTGGGCGAAGCATCTGTTCAGGTCATCAGCTGCTCTTCGAAGCCCCCACACGCCGCGCAATGGAGCTTCTCCCAGCGCTCGGCGACGTCGTTCACATCGAGAGCTACTTCACGTTTCGTCCGGTACGCACCGGAGCCGGGGGGCGCAAACCGCTGCGAAATGACCTGCAGCTGCTCGACGTGCTTCCGCATCCCGTCTACTCCCTGCTGTATTTCCTGGAGGCTGCGTGTGAATCGGGTGAGACACGCGTCGTTTCGTGCGAACTGGGGCCAAAGGGGACGCTTCACGTTTTATTGCGTCGCGGGAGCCTCAGCGCTTCTCTGGTCGTCTCACTCGAGGGCCGTCCGGTAGAGAGCTATCTGAAGATCGTTGGCGAAAACGGCCTGATCTACGCCGATTTCGTGCGCGGCGCCGTCCAGTACCTGATCGGCCCGGGGACGTCGATCATCGACAAGATGCTCAATCCGTATCGCCAGGCCTGTCAGCTCGTCTTCGGAACCACGCGCGCGCTGTTCCTTCGGTTTGCGCGACGCCAGGTCAGTTACCCAGGGCTCGCGGAGATCTTCGAGGCCTTCTATCGCTCGATCCAGAACAAAGCAGAGGCACCCGTATCGGCGGACAACATCATCTCGACCGTATCCATCTGCGAGCGGGTTGCGGAGAAACTGCAATCCTCACTGCCAGCACTTGTCTTGGAACCCAGCGGCGCCGCGCCTCGGGTTCTCGTGACGGGCGGCACCGGCTTTCTTGGGCGGGAATTGGTGCGGACACTCGCGGAGAACAAGGTTGGCGTTCGGGTCCTCGCTCGCCGCGAACCGGCACCCTGGGATCGGATTGCTGCAGTTGATTACGTCATCGGCGACCTGGGTGAAGCGGTTCCCGATCAGGCGGTCGAAGGCATCGAAACGGTCGTCCATCTCGCTGCGGAGACAGCGGGTGGTTTCGAAGAACATCGGCGCAACTCGATCGACGCCACCGAGCGCATCATTCGCGCAGCGGCCAAATCGGGTGCCAAACGCGTCATCCATGTCAGCAGCCTGGCCGTCCACGAATCGGGCGGCGGAGTTGGCGGCGTCGAGGAGGACACGCCGCTCGAGCCAAATGCGCGAGCGCGCGGCCCCTACGTCTGGGGGAAGGTAGAATCCGAACGGCTGGCCAAGCGCCTCGCGGACGAACTCGGCATCGAGGTCAAGATCGCGCGCCCTGGCGCGATCATCGATCGGCGGGCCTTCGAGCCGCCGGGGCGGCTGGGCAAACGCGTGGGAAACCTCTACGTCGCCGTGGGCTCGCCGTCGGACCGACTCGGAACCGTAGAACGGGGCTTTGCGGCGACCGTGCTCGCGTGGGCGGTCGCCCATTTCGAGGAGGCGCCGAAAGCGATCAACCTGCTCTCGCCCACGCTCCCGGAGAAACGGGAACTGATCGCCGAACTGAAGCGAATCAACCCCGGTCTCCGGGTGATCTGGCTGCCGCGGCCGCTTCTGGCCACAATCTCCCGTTGCGCAGTTTACGCGCAACGCCTGCTGCGGCGTGGTAGCGTGCCAGTCGATGTGGAAAAGATCTTTGCGGTGGACCGCTACGACACTGCAGCAATCCAGCGAATCGCCAAGCAGATGGATGCGAAAGGGCCCGTGACGAGGATCACTGACTGATCGCGGCGGCTGCCCGATCAACACGCGAGACAGCGAGTCGCTTCAGCCCCCCCGGGGCTGGATCAATGGAGAGGGGACCTGGGGCGCGGTATAATTTCCTACTCCCGCGGGATAAGTGGTCCTCCCTTCGACAATGTCCGGCACTTTCTGGGGTTGACATTCCACTGGGGAAAATATGCGGAAAATAGTTCTAGCGACACTCCTACTCGCTTCACCTGCTTGGGGTGCGGGCAATGCGAGCGAGGCTCGGTGCGACAATCCCGGAAGCGGTGCGACCTGTATTTGCAGCGAGCCGCTCTCCGTGAACGACGGCGCAAGATCGAAAGCCTTCAACCCGAGTGGATCGACAGCGGCGTGTGGCAGTTTTGGGCCGCTGACCGGCGGCACCGGAAACTTCGTTACGGGCGCGTCGAAGGGGTTCGCAATCGACACATCAACAGGAAGCGACGGGAATGTATTCCGTGCGATTAGCGGGACTTGGCATATGTTCGCGCCAAACCGTGTAATAACAAACAAGACGACCTGCTCGAGATACTACATGCTGTATGATTCTGGGTGGGAATGTAATGACGACTGCAATATGAAGGGGCCTCGTTATTCTGGGTGTAAGGATGGCTCCTGTCCGGGGATGCAATCTAACTGTGCCACCACTAACGGTAGCACCGGCAACTATATGGAGTATAAATTTGGCGCGTATGACGGCGCTGACGCTGGGAGGTGTGACCGTGATGGTGGGGCGGGTTGCCGCGGACAGGGTATAGTAAATCGAGGCGGCGACGATTTCCGGTTTGAAGAGGAGATGCAAACGGAATGGGTGCGCTACGAAATATGCTTCGACCATAACGTATCAGAATCGCAATACAACGCTGCCGGGTGGAATGGCAAACTCGGTTCCTGGCCGGGAGCAAATCGTCTTTATTTCCGAGCCAAACTGGTCGGTCTTACCAGTGGCAAAGTGGGAACCTACGGCCCAGCGTACGGGCCAAATCCCGTGACGTATGTAACAACCGGGTCTACCAACAAGATCTGGGATACGGGCTTAGGGAGTAGATCACCCAGTTATAGCCATTCCAGCGGGGGGGCGTGGGCGGGTTATATTATGGTCGCCGAGAAGGCTACGTCTGATCCTACCTACTGGATTGGGGCTGCGGCAGAGGTTGAGGGCGCCAGTGGGGACGGCACGGCTTCGATACCGAACCCGGCCACGCCGACGCCGACTCCGGCACCGACCCCCACGGCGATCCCGAATGCCGGTGACGGCGGCACGGACCCGACACCGAACCCGGACATGCCGGCCCCCACGGCGACCCCGGTCTCCGGCGGTACTGATGGAGGCTCGGGCGGGCAAGAGGTTGTTGGAGCGGATTTCGGATGCCCAGGTTCAGCAAACCCGGATCCGGCCATACTTTACTGCGATGATTTCGACGATGGCATCCCGATCTCAGAAAAGTGGAATGCCTATAACCCGGGCAGTAATAGTTTCGTTCTGGTCTCGGGCGTCGGAGTCGCCGGCTCAACCGCGATGCGCGCGTCATTTGAATCGGGTCAAGTAAACGCTGGAACATTCTCTATCGGCCTAGGCCAACTCCCAGCATTCTATACCGGGGGCGGAGAAAACTGGCAGCATGTAATTGAACCCGAATCAAAGTTTCGCGAGATCTACTTCAGGCAGTACCTGAAGATGGGCGTCGGCTGGAGCGGCATACCCCGCAAGTATTCCCGTGTTCGCGTCTTGTCTGACCCTCAACCCGGGGATTCCGTCCACCCAACAGCGTTTCAGGGCCATTTCTGGCAACAGATCAACACGAACAACGGCGGAACAGTCGGAGCTTTGTACTGGAACAATTCTAATGGCGTAGACGAAAACGGTACAGTCATTGACACGGGAAACAATTCCAACGCCTCGGTCTGGATTGCACAGACGAGGGGATCAACAGCGATCTTCCAGGACTATCCGCAGGGAAGTGAGTGGATTTGCATCGAAGCCCATCTGAAATTGAATGACCCAGGTTTGTCGAATGGAATTGAGGAATTCTGGGTTAACGACCAACTGGAGGCCAGAAGGACCGATCAGAATCATGTCGGAATCTATACCGCCTATGGCTTGAATCAGGTGATCTTCGATAACTACTGGAACGGTGGATCGCCGCAATACAATGAACTCTACAGGGACAACATGGTCATTTCGACGGAACGAATCGGTTGCCTCTCCGATTCTGAGCTGATCGGAGAGTCCGGCGATGGATCGCTCGGAAAGCCCGGCACGCCCTATGTCATAGGGCAGTAGGCGATTGCCCTAGAGCCCCGTTTCGACTGGCACCATTGTCGATGCTGACGAAACGGGGCGGGCCTTTTCGCCCAAATTCGCTGGGCGATGAGAAACGAGGAGAGCCCCAGTGAGCCCGAACGGGCGGTCGAATTCCGCGCAGCCGAAAATCAGCCCCGGCGCATCTCGGCGGCTCGTAAAAATCGCCCGGTACCGACCGTGGAAGTATTTGACATTTAATCGCTTCATTCGGGCGACACGGCGGTAATGGGGCAATCTATACCTGCTGCTGATATTGCGGAAGCGGTGTTGCGCAGCGAGTACTTCGTCTCCTGCAACGCGACCCGCGTCGAGTTCGTGCAATCATCGAGCCGCCCCGCTTCGAATGTCTTCCAAATTCGTGTCCAACTCGACCTCACACCAGCTCTGTTTTGGGTCAAGGTTCGCCCCGCCGGTTCTCTCGGCACTGGCGAAGGTGAATACGAATTCCTCAAAAGAGCGAGAGAAGCATTCGATCGTTCGGGCGAACTCTCTGTCCCGAACCCAGTCGCTTATCTCTCGGATTTTGACGCTGTGGTAACTGAAGATATAGATGGGATTCCGCTCAACCGATTGATCAAGAAATCACTCAATCGGTTGATGGCCCGGTTTGCAGACCTCGATGAATTTGAGCGCCATTTTAAACGCTGTGGCGCCTGGCTGGCGGTGTTGCACTCGCACACGCTTCCGAAGGGCGAGGAGTTCGATTCAGAGATTTTGCGAGAGTATGTGGGTGTTCGACTCGAGCAACTCGAGGCCAACGGCTGCCTTGACCGAGCCTTCCGTGATCGTGTCATGACGTATCTCAGTTCGCTCTTGCTCGGCATAGAACCTGAAGCCTTGGTGCGCGTCTGGACCCATGGTGATTATGCGCCATACAACGTGGTTGTTGATCCGGAACGACTGGTTGTGCTTGACCCAGATATTGGCGGCTACTTTGCAAAGCTCGGTAATTATTGCTCTCGCTATGAAGATATCGTGCACTTTCATCGATTCACGCAATCCATGTCGATGTCGAGCCGGGTGATTGCCTCCAGCGTTCGCGGACAGCTCTCAGCGACTTTTTTGCAAAGCTATGCGGAATCCGGTGGCCCAAAATTGAGTGAAGGGTCTGCTGCCTTCCGTGCGTTTCGCTTGAAATATGAACTGCTAGAAGTGACCGGGATGGAGTGGCCTTCACTCTTGGGGAGACTCACGTCACGCCGCTTGCGAATCGATCGCTTTCGGAAGTGGTTCGAGTCCGCCTGCCGGAACTAGGTAGACGTCGTGGTATTGCGATGTCGCGAAGATCCAGCTGGTTCAATAAATCAAAAAAAGTAGGTTGCGTATCCCCCTGGTCCGACTAGACCTCCCAGGCTTCTCGTCTGCGCTCGGTTGTAGTCAACTACTTCAACCTGTTCGGCATTTCTCCGAAGACCAGTGTTCCATATGGAATTTGTCCGATGAAAAGGGTGACCCAATAGGCGACGGCCGTGACTATCGTAATGACCGCAAAATACGAAAGAACCGGTTGTGGGATAAAGCCAAGGACTCCCGCCGAGACTCCCTTTAGGAGTACCGGAGCGTGTAAGAGATAGATCCCCATTGAGTGCTGCCCCATCCGAGAAATCGAACTTTCTCGAGCGACCGCAGCAAGGAACGCGAAGTATGCACAAAGGATATAGCTGTACTGAAAAATAACGGGCGACCCTTCAATTCCACTGATTGCCAAGGTCAAACAGCACGCGCTCAGAGTCGCACAGAATAGTGCCTTGGCCGATTTTCCGAACTGGACGTGATGGCGAGCAAGGACAGCACCGAGAAGGTAGTACTGTAGCCCCCACAGGGCGTGCCGTGCCGGGTCGAGGTCGATCGGGATTGCGCTCCGTAAAGGGTTCGCAATTATTTCGCGAAACACGAATGAGTAAGCGAGAAAGACGATCCAGACGATCGGAGTTGGAACTGTCGCCAGGTGCCGGAAAATAAAAGTGAGAGAGCGAATCAAGAAGAGCGATAAGAGGAAATACATCTGTGGCGCAATTGCTGAGCCATATACCTCAACGAGAACAGAAGTCGGGTCTTGTCCTACGACGAATTCTTGTTTCACGACTCCAGCAGCCTCAAAGATCCAGCGAGCTACGAGATAGAGAAGCGAAAACAGAACCCAAGGCATGATCAAACGTCGGATGCTGTTGATTAAATAGCGCCGATATTCGAATTTCTGTTTGAGCATCCGGGCGTGAACAAACAAAAAACCGTCACAGAGAAAAAAGATTGGCACAGCAATGAGAGTGACGAGCGGTTTGATGAGTTGTTCTGTTTCTGGAGTCAGGTTGACGTAGGCGCGCGCGTGAATCGCTACCACCATGCAGACCGCGAAAGCTCGAAGCGCGTCGAGATAATCGAGCCGCGAGTGTTTGGTGATTTGGTGAATATCCTTCATTCTGAATTGGCTTTTCTCGATGTAAGAACGCTTTGGTATACGTCTATATGGCGGTCGATCCATGGCTTGATTGAGTGTTTCTCGGCAAGGCGCTCGAGCGCTCGATTTGCTCGCAGATCCCGTTCTTCAGATTTTTTGAATGTACGACTTAATGCTCCAGCCAGGCTCTCCACATCCTCAGGTGCGATCAGTATGCCTTCTTCTGAACCCAGTACATCCGGCACGCCACCTACAGCGGCTGCCACGAGCGGAACGTTCGCTGCCATCGCCTCGAAGAGCACGATTGGGGTTCCCTCGGTTCGGGAGCTGAGCGCGAAGACGTCGAAGGCGCGGAAGCATCGACGGGCGTCGGGTATCGCGCCGTAGAACCGCACGGATGCCGTCAGGCCGAGTTCTTCGCTCAATCGTTCGAGAGCGGCTCGTTCGGGCCCGTCGCCGATCACGGCGGCCTGGAAGGGGAGGTCGCGAAGCTCTGCGAGGGCTCTCAGGAAGACATCTGCGCCCTTCGCGTGGATCAAGCGCCCGACCCAGCCGATCACCGGGCCGTCGGGTGCGAGCTGCAGGGCGGCCCGAGCTTCCGCGCGATCGATGAATTCGACTTCGCCCCCCCACGCATTGGGAATTAGATGAATCCGCTTCGGCTCGACGCCCGATCGCTCGAGGGTCTTTGCGATGGGTTGAGAGACCGCGACCACCGCGTCGAACTTTTGAAACAAGCGCAGCTGAAGCCATTCGTAGATTCGCGTTCGGCCGCCCATTTTGCTCATTCCGTGTTCTGTGGAGACGGTCGCGAGGCCCATCCGGCGCGCGACGCCCGCGTCGACGATATCGGGCCGGTAGCCGTGGGTGTGGACGATGCGGATTTGGTGTTTTTCGCAGATCGAACGGATGAAGCTTCGCTCGCGGAAGACCGTATGCGGCCGAATCGAGAGCACGTGGGTTGGAACGCCCGCCTCGCGCAGGGGATCGAGGAAGGGTCCGTAGTCTTCGTCACCGCCGATCAAGGCCGCAACGTGAACGTTGTGGCCGCGCCGGTGATGGCCGATCGCGAGGTCGTGCAGGACCCGCTCCAAGCCACCGATCGCGCCCGGCGCGGCAACGTGAAGAATCGAGAGGTGGGTCGGGTCAGTCACCGATGAAAGCAGCGCTCCCTCAAGCTTCGAGTCTCGACCGGGGCTGCTCCCAGACTCGGTTCCAGCGGCTACTCGAAGCCGTCCCGGTGATATCCGTGATGCCGCAGCCAGGCCACGCTCAGCGCGATGCCGTCCGCCATCGAGATCTTCGGCGCATAGCCTAGCCTCGTCTCGGCCTTGGTGGTGGGGAAGCTGGCCGTTCGGCCCAGCAGCTCGAATTCGCCCGTGGTTGGCGTCTTCTTGATCGTTCGCTCCGCGAAGCGCATCACCGTCTTGGCGATCGCGTAGCGGTCGTAGAGGGTCTTGATCGTATCCCCACAGTGCGCGAGCAGGAATTTTGCACTGGCGCGCACAGGCGCCATCAAGCGCGCGCTGAGGTGCGATGTGGTGGCGGACTGCGGGCGCAGGGGAGGGAGCCCGAGCGCGGTGTTCAGCGCCGCGAGGTATTCATTCCAACTCGGCTGTTCGGGTCCGCTGACGTTGAAGGCCTGGCCGACCGCCTCGTCTCGCTCCAGCGCGAGCCTTACGGCCGCCACCAGATCGTCGACGTAGAGCAGGTTGCAGGTTCCCTGGCAATCCTCTTCAGAAAGCAGCCAGGGCGGTGACTGAAGACGCTGCGCCCACTCCACGGTCCACGAGGCGCTGAACGGTCCGTAGACGAGGGTGGGGCGCAGCATGACCACCGGCAGTCCCTGTTCGATGTAGCGCGTGCAGGCTTTCTCGGCGTCGATCTTGGAATCGCCGTATTCGCGCTCCGTGTAGGTCAGCGGTTGGTCTTCGTCGAACACGCCATCGCCCGAGCCGTAGACGTCGATCGTGCTGATGTGGACGAAGCGCTGGACGTTTGCGCGCCGTGCAGCCTCGAGCAGATTTTCGGTGCCGCAGCCGGTGACTTCGCGATCCCCCACCGCGCAGTGCACGACCGCATCCACGCCCTCGAGCGCCTTTGCGAGGGAATCGGGTTGCATGATGTCGCAGTGCACGATGTCGACCGGAAACCGGCCAATTCGCGCCGCGCCGGACCAGCGTCTCACACCGGCCCGCACCTCGATGTCGTCCAGGCGGTGGAGAATCTCCACCATCCGGCCCCCGATGAAACCGCCGGCGCCCGTGATGAGGATCGTGCGCCGGCTACCCATGGGCGGCCCGCTCGTTGGCGTCGATCCACGGCAGATCGAATCGTTCTCTTTGCGCGTAACACGCGTCGATGATCTCGATCGATGGCAGCACATCGCGACCCGAAACGAGCGGCTCAGCACCGGTTGTCAGAACCTCCACGAAGTTGTCGATCAGTCGATGCCCGAAGTCCTCGAATCCCTTGGGTCGATCATCGGTGCGCACCCTCCGCGTCTTTCCGTCCGCCGAGCGTTGGATGAAGGACGCCCAGTCGTAGACCTCTCCTTCGATGCTCCCGCGCTCACCCTCGATCCGATAAGTATTTGAAAGTTTGGTCAGCCAGCTCAACCGAATCGAAGCGCGACACCCCTCGTGCTCGAGTTCGACCGCGGCGACAGCCTCGGTTCCGCCGAAGGAATCGTCGCGAAATCGCGTCAGCTGCGGCTTGCCTCCCAACCACCAGGTGACGAGGTCGACGATGTGCGCGCCGGTATCGAGCAGCACTCCCTTGCCCGATCCCTTTGCGCCGAAATACGAATCGCTGACGGCCGGCCACTCGAACGGCTCGCCCATCTCGTAGACGATGCGGGTGGGTCGCCCGATGGCGCCCTCTGCGAGCAACTCCCGAATCCGCTGGTTTGCGGGAAACAGACGTCGGGTCTGGTTGACCGCCAAGGCGACATCCGAGCGGTCGGCCGCCTCGACCAGTTCGCCCGCTAGCTGCGCGTCTTCACAAAGAGGTTTTTCACAGAGCACGGCCACGCCGTGGTTCAAACACGCGAGGCTCACCGGGTGGTGGAGATTTGGCGGCACCGCAACGACGGCGCCATCGATGCGATCGAGAACCTCCCGATAGTCTGCGCTAACGCCCGCGATTCCGTGGCGCTCGGCGAGTTCGGCCGTTCGATCGGTGGCGGGGTCCACCAGGATCAGACGCGAGCGTACTTCGGGGTGTCGCAGTAGGCCGGGAAGGTGAAGCGCTTCAGAGATCGCGCCGCAGCCGATCAGCGCGATTGCGGGGGGCTTGTTTGACGCGCGCGGCATGGGGCTCGGCCTCGGGGTTTCCAGGTCCGCCAATCGGACAAAGGGCCTGTATTCATTAGCAGTTTTGGGGCTTTAGTACCTGCGATAGACTCGGGTTTCCGCCCGGATCAATCTGGCTGGCAGACCAGCCGATGCCGCGCATTGCGTCTCGCACCCCATGACGAGAACTGAATGACCGAGCGCCCGAAACTGCTCTTCCTCTGCCAGACGCTGCCCTATCCGCTCGATGGCGGGTGCTGGATTCGGACGTACCACGTCCTGCGACTGCTCTCCGAAGTGTTCGACGTCACGGCCTTGTATTTCGAGCGCATGGGGTTGTCTGCGCGGGAGGACGCCGTGCAGCTCGAAAAGAACCTCCGCGAGCTCTCGCGTTTCGGCGAAGCCAAGGCATTTCCCGTGCCTCAAACCCGCAGCCGCCTGCGGCTGCTCTGGGACCACGCGCGCAGTGTGCTCTTTCGAAACGTCTATACGCGCTATGTCTTCGACTCGAACGCGTTCCGCGCGGAGCTCGGCGAATTGCTCCGAACCCGTTCTTTTGATCTGGTCCACATGGACAGCCTGGATCTCTCGGCCTACTTGCCGATGTGCGAGGGCCTGCCGGTTGTCTGCGTGCACCACAACGCGGAATCCGAGCTTCTCCGACGCAGGGCTCCCGTTCAGGGCCGCGCTCCCGCGCGCGCGTATTTCCGCTATCAGGCAGAGCGGATGAAGCGGGAAGAGCAGGATTGGATCGGCCGCATCGCGCTCAACGTCGTCGTCTCCGAGGATGATCGCAACACGCTCTCGAGTTTGGTCCCCAGCGCACGCTTTGCGATCGTCCCGAACGGTGTGGACGTCGAAGAGTTTTGCCCCGAGCCAGCCCTAGGCGACGGCCTCGCGTATATCGGCGGCACCAACTGGTTTCCAAATCTCGACGCACTCGATTACTTCTGTGAGTCCATTCTGCCGCATCTACGCGCGGCGGACGTCGAGATTCCGGTACATTGGGTGGGCAGCGCGTCGAAAGAAGAACAGCGGCGCTACGCGGATGAATTCGGCATACAGTTGACTGGCTACGTGGACGACGTCCGGCCGTTCATGCGCGACACGCTCTGCAACATCGTCCCATTGCGCGCGGGCGGTGGAACGCGACTCAAGATCCTCAACTCCTGGGCGATGGGCTAGGCCATCGTGAGCACGAGCGTGGGATGCGAGGGGCTCGACGCCCGCGATGGCGAGAACATCTTGATCCGAGATGATCCGCGCGAATTTGCCGAGGCCATTCTGACCCTGCGGAGTGACGAGTCGCTGCGGTTGAAGCTCGAACAGGGCGCTCGAAAGACCGCTGAACAACACTATTCCTGGGGTGTAATTGGCCCTGCGATGATCGCGAGCTATCGCGGTCTTCTGCCGGATCAGGTGTAGCGGGCGCTGGAGGCTACCGCCGCCTGGGAACGAGCTGCTGCTCGAGGAGGAACGACGCCAACCCCTCTCCGGCTGTGGCCGCCCCCTCGACGTTGAAGTGAACGTCGTCGTAGAAGTAGTCGGACGACTTTGGAAGGCTACGCGCCAGGTCGTACACCGGTACGGAATGCTCTTCCGCGATTGCGCGCATCACGTCATTGTATGACTCGAGGGCTTCATCCATGAAGTCCTCCCGGTAGACGACTCCGAACCGATACGACATCCAGTGCCAGTCACTGATGCTCGAATCGATCTGGCTGTTCCAGCTGCTCGGCTGGGTCATGACCACGATCTCGATACCGTGGCCCCGGGCGACGCCGACGATGGTGCGCAAGTAGTTCGCGTAGGCTTCGAGGTTCAGCTCTGGGTGTTCGTCAGAAACCGGCACGCTCTTTCGGAGTTCGACCTTTTCAGCATAGTTCGATACCCGTGTGATCGTCTCCTGCAACTCCTGTTCGGTGGGCGCGAATCGCTTCAGTAGGGAGTGCGCTCGTCGCGGAATCTGAAACTTGGTGACCAGCAGCTTGGCGAGCGGAAGCGCCTTGGCGCCACGCTCCCGGACGCGGTGGAGATAGTCGTATCCGTAGATGGAGCGGGTGAGGTCGTTGACGCCGGCGAATACGCTAATGATGTCGGGCTGCAGCTGCACGATCCGATGCACCAGCATCGAGGCGTGATCGTCGATCGCGTCTCCCGACTTTCCCGCATTGTAGACCCTGACGGTGAGGCTGGTGGCAGAACGCTTCGTCAGTTGGTCCTGGACGATCGCATCGATCGACTCGGAGTCGTCCAGGTAAAGGCATTCCGTGGTGCTCCCTCCGATCATGAAGATCCGAAACTCGCCAGCCGGCTTCGGCTGCTCCAACTTCCCGCCCCGAAAACCCATGTTGTTGATGGTGAAGGATCCGGGCCCCACCATGCCCGGCAAGCCCTCTTCAGCTTCGGTCCCGAGGTGGTAGCCAGGCGAGAACTCGGATCGTATGTACTGGTTTGGCGGCGAGGAGGATCTGATGAGCTCGTAGGGATCCGGCACGGGGGCGAACAAATTGAGCGCGATCTCTACCAGAAGGACGCTCAGGAACACTGCGCACAGAGCCAGGAACGGGCCGCAGAAGCGTCTATCGAACACGGTTGCACCTTCGTGACTTCTGGCCGATCGCGTTGCGCATGAGACTCACAGGAAGGCACCCAGCAGAGCGATCGCTAGACCGCCCGTCCCCAGCGCAAGCGCGCCAGCATGAAAGATCCACGCGACTCCGCGGTGCAACGCGGTTAGCCTCGAAAGCATCCAGCTAGCAAACGCACCCACGAGAATCGCAGCAAAGGCGACCGGGGGCTTTCCGGGCTTTCGGATCAGGCGCCCCAGCTTCCGCAGAGCATCCCACGTTTCATCGAAGGGCTGAACCCGCACCTGCTCGAAGCGCCCGAGATCCACACCCGTCGTTGCCGACGCGAGCGGGTTGCCCGCAAGCGAGAGCGTCGTGACGACCTCGGCGGCTTCGGGCACCACCGTGCCATCGATGACCCTGCCGCCTTCGACCACGGCCGCCCGGTCGACTGCCATCCGGCACGTGCTGTATTCGGGCATGCTGAGTTGGTCGCGCAACTCGATTCCTCCACGAGTGACAGTCATGGTTCGTTGGATGTTAACGGGCTCACCATATCGGAGCCCGATGCGCACGCGCCGCACCCCCGGCTCGCTTGCCTCCGGCAACACACTAACCTCGGGAACACCATCCATTTCCGAACAGAGCCACCGGTAGGCTGCGTGGGTTCGGTAGGCTCCGAGTTCGTCGCCCCGATCGTAGACCGCGATGCTCGACACCGTGTTCCGTGAATGCACGCGCGAATGGGCTGCAAGGTCCACGACGACTCCAGTATCGGGGCCACGCCAACCGAGGTACCCGGCCAGCGGAAACCAGAATTCTCCGCGCTCCGGGGAGCCGGGCAGGGTGTGCCGTTCGTCCCACATGTGATCCCCGAACTTCGGAAGCTGGCCGCCCGGGCTCACCAGGAACTTCACGCGATTCCGAAGCGCGTTTGCTCGAGTGCGCCACTCGTCGGCGCGCTCGGAGTCCGCGTCGACCAGCGCGAGCCGCGACAGCAGTTCGACGATAGCCATCTGGTAGGACGGGTTGTGCTCCAGGAGAAAGCCCTCGGAGACGATCTGATCCCAGGTCCGGAGGAAGCGCGAGCGCCCGAGTGCAACGAGATCATCCCGATCCATCGCGACGCCCACGGTGAGAATCGCAGCTCCGATGAACAGGCCGTGATTATGGCCCGAAATCCACTGGCTCCGTCTAGACACGAAGGCAGCGCACTCCAAGGCGGCTCGCCACAGCACGGCCGACCGCGGATCTCCGATTTCGCTTGCGAGCTGCCCGAGATAGAGATAAACGATGGCACGGTTCGCCGCGGGGTGTTCTCCCCACGCATTCGGGTGTTCGGGGAACATGAGTGGGTTGCGCGTCCGATAGTCGAGTGCGATCTCAATCGCCAGATCGAGTGTACTTGGGTCGCTCGTCTGGAGATATAGATTTCGCAGCTGCCACGCCGGTTCGAGGCTGTGGAGGCTATAGAGAGTCATCGGCTCGAGATTCTGCGACCCCCAGCGGATCGGATACCCCAGATCCACGGGGGCAGTCTCGACTCCCAAGGTGAAGCGCCCCTTCGCGGCCGCGTCGAGGTCAGCGACCGCTTTTCGCGCTCCCAGCTCGATTCCGGAAGGCGATTGCACGGGAAGAACAACCGCCAGTTGCGAGGGCGGAGCCGCGGTTCTCGGGCGTTGCCCCGCGGTTGCGAAGATCAGCAGTGTGGCGAGGAGCAAAGCGGCGATGATTGCGTCGCGTCTAGAAAAGCTACCTACGATCGCCATGATGTCTTCGGCTATGTTAGTGCTTGCGGCTATTTTCATCCACTGCCCCAGGGCGCTTATGAATCGATTGCGAATTACCGATTACCGATTACCGATTACCGATTACCGATTACCGATTGCGGATTGCGGATTAAGAGTTAAGAATTTTGAGTTGTTGTGAGAAAACATTTGATGGCTTCAAAAAAACTTGAACAAGGAATTGCCCCGCGTGCTTCTACTGAAACTCTGGCACGTAACAGGCTGCGATATCCATGGCCTTCTTTGTGTTTGGCAGGGGCAGCCATTTTGATGGTGGCCTCTATTTTCTTGCCCTACTGGAGTTTGGATCTGGCCGCCCCTCAATACCCGAAAGGGTTGAGGATTCATGCTTACGTAGATCGGGTGGAAGGGGATGTCGTAGAAATCGATACTTGGAATCATTATATTGGTTTGCCGTCCCTAAATGCGGCGGCCGAATTTGAAAAGTCGATCGCCGTCTTTGCCATTACGACCCTCGCTGTATTGGTGCTTGTAGCTATTTTCATCCACTCGCCCTGGGCGCTTTTGTTGGGTTTGCCAGCTGCCTCACTTCCAGTGGTTTTTCTAGCCGATCTTTATTTTTGGCTCAGAAATTTTGGCCAAGACCTCGATCTCCATTCACCCTTCCCCATTGAACGATCTGCTCCAGCAATTGTTGGCGACGGTATTATTGGCCCATTTAGAACCACAGGCTACGTTGATCTTGGGTTTCTCATGGCTTCTGCTGCTTCAATCTTGATTCTAGTGGGTCTTTATCTGCAGCGGCGCAATTACAAATCACTGACTACGCCGAGTAACAGCGAATAACGCAGCCGACGCATCGCTACTGCTGCTAACTTCGATTGTCGGTTACAGCATGTGCGCCAGGCCGCACATGCGGGCCTCGCTGCGCGCGAGATACCAGCCGCCGATAGCAACGAGTTCGCCTTTTTCAAAATCACGGAGGCACTCCGCGCGCACTGCTTGATGGAGCGCCTCTGGATCGGCCATCAGCCCCCGTGCATCGCCGAGCGCTCGATCGCCGATCACTGAGCTCACCAACAATCTGACGTCTGCTTCCTGTGGTCGACGCTGCAAGTATGCGCGCCCGATGACGCGGGCGCTCTCCGGGCAACCGAGTAGTGTCACAATGCGTCGCGCAAGTGCGTTCACGGGTGCAGACTCGCGCCCTGGCATCACCAGCGATCCGAGCTGCCCGAGTCCTATCGAAGCAAGCGTGAGCCCCGCGATGGTCAAGAAGCCGCGGCGCGCGATGGAAAACCCGCGTGTCATGAAAGCTGCTCCGTGATCCGATCCCCGAGTCGCAGCGCCAACGCGATCAAGGTCAGCGTTGGGTTGGCTTGGCCTGCAGTCGGGAAGACCGAAGACCCAGCCACGTACAGATTCGAGAGACCGTGAACCCGGCAATTCTCGTCCACCACACCCTTTCGCTCATCTGGGTGCATGCGCGTTGTTCCGATGTGATGAAAGGAGCCGACCACATCCTCGGCCCACGCATCTCCGTCCTCTGAGATATTCATCTGAACCCTGCCCAGTCCAAGTCTCCCCATCTCTGCCGCAAAAAGTTTCAGCGCCCTGCGGATCGTGGTTCCTTCGAGGATTGGTGTCAGCTTCCAGTCAAGCATGATCTTGGGTTGGCCGAGGCTGTCGAGCTCACGCGACAACAGGACTCGGCTATTCGGATTCGGCGCCGGCTCAACGTCTTGCCAGATGTCAAATACGATCTCGTCGTTTTCGCCGGCGCCCCGCAACCTTCGCCACGCCGCCTTGGCGTCGCCACTCAGGTCCTTGATGACCTCCCAGGCGTGTGCAGTCAAGCCATCATCCGACTCCTCGTTGCGCTGAGAAGCCTCACCGTTATTCCCGAGTGAGGCCTTGTCTTTCTGCACTTCCCGTAACCGAACCGGGGCCGCGTGCAAATGAATCGACGAGTTGAGCACCCGATTTTCGCGCTGCCAATCTCCAGACGTGCCCAGAAAACCATTGATGCCACACTCAGCGAGCTTGTCGTTTTCGAAGAAGGGCGCGATCGCTCCTCCATCAACAGGAACGAAGACACCCGAGCGACAGTTGACCCGCTCCATGAAGAAGCGGCCGACCAGCCCATGCTGATTACCGAGTCCATCGGCCATCACGCTTCGCGAGAGGAGCAGGAGCCGCGCGTTCTCGATCGCGTGTGCAGCCAGAATGAAGTACTTCGCGGAGACTGAGAAACGGCCGCCAGCCAGCGTTCCTACACGCACCTTTTGCACCGAGCGACCGGATTCGTCTGCTTCCATTTCTAGAGCGTTGGCGTAGAGATAAGTCGTCACAGACTTGGCGCGCTGGAGGTCCTCGCGGTAGGCCTGGCCGAAGTGGGTCGGCGGACTGAACTGTGCGATCTGCGGCAGAATGAGTTCACCATCGATTGGGAGCGGCTCCTTACCACGTCGCGGTGTCCAATACGATTCGCGATACTCGAACGGGCCAATCTCGCAGGGCTCATGAGCCCGTCGGTAATAGGGCTCGAGCTGTCGCAACTCGAGAGGCCACCCGCTGTGAGGCACCCAATCACGTTCTTCGAAGTCGATCGGATCGAACGGCAGACACATGCCCCCCCAGGTGGCCGTCGTCCCTCCGAAGAACCGGTTTCGCGATCCGTCCAACGGGTAGTAGGCGTGGCCGACGATGTCCCCTTTATAGAGGGCCTGGGTCTCCGCGTCCGGCTCGAATCCTCCGCTCTCGAGGAGGATGACGCGGAAGCGCTTGTTCCGGAATTCGCGCGCAAGCGCGATGCCAGCGGCGCCGGCGCCGATGATGCACACGTCGGTCTCGAGGACCTGTCCGTCGGAAATTTTTCGCGCGTCGTGGATCATCGGCCATGTCGCTGGTTGGTTGATGAGCGGGGGTGGTAAGCATATGCAAAGTATCGTGATTTTGGTAGTCGGGATGAGAAAAAACAGCGCTGGTTCGCGTAGATTCGGTCGAACCACCCCTCGAGGCGAGGCACCACGCCCGCTAAGATATCCAGTGCCAGTTCCAATAGCGAATGAGGAAATCATTTCTCCAGTAGAGCATGACGTAAACAATCGGCGTGAATACCATGATGAGGCGCCAGGCGGGTATGGTGCGTAGGTTCCAGCCGATGAGGAGAATGATCGGAATGTTGACGGTTTGGAAGCGCAGCAGAGAAGAAAATGGAAGTCGACCGACACCGTTTCCAACGATTACAAACGTCGTATATGCCAGTGCCAGCCACCACAAAAAGCAAATGGCATTACTTGACCTATTGTAAATTGGTTTAAACCAGTTTGGTCCGGATTTTGTCAAAACAATGAGTAAGAACAACATCGAAAAAAATGCAATCTGGTTTTCATAGTGCCAAAAATTCTCTGCATAATTTTTCAAATCTATAATTGAGAAAAACGAGACCTCTTTATCAAACCACGCGATTCCCATTTTTGCTGAAGCAAAAAAATGTCCGAATTGAACACGGCAATAAATCTCAAAGGCAATAAACCCCGAGCAGCTCAGCAAGAAACGGCCCAATACGGCCCGCTTATTGTTTTTGTGTTTGATCAAATCAATGGTTGAACACGCTAGCGTCAGCGCAAGAAACACCTGCTTGACTGACGTCGCGAGCGCCAACAAAGCTGCCAGGCTTTTCCATTTGTTCTTTTGGAATAATATGATTATCCCGATCAAGAACAACCCGATGAGCGGTTCGGTCATGCCGGCAAACCAGTAATAGGAGCCGGGCCAACATAAAATAAATAAGCTGGTTATGAGCAGGCTTTTGATTCCGAGCAGGTCTCTAAGTGGCGCTGACCACAGCAACAGCCAAAATGTCATGGTGAACAAGACGGACAGCAAAGAAAAAACAGCGGTCATCCGTAAATGCGTCAGCGCTTGAACCCCACGTGCAATGAGCGGATATCCTGGATACCAAATGATCACCTTGAGTTCTTCATTTCCATCGTAAAAATTTCGAACGTAACCTTCCTTTGCTATTTCTTCATAATGCGCTGAATCCCATCGATTCAAATCAAGGTAATTGTGCCATCGTGTGGGTTCTTTAGTGTCTTGTATATTATTTTCAAACGCGACGGTGTTTTGTTGTGAGGCAAAATAATACGTTGAAAAAAACGTCATTCCACAATGAATGACGAAAAAACCCAGCGCGATCCAGATAAACCGTTGTTTGGACTTTGCGATGGCAGAAACAAGAAGGTTGTTTGATAGCGGGTTCATTAATTTTTCACGTAAAGGATTAAAATACCCATAGAGGATCGACCATGGTGGATTCAACACGGAACAGGTCGTATAGAAACGGGATCCGTACATAGAGCAAAAAGAGAAAACATCCGATGAAAATTGCAATGTAAATCAAAAATGGGATGTCTTTGTACAATTTTTCTGGCTGCATGGTCAAACTGTTTTCTCTTAGGCCGAGGATGAGATAATAGGCGAATAGACCGGTCACCAGTGGCGTAATGAGCACAAGCTCGAGGTGATAGCGCAACAAAAAGATCCCGAAAAAAAGGCTACTCATCGTCGCATAGTAGATGGCGCTGCCAAGTAAATTCTCTTGTGAATAGAATTGAAATGACTTTCGATAATTGGATGCAATTTGGTTGTTTTCAAAATCCCGAAATTCTGCCAGACGTTTGATGGCCATAAAAAAGGCACCCAACATCCAGTAGGTGATAATCAGGGACAAGGGGGGGATTTTAGTCGGAATCACTACAAACCAACCCAGAAAAAGGCGAATGGGATTGTTGATGGATTCTGTCAACACGTCCAAAACAACCAGATCTTTTGAGCGGATTGGCGGCACATTGTAAATAATGGCCATGACAACGAACGCCACCATGGTTAGGAAAAAAGCGCGGTTAATGCATGCGCTAAGAAGAAGGCCGAGGCTGACCAGGGCGGCCCATTCGAAAACTGCGATGGGCGTTTTGATTTTTCCCAAAGCAGCGGGACGGTGTTTTTTGGTCGGATGTGCTTGATCGCTGGATGCATCTAAAATTTCATTGATGACATAGTTGCTGGATGCAACCAAACAAGCCGCAAGGAGGGCTATTCCGAGCTGAATTGTCGGCCATTCGATTTTGGGATCCAAAAAGAATGCCAAGAAAACGCCGATGATCATGAATATATTCTTGAACCAGTGATCGGGGCGGGCGATTGCAATATATGGCCGCGTCGAGTTTAGGGCTCGGAAGAACATCTCATCTTTCTCCAATGGGAATGGCGGAAAATTTTAGGTGCATTTAATACAAGGATCAATTGTAAGGGAGGTCGTTAAAATACACGAACATGTGACCTTCGATTTGTCATGATCAACCTGGCCTAGCCCGAAATAGCTGGTCCAGATCAACAGTGGAAATACCCAACTGAAGAGATCTGAACCATTCCAAAGAAACGGTACAACGCCGAAGAGACCATTCACAGGCTTCGGGGAGGCGACGTATTGCCGATCCAGGGGAGGCCGTCAGCCGGACTTGCAAGCAGATCGGTGTCAGCGACGAGACCTACAATCGCAGGGCAAGATTTTCGGCGGGATGTGCGCAGCGCCCGGAACCAAATGTCAAAAGTCGCCTGTGGGAGCGCCGCGTCGGGTCGCGTCGAACCTACGCGGAGGTGCGTCGCGCACGCCTGCGGGAACGCATCTCGGTGGAGCCCACCCACACCAGGACACCGCCCAGGGAGCCGGCGAAGAGAAGCTTCTGGTAGGCGGGATTGCGGTAGCGGAAGCGAATTTCGTGCCGGCCGGGCGGGACGGAGATCACCATCAGGTTTGGAGCCGCGTGATCGATCTCCACCTGCAGCCCGTCGACCCAGGCATTCCAGCCGGGGTGGTAGCTGGTCTTGAGGAGGAGCTGCTCGTCACCGCCCGCTGCATCGACGAGCGCGCGGTACTCGTTCGGAGCGCTGCCCTCCTCGACGACGCGGGAACGGGGGGCGGGGAGGGCATGACGCTCGACCAGCAGCGGCAGCAACTCGGCGAGCGAGGCATCGCGCCACGCCGTGCCGTCGCTCGCCGTGTAGTCGAAATGGCCGTTCTCCCCGATGGCGACACGGTCTCCACTGGTTGGCGCCTGGCGGGCGAGGCGTGCGACGACGCCCTTCTCGTAGAGCGCCGTCGAGGTCCAGCGCAAGAAGGGGCGGATTCGCCGGAGGTCGCCAACCACCGTGAGCGGCGTCCGGACGAACGCGAAGTAGCCGGGCGGGTCCGGTGCCTCGAAGACGCGCAGCCCGCCGCCCGCCCACGTCTCGCGGAAGCTTGCGGGGAGCAGATCCGTCTGGCCGTCCCCCACGAGCGCGGCGCCCAGGTTGTAGAGGTGGAAAGCGGCGGGGCTGAAGTCGAAGTACTCCACGTAGTAGAGGCTCAGGGTGTCGTGGTAGCCACGGGAGAAGGACTCGAGCTGCGGACGTGCCGCCAGGGCCGGCAGAAGGTTGAGGTGGAAGTGATTGATGCTCCCCAGGCGTTTGTGGACGAGGAAGCGGGTGTCCGCGTTCTCCCGCAGCTTCGTCAGGGCGCCCGCGAAGCCCGGTTGCGTGGTATCGAAGGTGTGGAGGAAGCGCCTCCCGTTCGTGTAGGTGGCCACCAAGAAACCGACCAGCGCGATGGCGCCGATGGCGTGCAGGCTGCGCGACGCGCTGAGCCAGGCGGGCCCGGAGAGGCGATCGAGCAGCACCGGTAGATACGGGAGAAGACGAGAGGCGCCGAGCGAAGCGAGCGCGAGCCCACAGAAGTGGAGTCCACCGAGATACCGGATCACCTCGAGCTCAGCGTGAAACGGAATCCACGTATAGACGACGCCCCAGGTGGTGCGTCCGAGGAGTAGCGCCACGGTCAGAGCGAACAGTGCGAGGAGCCAGCGGTCGAGCGTCTGCGCGCGCCGGCGCCAGGCGAGGACGATCCCCGCAAAGACCAGTGCAGTGAGCCAGGGGGCGCGACCGTGATCAAAGAGCGCCCCCCCGAGCGCGAAGCGCAGCAGTTCGAGCGGGGGATAGCCGTTTTCGCTCTCGTGCTTCCAGGGAAGACCACCCTGGTAGTCAAGGTTGGCGAGGAAGGGGATCAGCCAGAAGGCGAGGAGCAACAGGGTGAGGCCGTACACCCCGAGCAGCGCCCGCGTGCGACGGACCACCCCGTGCGTCTGCGCGATCGCCAGCAGCGCCGCGGCGAGGCTCGCGTACAGACCGAGGAACGCGTGGCAGAGGAAGGTCAGCGCGAGGAGCAGGGCCGGGGTTCCGTAGCCCCCGGTCCGGGGGTATAGGAGGCGATGGATGCTGCCGAGGGTGAGCGGAAGCAGCAGGGCGCCCCAGGACTGCGTGTAGAGGCCGTTTGCCAGCGCAGAAGAGAGCCCGAGACCGAAGGAGCGGAAATCGTCGACGACGTAGACGGAGAGCCCCAGCGCGATGGCCGCCATGCGACTCATGCCGAGCCAGCGCCCGCCCAGATACCACGCAGCCGGCATGCACGCCCAGACGAAGAGGATGGAAAGCTTGAAGAGTGTGAGGGAGGAAATGAAGTCGCCGCTCAGGGCGGTCAGCGCTCCCATGACCAGCGAAGGGAGGGGCTGGTAGGCCAGGAAGAGCGGGTAGCCGAGGTTGGTCTGGTCGAACCAGAAGTCCGTCTCGCCGGCCTTCAGGTGGTCGGCAATGACGAGGATCTCGGCGTAGTGGGAGGAGTTGTCGTCGCCGTGCGGAGCGCGGCCCGAGGCGAAGTAATCCGGGACGCCGGACACCAGCAATGCCGCCGCTGCCAACGCGAGCAGGAGCGCGGCGCGATGCCGTGGCAGATCCACTTCTGCGTCGATCACATCGCGGGTCCGAAAGGCCAGCGTGGAGGCTCGACGGTGGAGCGCCTGGAGTGGCGACGGAGCGGCCTCAGCGAGACGCCGCTCCGCCGCCGATTACCAGCAGTCGAGGTTCTACTCTGTACAGTCCGTGCACAGGTTCAGGCAATCACGAGCGAACTCGCGATTGAGCTTGTTCACTCCGCCTCCCCTCAAGTTCAGATCGGAGAGGAGATCCGCGTCGCTGAGGCCGTCGCATTGATCCTGACACGGCCAGCCGAACCAGAAATCGGTGTGGTTCTTGAAGAATCCGTGCGAGCAGTCGCCCGCTCCCGTGCCGGTTCCCGTACCCGTGCCGGTTCCAGTGCCGATTCCAGTACCCGTGCCGGTTCCAGTACCCGTGCCGGTTCCAGTGCCCTGGGCGCCGACCATGCTGGCCGGTCCCAGTGCAAATAAGCCAACCACCAGCATCAACGTTCCCAGTATCGCTGCAGTTCGTCCCATTCGGTGTCGCTCCTATTCAGAAGGTGCCCAAAAGAAGGCGCCCAAGATGCCGCTCCAATTCAGAAGATGCGCAATCCAGGTCGGTGCCTTCCTCCGGGTGTTACCTACCATAGTGCGCAGGTGGGTGTATAGAGAAGTTTCTCCTTTCACGATATTTTTTTGGCTTGCGCCGGCTGGCGCACGCGCCCGAATGGCAGGCCCCGCGGGGAGTTACGCCGTCGACGGAGTCGCGAACGCCCCTCGTCCTACAGCGCACCTCGGTAACTCGCACACGATGTGCAACTGGGTCAGTACTAGAGCGTCTTATCATCTAGTTTAAGGAGTGCGGCCAGGCCCGACCCTGGGTGGGGCGGCGCCTTGAGTCATGACACTTTATCCGAGTTTCTCGACACTAACCTTGAGGGGATAAACACCCATCCTGAGAGCTTGGGGCGAGTGACAGCTGCCTGGGCAGTGGGATTGAAGGGGACGGAACGTACGGTGGAACGCACATTGGCAGCGGACATCGCAGTTGGCCGGGGCTCCATCGGCTTGAAACGCGGAAGCTGCATTGCGATCGCGCTCGCCGCCGCACTCCTCTTGTCCACTCAGGCCTCGGAGGCCGCAGAGGCATTCGAGGACGACTTCAACCGCGCGACGCTGGGTCCCGACTGGACCGTGGACAGTGGCAGCTACGCCATCGTGTCGAATGAACTCGTCGAGAACTCCGGCGTGCGATACATCGACGCGCAGCTGCGCTACACCGCCGATTCGACGAGCGACGTCAATCAGTACTCGAAGATCCAGGTCTTGAACGAGACGACGCACACGTTCGGGTTCATGTTCCGGGCGGGCGATCCCAGCGGCTTCCACTACGAAGTACACCTGCCCGAGGGAGGCGCCCAGTGGCGCTGGGAGCTCTACGACCCGGGCTTCGTGACACGCATCGGCGTTTGCACGGGTGACGCCAACCTCTCAGCAGGCGATTGGATCGGGGCTCGTGTCGACGGCGTCGGCACGGATACCAGCGTTTCCGTGTGGCGCTGGAACACGGACCCAGGCGACCACACGAGCTGGGGCATGCCGGACTGCCAGATGGTTCAGGACCCCACATCGGCCGTCGATCTCGGTACGAGTCTGGGAATCCGCAGCTTTACGGGAAGCTCGACGCTCGCCGGAATCGTGGATAACTGGAGTGGCGGGGATTCGACCGTCCCGGTCAGCGTCTTCGACCCGCCGATTCTCCTGGTGCTCGACAAGAGCGGGGCGGGCACGCCGAACTCCATGCGTGATCCCGACGGCGTCGTGCTCGATTCTCAGGGCAATCTCTACATCGGCGCCTGCGGGTGGGGTGTGAGCGATCAGGGCGTGTTCAAGGTCGCCCCGAACCTGCAGATCACGAAGGTCATGGGGGCCGATGGCGACGGCACTCACGCTGCGGACTGCCCCGTCGGTCTCGATGTCGACTCCGCCGACAACGTCTACGTCGCGGCATTCCTGTCCGACAATGTCTTCAAGATTATGACTCCGGACACGTGCAGCACGACCGGCACTCCCTGCACGATCGAGGAAGTCATCGACTCCAGCGGAGCGGGGGTGCCCGGATCCCTCCTAGGCCCGATCGACGTTGCCATCGACAGCCTAG
>SDBV01001653.1_pt1 | contig 33563 bp, 25 predicted proteins | sample 2277081 | NCBI WGS metagenome assembly SDBV01 (sample SAMN10402039, study PRJNA504765) | marine sediment metagenome | isolation source: marine sediment core GS10_PC15, 223 cmbsf | place: Arctic Ocean: Southern Knipovich Ridge | collected 2010 | reverse complement strand
TTTTTCCCGATCATATGCGGGAAGCGACACCCAAGTGCGTCCACGGACCTTGGGATTCTCATGGTAGATCTCAGCCCCGTACCCACCTTTGGCCTTAATGTAGCGGGCGTATTTTCCATCTTCGTAAATCACGTATCCATTAAAGTAGCGGGCGTATTTTCCATCTTCGTCAATCACGTATCCATTGGCTTCATCGGAAGGTAGGGTGAGTCGGACGCTCTTTTGGTTTACTTCATGCAGCGCATCAACAAGCGGCTTCGCGTCGAAGCCCTCCAGAGGTAACATCCGATTGAGGGAAGTTTGCATCCACTCTTTATCCTCCTTTATCTCCTCCTTCATCTCCTCCTTCCTCTCCTTTTCATACACAGGATCTGGTTCATATTTATACCTACGATATCTTGGCGAACCAAGTGGGAAGAACTCACTGGTGGCTATGGTCATTGGATCCACCACACTGAATCCCCCATCATCGTAAGAACGGGTCAAAACAACAGCCAGGAACTTGTTCAAATCGTCCCCCGTTAGCATGTAACCCGAATCCGTGGTATTGAAAGTTACTGTCGGCGATTTCGGCCCGCAGCTGACCGGCATTCCGGCCACCAGCAAGGCCACGATCAACCACCTGTTTCTATTCATGGGAAACACCCCTTTCATGAAAAGCGGGCCGCGTCGCCCCCGGCATAGTGTACTCCGGTCCGCCTGGGCCGCCAAGGCACCCACCCTAACGCCCGATCCCCATCCGCCGGTTGAGCCGATCCGCATTTTCCATTTCTATATTGATTTCCATTTCCGGGCTTAGGTATAGCGTAAATTCACATCGCCAAACTTGTGGAGCACCCCGTTGCGGTATCGGAAAAGAAGCACATATCCGTACGCTGCCATCTCGTTATGGATGGTGTAAACATAGATGAGCACTATGCTTTTTCCACTATCACCCACTTTATACACTGGGAGTGACACTCGGGTGAATCCGCTGGCTTTAGGATACTTTTCATAGAACTTATCCCAGCCGACTTCGCCCAGGTGGGTGCCATATTCTCCATCGTAGTCGATCACGTATCCCTTATTCGCATCCGATCGAAGCGTCAATCGTGTGCTCGCGCGGTTTACCTCATAGAACGCATTTACAAGCGAGTCCGAATGGCTGCCGGTGATAGCCAGGAGTTTCTCTTGAACTTTCTTCCTCGACTCTAAGGGGAGATTGGTTGTAACCGGATTTACGACTGTGAATGTCCCGTAACGGAAGTTACGGGACCAGTGGGACAAGACATGGGCCATGAGTTTGTTCAATTCCTCCCCCGTTAGCACGTAATCCAAATCCGTGGTATTGGGCGATTTCGGCCCGCAGCTGACCAGCATTCCGGCCACCAGCAAGGCCATGATCATTCCCCTGTGTCTATTCATGGGAAACACCTCTTTCTTGGAAAGCTGATTTCATCCAACCAGGGATATTGTACGCTTTTCTGTCACGGTTCTGTCACGGGAACGTCTCAAGCGGCAACCCCCCGGACCAAAAAGCCGGGGAGTCGGGTCGGGATGAAATCGATTCCGGGCGAGGATCGGGGATTCGAGTCAGGGGTGGGGTGTGTCGTTGAGTCGAGCAGCTAAAACCACTTGTGGCAGGCGTCAAAGACGCGCTCAACGGAAATGCGCGTCATGCAGCGATGATCGATAGGACAATGGCGTAGATAGCAGGGCGAACAGTCTACCGGCTCCCGAATGATTGAGCAGCGCCCTGAATAAGGGCTCAATCCCGCCGGATCGGTCGGGCCGAAAATTGCCACAACGGGTGTCCCGACGGCGTCCGCCAAGTGCATAGTCCCCGTGTCATTCGTTATCAGGAGTTTGCAGAATGTCAATACGCTCGCCAGCTCTGTCAGGCTGGTCTTGCCTGCAAGATTGACTGCGCCGGGGCCTGCTGTCCCGGCAACCTGATCTCCCAGCGAAACCTCGGCTGGAGAACCGAGAAAAATGGTTCGGGCCCGCCCCTTTCGAGAAAGGTCCTGCGCCAGTTCAGCGAACTTTTCGGGGAGCCAGCGTTTCGCAGTGCCGTACGCGCCGCCCGGATTGAGCGCGACGATGGGGCCCAAGTTTCCCACGTCTTCCTTAAATGCTTCGTCGAGGATTTCCTTCGCCCGTTCCCGCATTTGGCTGGAGACAGCCAGCGAGGGGGGATGGAATTCAAGAGTGTCCTCCCAGAAGGAAAGCAATCGGAGATAATAGTGGACCCGATGATCCTCATAGTAGTCTCGAGGGTTCGGGAGGCGGTGGGTCAACAGAAACGAGCGTCCCGTTTTCCCTTTGTAGCCGATCCGGCACGGAATCCCCGCCAGGGTCACGGAAAAGGCCGAGCGAAAGGAGCGGGGAACGATAATCGCCAGGTCGTATCGGGACTGCCGCAACTCCCTGCCGTACTTGAAGTTGTCCACGGTGTCTCGAATCCCGCCCAGCTTTGCCGGCCCGAAAACCCGGTTCACGCAATTCAACTGGGAAATCAGGGGCTGATAGGCTGGACGGGCCATCACGTCGATGTCGGCTTCCGGGAACACCTCCGCTGTTTTCCGAATCAGGGGAATCTGCATGATCACATCCCCCAGCCAGTTCGTCGATCGGATGAGGATTTTGCGGACGGAGGAGGGATCCACGGGCGGGGCCTCTCCAGGCACGGGAATCATCTCGATCCGCCTCAAGCCGTCGGGCGCAATATCTACGCCTCCGGGGGGCTGTGTTCGTTCTTTTTCTGCCGGTAGAATCATGGTTTTGGGAGGCGTGAGGAAGGCGCGGGTTTATAGTCGCGGGCTGTGGTGTGCTGCTCGGTCCTTTTCAAATATTCCGGATCGCGGTCTTGGCCGCAAAAACGCCATTCTATCACAGGCCTTTTCTTGATCAAAGCGGTCGCGGAATGAAGTGCCCCCCCCATATCTTGGCCACGGCAAATGAAGGTTCTTGACCATCTGCAATTAAGAGACAATGACATAGGTTCTATTCGGCAAATCTGACCCGGCAGTACTCTTTTACCCAGTTCTTGGTATGGATCGATTTGAGCAAACCCGCTCTCACCCTCTGAAGAAGGCCAGCAGACATGTCTTCCTTAAGAAAACACTTCTTATTCTTAATTAGGTTCTGTACTTTTCCGACCGGTAAAAAGTCTGCTCCGCCAAACTGCACTGAAGATCGGTGCCTGATGAAGGGATGGTCCCCCGGTTCAAGCACAACAGTCTTGTCGGTATGCCATTTCGCCGTGCAAACCATCACGGCTACAACTTCTTCCGGATTTCCATCGGGATCAGTTAAGATAAAATGAAGGTGGGGATTCGGAATCTCGTGAGTGCTAAAGTATATCGAACTTCCCGCGCGGATTAATTCCACTTAGGCCCATAGCCTATCAATTGCCGCCTCTTCTTCGAGAATCTGTTCTATATCCTCGGCGTCCGCTTTGGACACTCCTCCGCCGGTAAGAATCTCACTAAGACTTATAGGAAGGCTCGAGCCGTTCGGATCATGCCATTCAGGCAGCTTGTGCGTATAATCACTTAACTGCCATTGCGTCATATGGGCAAACTCCTGAAAGGTCTTTTCCAGGATTTCTTCGTCAGCCTGTGATAGTTGATCCTTGGGGACATCCTCGACCAACAACCTGACCTCATGTCCTTCTCGTTCTGAGATAAAGCTGTGCCAGTAGGAAGGGTTTGCTGGGTTTGCCTCCAAGTTAATCTTATCGTAGGTCAGGCTAAGAACAGGGCCGTGCGGAAGGGAATAATACCTGTCAAAGGTTATTGGCCTCCCATATTTCAAAAGTGAAGCACGCTCGGCAAGATAAAGAAGCTTAATTAGCTTCATGCAATTCAATCGGCCGCCGGCACGCTTGATCAGATAGGCCGCTGCCTGAGTGGCCTTTCTTTCTTGGAACTTATGCATCATGGCGCCGCCGGATCCTAGACCAGTTAATCCTTCTTTCTAATTGTACATTCTCTCATGTAGGTTATCAAGGAGCGAACCGTCAAAACTGTAAATGCTGGCCCATTCATGCTAACCCACTGCCAGAATAGGACTTTCATGCTTCCCAGTGTGCAGCCAGCTTCGGCTGACCGGGGCGCCGGTTTTTCCTGTTGCGGGCCGCCGGGATTTGTGGTAAAAGATGCAGCCCGTGCTATCTTTAAAGGTTGGGGTCCTGAGTTCGAATCTCAGGACAATCACCAGCCTTATGGTTTAAACTAACATATCCGGCACGCCCGAATCGGGTCGGGCCGGTCATATAGACGTCTCAAGCGTCCCCATCGTCTAGCCTGGCCTAGGACACAGCCCTTTCAAGGCTGAAACACGGGTTCAAATCCCGTTGGGGACGCCATTTTTATGCCTGGACGATTACTTTACCTTACCTTAAAGAAAGAATGGATGTCCTCATTCCGGCCTCTGTCGGTCCTCTTCTTTTTCCCGGGCTGCCTTGACGGGTTTTCGCCCGGGGGATATGATCATCTCGGAGTCGGGTTCCTGTCACACTCACCAAGTCTTAGCTATGTTCGGACAATATCGAAATATTCTTTCCTTTGCGATGCTCCTTCTTGTTTTCCCGGTTGCCCTTCCGGTTTCGGCGGATATTGTCCATCTGAGGGGTGGAGGCCAGATCGAGGGCGACATCATCGAAGAAACCGCGGACTATATCGTGCTTAAGCCCTTTGTTCTTCGCGGCGAGGCGGGAGAGCGGCGGTATCCCATGGACCGCGTCATGATGATCGAAAGGGAAACGCGCGAACAGAAACAAGCCAGGGAGGAAATACGGATGCGGGCGATGGGATTGGTTGAGTACCAGGGGGAATGGCTCACCCCTGAAGAAAAGACTGCCCGCGAGGAAGAAGATCGGCTCAAAGTGGAAGAAGAGGTGAGACTGGCAGAAGAGGAGGAAAGGAGAAAACAGGGGGAAGAAGAAGAGGCACGTCAAAAGGAGCAAATGAAGCAGCGGCTCGAGGATAGCGCAAAAAAATTTGACCGGGTTTGGGTACAATACTTGAAGGCGGCCGGCCTTATTCTTGTCGTTCTTGTCGTCGGGTTTGTTATTGTATTGCGATTTTTTAGTGATTGATTCCGCCTTTACCTTCCTTTCTTCATCAACACAAAAGCAATTCAGGCGTACCCTACGGCTGCGGTTCGCCGTTCAGTTCGTGACGCTATCTTTCGTCTTGCTTGCCTCCAGTTGTCAGAGGCAGGACACCCTTGTTCATGAGTTGGTAGCCGGCGGCACTGTCCAGGACCTCTACCGGGCATTGGTGCTCATAGAACCTATCCAGAGCGATACAGAGCTCGATTACATCTATCGAATTATTGCGGAGGTTGAGTCGCAAATCGAGGAGCCGGGGGAGGAGTCCCTGCCAAGCCAGGGACAATCGCAGGAAACGTCTGCCGATCGGGATGCTTGGAAAGCGTTGCTCTCCCAAGCCCTGAGCGCGAGAGACAGCTACCTTGTATGGAAGGGCGATTACGACCTGAAGAAGCAGATACTCCTGGAGATCGGGACGGCAGTAGACACTTACCGGGCCCGGTTCGGCGAATTCCCGCCGGACTGGAAGGCCCTTCTGGAATCGGATCTGGTGGCGGCTTCTCCAGAGGGAGAAGTCCTGGACCCTTGGGAGAACCCTCTGCACATCACCATGCAGGCGATGGGAGAAAGAAATCGCCTGGAGATCCGATCCTTCGGCCCGGATAAGACTCCCGACACCGAAGACGATCTGCTGTTCGAGATAGAAGGCTGAAACGACCCGCGCGACTGACGGCTACTCGGCCGATCCTTCCGCTTCGAGAGCCTCGATCCCTTCTATAACTTCATCGGCCGACTTCTTGAGGGATGCGAGCTCTTCGGCCGTGAGCTCCACCTCGATCACCTCTTCGACTCCGCTCCGCCCCAGCTTCACAGGGACACCGACATAAACCTCTGAAAGGCCGTACTGGCCGTCCACGCGAGCACACGCGGGCAGAACGCGCTTTTCATCCCGGAGGATACTGGCAGCCATGACCGTGACCGACGCGGCAGGAGCATAATAGGCGCTCCCTTTCTTCAGCAGGCTCACGATCTCTCCTCCACCTTTTCGCGTTCGCTCGATGAGGGCATCGATTTCATCTTTCGGGAGGAGTTCACTGATGGCGATTCCCGAAACGGTTGTGTATCGCGCCAGGGGTACCATCGAGTCCCCGTGTCCGCCCAGCACGAAAGCGTCCACGTCCTTCACCGAGCAGCCCAGCTTGTCCGCAATGAAGCAGCGAAAACGGGTGGAGTCGAGGACACCGGCCATTCCCATCACCCGCTCCGGCGGGAATCCCGTCACTTTCTGGATCAGGTGAGTCATCACGTCCAAGGGATTCGTGACGACGATCAGGATGGCGTTCGGCGCCACGTTGGCCAGGTTTTCGCCGACCGAGCGGGCAATCTGTGCGTTCTTCTTCAGAAGATCCATCCTGGACATTCCCGGCTGGCGGGGGAAACCGGCTGTGATGACGACAAGGTCGGAATCTTCGAGGTCCTCGTACTTGTTCGTGCCGGTTATGCGGCAATCATAACCGTGCACAGGGGCCGCCTCGTACATATCGAGGGCCTTGCCCTGAGGCATGTCCTCGACGACATCGAACAGGACGATGTCCCCCAATTGAAGTTTTGCAATGTCCAGAGTTGTCGTGGCGCCTACGTTGCCGGCGCCGATAACCGCGATCTTATTTCGTTTTGGACCCGGCATGTGAAGTCACTCCTTTCTGCAGCGAGGACCGACCGCTGTTTCCGCAGATTTCAGTCGGCCTCTTCCAACATGGATTTGGCTTTTTGAACGATGGCTTGTTGGGTCGATTCAACGTTTCCCTTGGTGAGGATCCCTGCGGCCCGAGGATGCCCGCCTCCGCCGAAAGCAGCAGCCAGCGCGCTGACGTCGATTCTTCCCTTCGACCGGAGGCTGACCTTGACGGTTCCGTCAGGACGATCCCGAATGAGCAAACTCATAGCGACCTTTTCAACCGACAACGGATAATTGACGAATCCCTCCAGGTCTTCCTCTTTGGCTCCTGTGGAGTCGAACATGTCCTGGGTGACGCGCAGGCAGGCGATTCGACCTTCGTCCGCTGATTCAAGCGTACCCAGAACCTTCTTGAGAAGAAAGGCCTTTTCCCAGCCATCTCGTTCGTAAATCCTCCCGTGCATATCGCTGGGGGAGACGCCGAGCTTGATGAGTTCTCCCGCGATCCGATGGGCTTCCAGCCCCGTATTGGAAAATCGGAAAGACCCTGTGTCTGTCATGATGGCGACATAAATTGCCATCGCCGATACCGGGTCGATCCGGGAGTCGGTATACTCAATGAGCTGATAAATCATCTCGCCCGTCGAACTGGCGTTCTTGTTGACAAAATTCTCCTTGGTAAACGGCTCGTGAGTTGCGTGGTGGTCGATGGAAACGGTCAGGGCCTCTACGCTGGGGAGTCGATTGCCCAGTGCGCCCAGTTGAATCGGACTGCTGACGTCCACGATCAGCACGACGTCATGTTGGCTCAATTGAGGGCCGTGAACATCATCGCGGTAAACTTGAATCTCCTTGTCCGGATCCAAGAACTCCAATAAAGCAGGCACCGGATCCGGACATATCTGTGTGACCTCTTTCCCCAGTGACTTCAAGAAACGGGAAATGCTCACAACTGACCCGAGTGCATCCCCCTCGGGATTGGCATGGCAAGTAACGGCGAATCGCTCGTGTTTCTTAAAGATATCTAAGAGACGGTCCCAGTCGAGGCTCATTAGCCGGAGGCCTCCTTCAAGGCCGAATAGCTCGGGACAGCTGATTTGGGTTTATTGGCAAGGGGCGCGTAGTCTGGGATGTGCAACTCAGTCGGACACGAAAACAGGATCCGAAAGCCCGACTAGAGCAGGAACACCAGTGTTTCGGGTCTATGCGCCTTTCGGGAATACTAGCACAGGCAGGAGGGCAAATCCATACATTGATCCGGCGGAGCGGAGCGGCATCTTAAGCCTCCTGCCACCCCTCCGGACCGATATCTCTAAGCGCCGGCGCGGCACAGATCGAAGGGGGCGACCCGATTCTTCAGCTCCTCGGAAAGCTCGTCGGTCCGTTCCGGCCCTAAGTCCAGGAATCTCTCCACTTCTTTTGAAACGGCGGGCTCACTATTGTCGCCGCCGGTCCCGGCGCCGATGAGCCGGCAGAGATAGCTTCCGGCGTGGGTCGCGGCGGTCAAGTGGAAGTAACTTCGCGCGCTCGTGGGGTCGTGGTGCCACTGAATCGCCGTAACCAGGTCATTGGGGAGACGCCATCTTTCAGCGACCCAAAGACCGATCTCCGGATGTGTGACGCCCAGAATGGACGATTCGATTTCAAACAAGGTTTGATTTGAGACAGCCGCCTGAGCAACGACTTCCTGGTACTTATCGGGAAAGCAATCATCCGCAACGGTCTTTCCGACGTCATGCAAAAGGCCGGCGACGAAGCCGCGGGCCGAATCAAGATCGCTTTTTTCAAGTAACAACTCCGCCGCCACCGCAGTTCCGAGATTGTGCTCCCACAAGCCCGCGCGATCGAATCCTGTCTTGGAGTGTCCTCCGAACATTTCAAGAGTCGATATGGCCAACACGAGACGGCGGATCTGCTGGTATCCCAGCAAGGGGACAGCCTCGCCGATCTTCCCGATTCGCCGAGAGAATCCATAGAAGGCAGAGTTGGCAACACGGAGGATCTTGGATGTGAGGGACTGGTCCTGCTCGATCAGTTCCGCCAGGTCCTGGGCCGAAGACTCCGGCGATCCGACGAGGGAAAGGCACTCCCACATGATCGAGGGTAACGCGGCGAGCTCTTCGACGTTGTCAACAGTTCTCTTATAGGAATTCTGGTCTGAAGTGGACATTTCAGTTCATTCTAACTCACAATCGACCTTTTGGAAAAGCATATTTGTTGAAAATTTCTTGCATTATTCGCTTGTTGACTCGTGGTGTTGCCATCATGCGGATATTCCCCTTCGCTCTTCCGCCGCTGATTTATCGCCTGGACCATCGAAGTTAGGCGGAACGGAGCTCATCCATTTTCCGGTTATAAGCGAGAATCAGATCACGGCGGCTCAGCATTCCGATCACTCTTGCGGGCGTGTCCTGGGTGAGGACAGGCAATTCGTCATACTCCGCATCGGCCAGTTTTGTCAAGGCCGAATTCAGGTCTTCGTCGGGGTCCAGGTGGGTGAACTTCGCATCCCCCACGTCCTTGGCAATGATGAGGGCAGACTCGTATAGATCTGTTTCTGTGAATATTCGCCTGATATCGTCCAGGGTGATGATCCCGGAAACCTCCTGGCTCGCATTGACCACAGGAAAAGTGGAGCGGTTGGATTCGGTGACACGGGAAAGGATTTGCCGAAGGGGCATGTCCTCCCGTATCAGGTCCGTCTCCGAGATCGCACTCAGCGCTTCCCTCACCGTCACCGCCTTCAGAATATCCAGCGTGAAGTGTCCCCGATGGGCAGGGGAGTCTATCCGGGCGCTGACCTGTTTGTCATAAAGCGTGTACCGCTCGCCCGTGAACAGGTAAGCGAGAATTGTTGTCAGCATCAGTGGGACCAGTAGTCCGTATCCGGACGACATTTCAGACACCATGATCAAAGCGGAAACCGGCACCTTAGCGATCCCGCCGAAAAATCCCGCCATGCCTACCAGGACGAAGGCCGGCATGTCGGAAAGTCCCACCAGATCGGGCAGGAACATATGACACAACTGGCCAAATACCCCTCCGAGCAGTCCCCCAATCACGAGGGATGGCGCGAACACCCCGCCGCTCCCCCCGGAACCGATCGTGAGCGAGGTTGCGACGATTTTCAGGAGTACGAGTTGGGCCATTATCGCCAACCCCAATTGCCCGTCGATCGCCTTTTGAATCCAACCATAGCCCATTCCAAGAACCTCCGGCCGGAAATAGGCGATCAGGCCGACCAGCAGTCCTCCAACCGCCGGTTTGAGATGGGGTCGAACCTTCCATTTCTCCAAGAACAGAGCCCGGACGCCATAGAAGAACTTTACATAGAGGATTCCGACAAGGGCGCACAGGATTCCCAACAAGGCAAATAGGGGGAGAACTGAGGGATGCTCGAAGCGGAGACCTTCGATGTTGGTGAAAATGGCCCCCCAGCCGAATCCAGCCAGCGGGCAATAAACCGAATAGGCGACGATGGATGAGATAAATGTAGGAATGATCGCCTCGGACTCAAACTCCGGCTCTTTGTAAAGAACTTCTGTGGCGATGAGCGCTCCTCCCAGCGGGGCATGGAAGATGGCCCCGATACCCGCGCCCGCGCCGGCCAGCACGAACAGGCGGCGTTCCCGATCGGTCAAGTTCAGTTTGGTGGCCAGGAAAGAGCCGATTCCGGCCCCAATTTGGGCAATTGGGCCCTCACGCCCTGCCGATCCTCCCGAACCGATAGTGAGCGCTGAGGCCAGCATCTTCACCAAGGGAACGCGCGGCCGAATGTGTCCTTTCCCTTGGTGGAAGGAATCGATCATGGCGTCTGTTCCATGCCCCTCCGCTTCCGGGGCGAAAGAGAAAACAATGAGCCCGGCCGCCAGCCCGCCTAGGGCCGGGACAAGGATAAGCAGCCACCGTCGGTTCGGCGGTTGGGGCACCTGCACCTCCGGCGCAATGTCATCACTGATTCGTTCTCCACCGGGGGCCGGAGGTTCATATTGCGCCACACCGCGAAGAAGGAGTCGGCTGCTACTCTCTAACACGGTATTGAATAAGAGTGCGCCCAGGCCGGACATCGTGCCCAGCAGGACACTCAGCAGGATCAAGCGGGCAATTCCCTTGGAACGAAGTTCCTCGAGATATCGCAACAGGTGTGTCCTATAAGTATTTGCGACTCGATTGGTCATTTTGTGGGCGGATTAGTTCGTCACCTGTTCTGTATCCAGTGCGGTCATCCTATTCGCACTCAGATCCTCCGCGTGCACCTTTGCCGAATTAAACCACTTCAGCGGGCGGATTGGAAACCCGATGGCTTCCACAATCCGATCCGTGGCCTTATCTTACACGCTATCGGGTCTCCAACTCGAATAAGCGTGTTGGGCTCAGGATTTATCCTGGGGTTTGGTCTTCTTGGGAAGTCTCGTCGGGAGGTGGCGGGTCGACATGCGTGTCCTCATCAGGCGCGGGGGCCTTGGGAGCCGGTGTCAGCGCCGTGTCCGCGGAGGGAGAAGCGGGAACTCCCGGAGGCGGGGTGATGATGGTCTCACTGGAGGATGGCGGGACATAGGAGGCGGATTCCTTGACTTGCGGCTCAATCTCCCGCAGGGCGTCCCGCAATTCGCTTGCCGTATACCTATCCGCGGGGTCTTTGGCCAGACACTTCATGATGGCGGCCTCAAGGGCTTCGGGAACTTCGGGCCGGATTTCTCTTAAGTTGGGCGGGGGCGTGTGGACATGGTGATAAACCAGGTCTCCTTCGACAAACGGAGCCTTTCCAGCCAGCATCTCGAACAGCATAATCCCACTGGCATACACATCGGTGCGGCCATCGGTCTTCATTCCCTGGATTTGCTCCGGGGACATGTACCTCCAGGTCCCCATCACGGCTCCTTCCTTGGTCAGGAGACTGGCATCCTCGATGTGCGCGAGCCCGAAGTCCATGATTTTTACCGTGGAATCCGTCTGCGTCAACATGACATTTTCGGGCTTGATATCTCGGTGGATGATCCCCTGGCTATGAGCTGTGGCCAGCCCGTCGGCCACTTGAAGGGCGAGCCTGACCGCGTAGCCGATCGGAAGCTTCGGTTCTCGGTCCAGGATGTCCCGCAGGGAAACGCCCTCGACAAACTCCATTGAGATGAAGCTTTCCCCTTTTTCCTCGCCGATGTCGTACACACTGATAATGTTTTGATGGTTCAAGGCGGCGACGGCGCGGGCCTCACGCAGGAACCGTTCCCTCAGCTCAGCGTTGTCGCTGAAACGGGAAGGTAGAACTTTCCAGGCCACCGTCCGGTCCAATTTGCTGTCCTTGGCCAGGTAAACGACTCCCATTCCCCCTTCGCCCAGTTTCTCGAGGATCTGGTACCGGCTCTTCGTGCCGACAGTCATTTTCTGATAGTCCTCAAAGCTTCCTTCTCCGGCCGGCGTGCCTGAAACAGCCGACGATTTCTGGCCTTCTCCAAACACGGAAACGAGATTGGAGACTCGCTCCAATCGGCTGTGAACATCCTTGTAGCTATAGTCAACCGCAAGAATTCGTTGGAAGATTTCAACTGTTTGGGGATAATTTCCAGCCATCTCATTGGCGTAAGCCAGTCCGTAATGCACCTGGATGTTCTCAGGAGTGACCTGTCTCTCTTCACCAAGACATTCCGAATACCGATCGATGGCAAGCGCATACATCTGTTTATCAAGGAAGCACTCCGCCAACCGTTCGAGGGTTCGTGTCCGGTACTCCTGTTCTGAGGAGATATGCTGGAAGAGCCGGATCGCCTTATCGATCTCTTTCCTCTCTTGATAGAGGATTCCAAGATTGTAGTAGGTCTCTGGTCCTGCCGTTTGCCTTTCCAGATCCCTTTCGTAGGCCGAAACGGCTTCATCAGTTTTCCCTGCCTGGGTAAACAGCGCGCCGGCCTTGCCGAACCGGTTGGCGCGTTCGAACGACTGGGCGGCTTCAAGCGGTTTCTCCACAGAAGCGTATATCTCTCCCGCCCGATCGTGGATTTCGGCCTTGGAGAAACACTCCGCCGCCTTTTCAAGGACTCCCACTTCTTCGTAGACTTCCGCCGCCTTGGCGAATTCTCCCGCTTCCTCGTACAGTTCGGCAGTCTTGCTTTGCTCGCCCAATTTGGAGCTCAAATCCGCCGCTTTGAGGTAATCTCCAGTCTCCTGATACAGCTCTGCCGCCTTCTGAAGGTTTCCGTCTGACTCGAATAGGCTCGCAGCCGAGGTCAGATCGCCTCCCTTCTCAAAGCAGGCCGCCGCCATGCTCTTGCAGTCGTGCAGAGCAATCTGTGTTATGCCGCGCTTGAAATGTCCGAGCAAGATAGAGGAGCCGTCAGGAGCCGGCGCCACCTTCATGGCCCGGTCGCGGAGCGGCTCTTCCCAGAGGACTTCCTGGTCGACGTTTAGAATGGCTACCGTTTGGTTGCACGCGAGGACCATCAAAGAGCTTCCGGGAAGGAAGGTCACATCGTGGACAACGTCGTGGTGTTCATATGACCAAACGAGACGTCCTGTCTCCCTTTCGAGGAGCACCACTGTGCTCATTCCCACCCCGGCGACCACATACTTGCCGTCCTCGTCCAGGTCGACTCGGTGTACCCAGTCTCCTGCATTGTGCCGCCAGATTGCTTTCCCTGCCGAGTCCACGAGATAAACGTTCAGGTCTCCGGATCCCACAGCGGCATGATTCTTTTCCGGCGATAGGCGTACGCTCCAGACCTTGTAGCCGGTTTCAAATTCCCATCCACCTGCCTTGGTGTGGTCGAAAAGGTACGCCTTGTGATTGCAACATCCCACCAGCACAAAATGCCCGTCCGAGGAGATGTCTACGCTCCGCACCTCAGCCGGGAATCGTTGCTTGCGGATCATGTTCTTGTTCTCGTCCATCAGGTAAAGACCCCGGTTCTGGGTGCCCATGGCGAAAAGAACGGGATCGGTTGAGGCGGCCAGAGACCGGATTTGTCCGCGCTCCGGAACTTTCAACTTCCATTGCAGGCCTTCCTGGGGCGAAATCAGGACCGCTTCGCCCGAAGCAAACCCGGCCATAATCTTCCCGTTGGCAGGCGAAATGGCAATCGCCGTTACCGGGGCGGACTCTTCGAGGAGAATCTCTTGTTCTCCGCTGTAGGTTCGCTGAAAGATCTCGGCGGCTTTGATCGCTCCCTTTTCGGACCGCTCATACATCAGGGCCGCTTCGTAGAGGCGGCGATTTTTCTCGTGCAGGCTTCCGGCTTTTTCGAAATCCCCCAATTCTTCGTATAGGGGGGTCGCACTCGACCATTCCTCGGCCTTCTCGAATAGGGTGGCCGCTTTGGCTTTCTCGTCGATTGCCAAATAACACTCCGCACCCCTTTTGTAGGACTCGATTTCTTCGAAGAGGGCTGCCGCTTCTTCAAGCTTTCCTGCTTGGGCGAGTGCTTCAGCCGCACTGGCGAGATCCCCTTCCTGCCTGAAGAGATCCGCCGCACTCAGAGGGTCGCCCTTCTGGGCCGCGACCTCTGCCGCCTTCTTCTTCAAACCCGCTTCTTGATAGGCTCGAAATGCATTGTCGAGATCGCCGATCCGTTGATACAGGTTTCCTGCATGGCCGAAGTTTCCATCGCGATCCGCTGCATCCGCAGCCGTTGCCAAGTCGCCCAGGCGTTCAGCGATTGCAGAGACCCGATCCCAGCGTTCAGAACGCTGGTAGCACTCCAACGCTTCCTGAAGCCGGCCCAACTCCTCGAGCACGTCGCCTGCCTTGCCGTGTTCGCCAATTTGCTGGTAGACCTCGGCCAGCTTTTCGTGGTCTCCGGTTTCCTTGAATATCTCGATTGCCTTATCGATTTTGCCCCGATCCAGCAATCTCTCGGCTTTTCTTGTCAGATCCTTTGCCATGGATAGTTCAAAGCCTTTTTAGTGGATGACACGTTCAACGCCGATTACCAATGATACCTTCCGCCGGCACCCTATGTTCGGCAATGGGGTCGCTCCCCGAGCTCACAGGGAGATGTCCATTTCCTTCGACTCCACCCGAGACTTGAGTTCTTCGAGAGTCAGAGGTGAGGCGCCTACCTCCTCCATTCCAGAGAAAGGCGTGACCCGGAGAATTTCCTCGAGGCTCGTCACGCCCTCCAGCGCCTTCAGGAGTCCCGCCTCTTTCATCGTGATATAGTCGGTCGAGGTGCGGGCAATCCGCTTCAGGTCGCTCGTTCCCTTTCCGTCCAGGAAACCGTCTCGAAGAGGTTCATTCACGTTGAGCAACTCAAAAAGTCCTGTCCGCCCGAAGTACCCTGTGTTTTGACATTGAGTGCATCCTTCGGCGACGAAGAAGTCATGCTGATCGGGATCAAAGTCCCGAACGTTAAACTCTGCCAGCACCTCCGGCGGCGGGCCTTGGGGGCGCTTGCAATAAGGGCACAATCGCCTGACTAACCTCTGGGCCACCACAAACACGGATGTCGACGACAGGAGGAATGTCTGGAACCCCGCCTCCATGAGACGTAAGATCGCCCCGAAGGTATCGTCGGTGTGGAAGGTCGTGATGATCTTGTGGCCCGTGAGCGCAGCCCGGAGGATTCCGCCGGCCATTGCCGAATCGAAAATCTCCCCTATTACGATCACATCGGGGTCCTGGTGCATGATAGTGCGGACGACACTGGTGAAATCCTCCGTCGTGGCCAACTGCACGTGTCCTTGAACCACACCCTCGATGGTGTACTCCACCGGATCTTCCACGGTGATGATTTTTCTCTGCATCTCGTTCAAGTGATTGATGGAGGAATACAGGGTGGTCGTTTTTCCGCTCCCCGTAGGTCCGGTGATGAGCACTATCCCGGATGGGCTTTCCAGGGCCCTCTTGAACTGGACCGTTCCTCGGGGGGGGAACCCCAGGTCATCGACATCGAGGATTCCCATATCCTTTCTCAACATGCGCATCGTGACGGTCTCGCCGAATATGCTGACGAAGAAGGAGACCCTCACGTCAATGTTCACGTCCTCGATCTTGGCCATGATCCGCCCTTCCTGGTACTCCTTCGTCTGGGTTACGTCGAGGTCAGCCAGGATTTTTATTCGGCGGAATAGGGACTCGGCTATGTGGCGGGGGAGGTCGGTCTTGTGGACCAGGAACCCGTCAATGCGGTAGCGCACACGAATTCGATCGGCCATTTGCTCCAAGTGGATGTCCGAGGCCCTTTCCCGGATGGCGTCGATAATCAAATAATTGCAGAGGTCAATGGCCTCCCGATCGACATCCTGTTCGGTGATTTCCCTGTCGGTGATATCAACCCGGGACAGATCTCCTCCCCCCATGCCGATCTTGCTGTAGGGAACGACTTCCCCTGTGGCACCCAGGCCACGCTCCCGAACCATAATTCCGATCACTTCATCCAGTTTCGTCTTGGAACAGATCGCCAGCTCGAGTTTGTGGTTGAATAGATCTTCCAGATGGAACAGGAGGGCTTCATCGGGGGGACCGGAAACGACAATGGTCGTGATCCCTTCGCTTTCGAAAAGCGGAAGGATGGAATGCTGTTCGATAAAGGAACTCGGGAGCTGGGAGAGGGTTTTCTGGTCGACCATCCTCGGATAGGGCACGATATACGGCATATCCAGTTGCTTGCTGAGCGCCTTAGCCAGATCCTCTTCTGAAATAATTCCCAGCGAAGTCAGCGTTTCCCCCAGTTTTCGGCGCGTTGTCCTCATTTCCTGAAGAGCAAACTCCAGATCCTGGCGGGAAATAATGCCGCTTTCCACCATGAATTCCCCTAAGAGGATCCGGCGCTTATACTTGCTCATGATGGACCGGAGCTGCCGCCGGGTGACGTACTCCAGGGTCACAAGAATATCGCCCAGTCGCTGCTGTTCCTCTTTTTGAATCTGCAGCGCCTCTCGAAGATGGAACTCGTTAATGAGGTTTTCTTTGAGGAGAAGCTCGCCTATGCGGAGAAAACGAGAGGACGGCGCGCCTTCTTGTGCCTGCTGTCCTGCCGCGACCTGTGCAGGTACTGCCATATCCAGTCCCTCAATGGTTGTGGTGGTGGTGGTGGGAAAGCGTCACAACCTGCCTTCTGACAAGCACTTAAGATGTTGCTTTATTATATTCCTCTCGCCAAATCTTGTCAAGAAGGGACAGAAAAAATCCCATCCGCTTTTTCCGGGCTGGCGCGAGTGCTCTATGAGTTGCCAATCTTCGGCGATTTCGGCAGAATGCGGGGGATATTCGGCATACACCACGCGTCCATGGGCGCAGAACTAAGTTGAAGGTTCGCAAGAACTTGGGTGGGCGGCTGCCCTACCCAAAGCCAATTGAATTGACATGTTCATCGATCGTGCAAGAATCTTCGTGAAGGCAGGGGACGGCGGCAACGGATGTGTAAGTTTCCGGAAGGAAAAGCGCGTTCCCCGAGGCGGACCGGACGGGGGGGACGGGGGTCACGGGGGGAGCGTGATCCTGGAGACCTCTTCCCAGTTGGTGACCCTTGTTGATTTCAGATATCGTCCGCATTGGAAGGCCCAGCGCGGCGGGCATGGCCAGAGCAAAGATAAACACGGTCGCAATGGCCGGGAATCGCTACTCAAGGTTCCTTGTGGGACGGTCGTGATGGAGAAAGACGGGGCTCTGATCGCGGATCTGCGATTTCCGAACGATCGATGCGTCGTCGCCAAAGGCGGCCAAGGCGGTCGCGGGAATGCCTTTTTCGCCGGTCCAAGCCGGCAGACCCCTCGGACTGCTACCAAAGGCCAGCCCGGCGAAGAGAAGAGTGTCCGCCTTGAACTCAAACTGGTGGCGGACGTGGGACTGGTGGGAAAACCGAATGCGGGCAAGTCGAGTTTGTTGGCGGCCATATCCCGGGCCCATCCGAAGATCGGGCACTACCCCTTTACTACCATAGAGCCGAATCTCGGAGCGGTTATGGGGCCGAACGAAATGCCCTTCATTGTGGCGGACATGCCCGGACTGATTGAGGGAGCCAGCCAGGGGCACGGTTTGGGTATCGATTTCCTCCGGCACATCGAAAGGACACGGGTCCTGGCGTTTGTAGTGGATGTGACGGCGTCCGATCCCCTTGAGGATCTCGAGGTGGTCCGGTCGGAAATGGAGCAATACCGGGCCGAGCTCTCGACCCGGCCGTCAATGGTGCTCTTGAACAAGATTGACCTCGTTGACGCGGGCAAGATCAATCTCAGAGAGATTTCCGACCGTGTCCGGCAAGCCAATTCCAAGGTTTTTCCCATTTCGGCCCTCGAGAAGCTCGGTTTCGAGCCGGTCGTCGAGGCGATGGATGAAATCGTGACCGCGGAGAGGGCACGGGAATATCAGAATACCGATCCTCCTTAGGGTCTGATGTTCCGGCTGACCAAACATTTCCCTCTCGTTCCCAAGTTCAACTTGGGAACGAGAGGCGGGATTAAAGTGCGACCTCAGTACACCGAAGAATTCCCCAATGGGTGAGGCACGAATCAGTGCAAATGAAAGGCCGCAGACCGTTCGGAGCATGAGTCATGGACTGCTTATTTGCCATGTCATCTGGTATACTTAAGCCTCAAACATACTTCGGGATAGAGCCTGTTGATTACGGAACGTTTGGAGTCTGGAAGATTCCTCTCGTATGAAACCATGAAAGCAATTCTGGACCAAATTCGGTTGGATACTAAGAGGATCGTTCTCAAAATCGGGAGCAGCCTCTTCTGTCCAGTGCCTGGGAAATTCGACAGGTCGATATTGGCCGGGTTGGCGGAGGACTGTGCCGCCCTGTTCGAGGATGGAATCCGGCCTGTCATTGTCTCTTCCGGCGCTATGGCCGCAGGCATCACCCGGATGAATACCGACCCTTTTCCGGCTTCGTTGCCGCAGAAACAAGCCATAGCTGCCATCGGCCAAAGCCAGCTGATGCGCGCGTATGAAGAAGCCCTTTCCGTCCATAACCTGATCCCGGCCCAAGTGCTGGTAACGCAGGACAATTTTGAAAACCGCCGGACCTATTTGAATATTCGGAATACGTTGGAGGCACTGCTGAGGCTGGACCGTGTTGTTCCCGTCATTAATGAGAATGACACCGTAGCGGTTGAAGAGATCACCTTCGGGGACAACGACATCCTGTCGGCGATCATCGCGAGCAAGATCGATGCGGATGCGCTTTTCCTGCTGACGGATGTCGATGGTATTTTCGAGGTTGATCCGGAAACGGGGAACCGGACAGACCGGCTGATTGAAGAGATAACGAACCTGGAGGACAGCGAGCTGAGCACCCACGCCAAAGAGTCCAGCAATCCATTGACGCGCGGAGGAATGGTCTCGAAACTGCAGGCCGCACGGATTGCGACTCTTGCGGGGGTTCCCGTTATTATTGCGTGCGGCCGGAAGCCCCGGATTGTGACCGAGGTGCTCAAGAAAGGGGGGGCGCGGACATTCATCCCCGCCCAGCGGGACTCGGTTTCTCCCCGAAAGAGATGGATCGGGTCGCTTCCGGTTCGTGGCACGCTCACAGTGGACAGTGGAGCTGAGAGTGCTCTTGTGCGAAACGGGAGAAGTCTCTTGCCAGCGGGGTTGACGGAAGTCAAGGGAGACTTTTCCGTCGGGGATGCGGTCCAGGTGTGCGGCCCTGACGGCCGAGAGCTTGCCAAGGGACAGTGCAATTACTGCGCGGCGGACATTGAAAAGATCAGGGGGCACAAGACATCGGAGATCGAGTCCATCCTGGGACGGAAAGACTACGATGAAGTCATTCATCGAGACAATTTGGTTCTTCTGACTTCGACTGCCGGATCGGAGGCAAACTGATGGGATTCAAGGTGGCGGCCAAGGTGGACACAGACCTTGACCAATACATACAGACTCTATGCGCCGACGCGCGTGAAGCGTCCCGGGCTCTGAACCGGGCTTCCAGCGCCGTCAAAGACGACGCCTTGAAGCGGATGGCGGATGCGCTCGACCGAGACCGAAAGGCCATCAAGGCGGCAAACGAAAAGGACCTCGAAGAAGGGAAAGCGAAGGGTCTCAACACGCCGCTGATGGGACGGTTGGAACTGACCGAGAAGCGGATCAACGCGATGATCGATGGGATACGGAACGTCGTCGCGTTAGTGGATCCGGTGGGGCTCGGGGTCAAGTCATGGGTCCGGCCGAATGGCCTGCGCATCTCGCAGGTTCGCGTTCCTATAGGAGTGGTAGGCGTGATCTACGAGTCGCGGCCGAATGTCACCGCCGATGCGGCGGTTCTCTGTCTCAAGTCGGGAAACGCGATTGTCCTTCGCGGAGGATCCGAAGCGTTCAATTCCAATTCAGCCATTGCGGCGATTCTGTCGAAATCCGCCGAGGCTGCGGGTCTTCCCGCGGAGTGTATCCAGCTAATTGGGACTACGGACCGGGAAGCGGTCAACATTCTTCTTGCTCAGGATAAAACCGTGGACCTGATCGTGCCTCGGGGCGGCAAAGGGTTGATGGAAACGGTCATCCAACACTCCCGAATCCCGGTGATTTTCCACTATGACGGGATTTGTCATACTTATGTTGACGAGGATGCGGATGTGGATATGGCCCACCGGGTTGCGTTCAACGCGAAATGCCAGCGTCCGGAGGTTTGCAACGCGATGGAGACGCTCCTGGTGCACGAGGCGATAGCCCCTGCCTTCCTGCCGGCAATCGCGAAGTCGCTGAAGGAAGCGGGTGTGGAGATACGCGGGTGCGAACGGACGCGCGAGTACGTTCCGGACGCGAAAGAGGCGACTGAGGAGGACTGGCGGACGGAGTACCTGGACCTGGTTCTTTCCATCCGGGTTGTTGACTCGCTGGATCAAGCCATCGACCACATTAATCGATATGGCTCTCATCATTCCGATGCCATCGTGACGGAAGATTATGCGCGGACGAAGCGATTTCTGAATGAAGTGGATTCTGCGACGGTCTATGTGAATGCTTCAACCCGATTCACCGACGGCTACCAGTTCGGGCTTGGCGCGGAGGTGGGAATCAGCACCAACAAACTCCACTGCCGCGGGCCGATGGGACTCGAGGACCTGACGACGACCAAGTACGTCATCGAAGGAAACGGTCAAATCATCGAGTGACTGTGGCAAGGGTGGGCGCTTGCAGTTTCTTGGTCCGCAGATGACGCAGATATAGAAAACACAAGAAATGAACGGGATTCCGAAACCTACGCAATCATCGGTGCTGCCATGGCTGTTCATAATGAGTTGGGATCAGGTTTTCTTGAACCTGTCTATCAGGAAGCTTTGGCCATAGAGTTGGAGATGAGACAGATTCCTTTCAAACGGGAATTCCCTGTTGAAGTACGATACCGTGATAGAGTGCTTTCCTGCCAGTATCGAGCTGACTTTCTCTGTTACGACAGCATTGTCGTTGAACTCAAGGCGTTAGATGCGCTGCATGACGCACTCTACGCCCAAGTCATAAATTACTTAAAGGCGACCGGCATGAACAGGGCGCTGCTCCTGAACTTCGGAGCTTCTCGCCTTGAACACAAACGGATTGTCTACGATTATCATCTGCGGTCATCTGCGTCATCTGCGGACAATGTTTCCTTATAAGTTCGTGAACACGTGTAGTTTTTGACTGAGGACTTGAGGATAATCGAACTCTAATGTATACGAATTTCTACGGACTGCTGGAACGGCCGTTCAACGTTACACCCGATCCCAAATACCTTTTCCTGAGCACGAACCACAAGGAGGCGTTTGCGCATCTCCTTTATGGGGTGAAGCAGCGGAGCGGGTTCGTCGTTCTTACCGGGGAGGTCGGGACGGGGAAGACCACGCTTTGTCGCGCGCTGCTCAGCCAGATGGATCTCACGACCGAGATCGCGTTTATTTTCAATCCTTATCTCTCCGAAGAGGAGCTTCTCAAGAGCATTAACCAGGACTTCGGAATTCACTCCACGGGCACGACCAAGAAAGAACTCATCGATGAGCTGAATAATTTCCTTCTCGACAGTCTTCGCGCCGGAAAGAACATGATTTTGCTCATCGACGAAGCCCAAAGTCTTACCGTACCCGTTCTCGAGCTCATTCGCCTGTTGTCCAATCTTGAAACGGACACCGAGAAGCTCCTCCAGATCATTCTCGTGGGTCAGCCGGAACTGGATGAACATCTCAGTCTTGCCGAGCTTCGCCAACTTAATCAGCGAGTGACTGCCCGATACCATCTCCCGCCGTTGAATGCAACTGAAACTCAGGACTATATCGCTCACCGAATCGGCATCGCCGGTGGATCGCAGAAGGTTCGGTTCATTCCCTCTGCGTACAGACTGATTTACAGGTTTTCCGGCGGAGTTCCGCGCTTGATCAATGTTGTCTGTGACCGAGCCCTGCTGGCGGGATACACTGTGGAAGCGAATGTCATCGATTCGCGATTGGTCAAGCAGGCAATCAAAGAAGTCGAAGGGGACCATCCCGGGTTGAAAGCTAAAGCCGCCCGTGGGCGTCCGGCCCCAGCCCGATCGTGGGGATATGCGGTCACCCTGGCCGCCTTTCTTGGGCTGGCCGCCGTCGGTTGGTTTGTTGGCCAGTGGTACAAGAACACGCAGCCAACCCCTTCATTACTCCCTTTGGAACAACCAACGCGGCCCGCCCCGGCGCTTTCTTCCTTGTCCGGCCCCGAACAAGAGGAGAGACAGTCCGCTGCTCCGGAAACAACACCCGCAGAGCCGGAACAACCCTCCAGTCCCACGGTGGCCCGGGCGGCGGAGATAGGTGAGAAACCGCCCTCGCAGCTTGCAGACCGACCTCCTGTGACGCCCGCAAAGCCTGAGGTTGAGGAGCCCGCCATAGATGAACCGGTGGCGGAGCCGGCAAGGGTTGCCAAAGTGGAAGTGAAAGAACCGACACTCAAAGTCCCTCCATTTATCGATATCATGGAAGATGTGGACTCCGCTGAATCCAGCCGTCTTGCAATGCGGGCCGTTCTTGACGTCTGGAACGCCGATCTCTCTTCATTGCAGAGGACAGGTCCCATCCATTTCTTTATTGACACCGCCGCCGAATTCGGCCTGAAAGGCTATCGATTTGAGACCAACTGGACCACAATCGGGATCCTCGATCTGCCTTGTATCCTTGAGGTCATCCGACCTTCCGATGGAAGAACCATTCGGATCGCGGTCGTGGGGCGGGGTCCGGATCGGATTCATACCTCCCTCGACAAAGTCATGGAACGTCCGCTCACTTTCGAAGACATACGTCCCTTCTGGCTGGGCCGCACCTACATCTTCTGGCGGGACTTCGAGAGCTTTGGGGAGCTTCTTTACCGGGGCGCGGACGGGGAACCGATCGCGAGACTCCAGCAACTGTTGATCACGCTTGGATACGATGTAAACGATCCGAGAGGAGTTTTTTCCGACGGAACCGACAGGGCCGTACGCTCCTTCCAACGAGACCACCGGCTCGACATAGACGGACTGGTGGGTCCGAGGACGCAGTTGGCCCTCTACAACGCCCATCAGCAGTACGAAACGCCGCTCCTTTCACGAAAAGGCCGGGAAGATGAGCGCGAGGGATTGGGCGGCGAATTGCCGGGCGGCGAATTGCCGGGCGTCGATGTCTCCGGCTCCGGACAGGGTGATTCGTGAGATCTGATTCTCATAATTGAGGATAAAACATGAGCATAATTTTTGACGCTTTGAAAAAAATCGAGGAGGAGAAGAAGAAGGCGAAATCGCAGCCTGCCGAGACTGTGTCGGAACCTTCCGGAGTCTCTTTCGCAGAGCCCGTCGATGTGGTTCGGGTCAAGCAGGTCGAAGCGGTTTCAAGGGAGCCCACAGCTTCTTCGGCGATCACCCTGAGCCTGACCAAGCCCATGTTATTTGCCTTGGTGGGACTCGCGGCAGTTGTGGTTGTTTCTGTCCTGGCCGTGACCTGGATTCAAGGAGGAGAGGAAGCGGGAAGTATTCCTTCGACGATATCCCGCGAGGAACAGCTCGGCCCCTCTCTGGCTTCCGTTCCCCCTGTGGTTCCGGTACGGACACCTTCTCCTTCCCCGACTGAAATCCCCGCGCAGATACCGGCGCAAAGGCCGGTCGCACAACCCGAGGTCGCCCGACCCAAGGTCGCCCGACCCGAGGTCGCCCGACCCGAGGTCGCCCGACCCGAGGTCGCCACCCAGCCGCCTTCGGCTGCAATCGTCGAGACGCCTTTACCGACAACGGTGGTTCGAGCTCCCCTTCAGCCTGTTCCGTTCCCGGAACCTCCAGTCGCGGCAATCTCGCCTCCGACAGAGGCGATCACTCCCCCGCATCTTCACATCGATATGTTGAGGTATAAGCCTCCCACGTCCTTCCCCTCCCAGCTCTCCGTGGCTGTAGTCAATAGGAAGAGAGTCTTTGAGGGAGACAGCGTGGAAGGGTGTATTGTCAGGGAAATCAAGAAGCGGGAAATCGATTTCGAATTCCAGGGGAAGACCTTTACCGTTCGTTTCGGCGATTAACAGATTCCCTACCGTGCATGTCTTCAAGAAAACTGACAACTATCCTGTTTGTAGCTTCGGCTGCGCTCAATTTTGGCGCCTCCTCCTTCGCTGAAGATTCCAAGAAATCCCGTATCATTGCAACAACCGACGGGGAGATTGACGATCGATGCTCCAGGGTGCGATTTGATTTCTTGACGTAATTACAGCGAGAAACGTAGAATTTGAACCTGACTGCATCCTGAAACGAGGACGGATCGCTCGAATGGGTCCATACTTCTCGATTCGTTACTTTCTGTCAAAAACCTATAGGAAGATCTGAAATTGAAATACTTGGTCACGGGCGGTGCGGGTTTCATTGGGTCTCATGTCGTCGATCGGCTGTTGGCCGACGGCCATGAAGTGGCTGTTGTGGATGATCTGTCCACCGGGTTTCGGGAGAACCTGAATCCCAAGGCGGCTTTCTACGAGGCGGATATTCGCGCAAAAAACCTGAGGGAGATCTTCGAGAAGGAGAGGCCGCAGATCGTGAACCACCATGCCGCCCAGATGGACGTAACTCGGTCCGTCAGTGAGCCGATATACGATTCAGACGTAAACATCCTGGGTTCGATCAACCTGTTGGAATGTTGCCGGGAGTTCGGAATCGAAAAACTCACTTACATATCGACCGGCGGAGCTGTTTACGGCGAACCGGAATACCTTCCTGTCGACGAAGCTCATCCCATCCGCCCTAAATCGGCTTACGGCGTATCGAAGCACGCCGTTGAACACTATGTGGAGTTATACGGGGACCTTTACGGAATGCGATGGACGATCCTCCGCTATCCGAACGTTTTCGGCCCGCGTCAAAATCCGAACGGCGAAGCGGGAGTGAACGCGATCTTTACAAAGAAGATGCTGGAAGGCCAAACCCCAACCATTTACGGCGGCGGGGTCATGGTCCGGGACTATGTCTACGTCGGAGACTTGGTTGAGGCAAATATCATCTCACTCGAAAAAGGGGATGGCGGAATCTACAATCTGGGTTCGGGCGTGGGCACAACCGTCAACGAGATATATACCCTCTTGCAGGGAATGATCGGTTTCAAGACCCCGGCGAACGAGGCCCCGCGCCGCCCGGGGGAGGTCGAAAACATCTATCTGTCCGCCCGGAAAGCGAAGGAAGAGCTTGGCTGGGAGCCAAGGATGTCCTTTGCGGAAGGGTTGGAAAAGACCGTTGAGTGGTTCCGGGAGAATTTGAACCGCTGGGACTGATCTCTAACCTCCTTTGTGACCGATAATCACTGTGCTGTGGTCGCCCACGGTCTCCTCTTCGAAGTCCCCATATCCCACTTCGGACAACCAGCCGCACACTTCGTCCCGGGTGTACACGTCGCCATCCTCTGTCCCCAGCAGCATGTTCAGCGCGAACAACGTGGCGAACTCCGGACCGGTTCGTTCCTCGCTTATGTAGAAGTCCTTAACGAGAATCATGGCGCCTGGGACGGAAGCCTCGCTTGCCTTCCGAAAGAGTTGGCGGATGCTCTCGGCGCTCAGGCTGTGGATAATGTTCGAAATCAGAACGAGATCGTATCCTTCCCCAAGTGGATCCTTGTGGTAATCTCCCGCCAAGACCTTCACCCGATCGCTGACTCCGGATGCTTTGATTTGTTCCTGCGCGATGGGGACAACCTCGGGCAGGTCGTACACGTCCGCTTTCAAAGCGGGGTACATTCTCGCGAGTGCGATCGCGTAAGTTCCCGGCCCGCCCCCAAGATCAAGCATCTTGCGGCAGTCGGTCACGTCCACCTTATCCACCATCTCCTCGGCCGACGTCATGGCAATATTCGCCATTCCCAGGATGAAATCCCTGAGTTCGTGCTCCGTCCGTGACTCTCGTTTTCGCGAAGGCGCGGTGCCGAGGCGCACTGCATCCTCCAATTTCTCCCAGCGTTCATACAAGTTACAACGATGGTTAATGATATTTCCCTGGTAGTAGGGAGATTCCGGGAGCAGGTACTTCTCTGCAAGGGCTGAAAGGTGATACTTTCCCTGCCGCTTTTCGAGCAGTCCGAGGGCAACGAGGCAGTCCGCAATCATTCGCGTCCCGCGCTCACTCCATTGGAGCTTCTCTGAGATCAGCCCTGCTGTGGCGGGTCCCGATCCCGAGAGCGCCTCAAAGAATCCTGAGCGGACGGCCACCTGCACCACACGCGCGCGGTCATACCCCGAAGTCATGGCGGAAATCCGTGTGATCTCTTCCTGTCGCACTGGATCAACGTCCGCGCTTTGATTCCTGTCCATCAAAATGACCCCTTTCGACGTTATGTTTTAGGTGAGGGAGCTCGTGGCAGTATCCTGAAATTTCAAAGGTATGAGAGCTCCCATTATGACTCAGTTGAGCGCCCGAGGGGAACGGTTCCGGCTCGAGGCATTTGCGGTCCGACCATTTCCCTTGCATTATGAGTCCCTATTATTCGAGAATGGTTTTTGCAGGGCAGCCGCAGACCTGTGATTTCAAGGATCAGGAGAGAGTTGAATCAGGATTCTGCCGCTTTTTGCGGTCCGGGTAATCGCTTGCAGGAAGTCAATCACCCTTAGCGGGGTTTAAACGAGGCCCAATACATACTAATAGGGCTTATGCTAGCATAAAGTCAGGTCAAAATAATAACTGCACTTGTAAAAGCGTCTGAATTTTGCCTAAAATGATATTCCAGAACCTGCAGTGAGATTTGTGTCGACAGGAGATAGAATTGTTAGATGATTCATAGCCTGCTCCATTTCTTGAAGTCCAGCGGGCGAACGTCACAGACAGTGGGTTCCTCGATTCCTCACTGAGGTAGGTGCATGTCGCGCGAGGAGACAAAGATCTGCCCATTCTGTCGGGAAGACATTCCCCTTCTAGCCCAGAAGTGTCGATTCTGCGGCGAGATGGTGGGCGCTCCGCTCAAGAGCGAGCGCCAGCTGAGTGTCGATGATATCGGCCGTCCCACGGACGACAGCAAGAAGTCAACAGGTCAGTCACTGGTTGAGGCTTACAATCTGATTAGATCCGGAGAAGAAGCGGAGTCACGCACCGCCCAGTTTCACCTGAAGAAAAAAGCCAAGAAGCGATCTCGTCTGCAATGGGTCGTCGTTGCGCTTGTCGTTGTTGTCTTTGTTGGGTGTGTGTTTCTCATCCTGATGAAGAATAACCTTCTGCCGCCCTTCACAGCAAAGGCAAAGGTCGCCAAACTTTATTACGAAGCAAATATCGACCGAGCGCAGGCCCGGCCCGTGGAGGGACTTCGGAAACTCGCCAAGGCGAAGGAGATAGGTTCTTGGGAACCCAGGTTTGAATTGCTGCTTTCCGACCTGGTCCAACTGATGGAAAGAGAGGTCGACAGGAACAAGGGCGGCCCCGGGACTTTTGAGTCGATCCAGCGTTGCTCAGTCCGGATCGCAAATGCCCTCTCCCTTTTCCCGGAAAACAACCAGCTGCTCGTTTTGCAGGTGTTCAGCCAAGACCACCTGGAGAGATATGATATTCTCCTGACTGAGATTAAGACGGAGGGGGGAAACCCCGTGGCGATCCTCAAGTTGCGAAGCCGGCTCGAGGATCTCAACGAAAGGACCACGACAGTCAAGGAGGGAGGCCGCGTTAGAGGAATGATTGTTGAGACGATCAATCTCCGGACTCGTGCAGTTATCCTTTATGATCCTGAACTCAAGAATCGGCAGGTACTTATACCGGCGCCTTAGACCAACCTATCGGCGACTCCACTCGTTTCTGATCTGCATGCTTCTGGGGTCTGTCCTGGCGTCGTGTGCCCTGATGTCTCGGGAGAGGAAGCCCGAACCGGAGGCGCCCGAGGTGTCCGAGGACGCCCGCGAGATCCTCTCAGAAGAACAGATCGCCCTTTCCCAGCTTCGCGGCACCGTCAACAGCGAGATCGCCCTTTCGGAAGCCACCCGGGGGGCTCAAACAAACCTGGTCAGGTACGATCACCCCTATTATCACGTGTCGTTCGAAATCTTTCCGGACGGAGAGGGGAATTTCAGCTCCAGTGTTGCGGAAACAGGGCAAAGTCTGACCCCGTGGTCCGGCACGGTCATTATCAGGAAGGTGAAGGTCAGTACGCGATTTCACCGGAATCGGGCCGACGCTGCGGCGGACGAAAACCTCATCCGAGATGAAGGGGTCGAGCGGCGGCGCTACCAGTATCAAAACGGCCGCTGGGTTTTGCAGCACAGTGTGTTCGAAGTGACCCGGACCGAAGTCTTGGAGGGAGATCTGTGGGTTGCCCCGGTAGAGCCCGTCACCCGGTTTGCTGATGAAGAGAGGGGAATCGTCTCAAACTGGATCCAGCGAATCTTCCGCCGGTAGGTTCCCCAGCGTTTGTCCGCTGAGTTAAGTGCGGATCCCGCTCACCTTGCTTTCTCCTATTCAGACAAACTCATTTCGGGAAGTTCGTGTCCATTTCGACCGCTTGGGTATACTAAAAGCGGCCGGCCTACCAAGAGATGACTTCCACCCCCCAAAAAAGAAAACCTGCTTCCATCATTCCAGTCGAACGCATTGAGGGATCGATTCTTCTTATTCGCGGCCGGAAGATCATCCTGGACCGATTCCTGGCCGACCTCTATCAAGTCAAACCAATCGCTTTGCGCCAGCAGGTGAGCCGCAATAAGAAACGTTTTCCCCCTGATTTTATGTTCCGCTTAAATAGGACAGAAGCAGAGGCCTTGGTATCACAAAATGTGATACCTTCGATGAAATATCTGGGTGGCTCACTTCCCTACGCCTTCACGGAGCAGGGCGTTGCCATGCTCTCAAGCGTGCTCCGCAGTGACCGAGCGGTTGAAGTGAACATCCAAATCATGAGAACTTTCGTCCGGCTCCGCCAAATGCTTGCTTCCCACGAGGAACTTGCACGAAAACTTAGAGCCTTAGAAGGCAAGTATGACCGGCGATTCAAGGTCGTCTTTGATGCACTCCGTAAGCTTATGGCGCCACCCAAATCAAAGCGTCGCCCAATCGGTTTTCACGCCAAGGCTGAGGAAAAGAGAAAGAAATAGTCTTCGAAACCACAGACCAAATGACCCCCGCTTTCCAGCCGGGGCCTTTTTTTATGCTCCGACCGATTCATCACTAGATCGCTTCGGTGGGTGCCGGATCTCTCTCCCGCTCGCCGATGAACGGGTCGGTCTATCACTACGGTGCAATAGAATCCCCATTCATTCCCAGTCCGCGCATCCCTCCGGATTGATCCAAGTCCGACAGGCGGTCAATATCGCTCCACGGCGGCAGGAGGACGTAGGGCCGTCCGAGCTGCTTTGCTTTCAGGAGGGTTGCCGGAAGAACCTGCGATGTTGACCACGGGATGTCCGTGAAAAGTGCGTCCTCCGGCGACGAAAGCGCAATTGCGTAGTATCCTCCATCTGTCGCCGGTCCCAGGACAAATCCCGTTTGGTCGCACAACTCAAAGATCTTTTCGAGATAGGGCAAGGGCAGGGTCGGTGAATCGGTCCCCACGATCGCGGCGCATTTATAGCCCAGGTCGAATACCATTCTGAAGGCGGCGCGCATTCGGTCCCCGAGCGATTCGCCGTGCTGGGCTCTGATCTCGATGTCCCATTTCGACCCCAGATCCGAGAAATATGCGTGGGATTCCGGCGGATCGTAGAAAAGAATTCGATCCACTCCCTCCAACTCAGCGCAAAGTTGAAGCGTTTTCTCGACGAACGTCTCGTAAAGACGCGCTGCCGTTTCCGCCCCCACTTCCTCCGCCAGCCGCGTCTTCACCCGCCCGGGAACCGGCTCCTTGGCGAAGATGATAATGACTTTGGACCGCTTCGGCATGACGCTGACATACTCTCCCTACTCAATGAGCTGATACAGCCATAAGTTTTCGCGTTCATAGACCTCCTCGGTGTCGTAAGGCATGAGATTCAGGGGCTGCGATTCGACGAGGAGTCGTGCGCCGCGGTTGACTTGAACATTCCCTAATTCAGTGAGACGAGAAAGAAGCAGGCGGAAATTGCTCAGGCCGTGGAGGGTCTTCTCTTCCCCAAGACAAGAATAGTCGAACCCCTCAGGGTTAAGACGGTAGCGCACGCCTAAATCGAGGAAAAAAAGGTCGGCCAGGTAGTAAAATTCAGCCTTAAGAGTGGTAGTCGATTTCTTTTTCGATCCTTTCTTAGGCAAGAGGGCCGACAGGCCTCCCGTTGCCAATAAGACAGCGGCATCTTTTGCCATGCCCGCGGCGGAACCGGCTGATTCCTCTTTTTTCTCGGAGTGGAATCGCTCAAATCTTGCCGCGGCCAGGAGTCTGAGGGCGTGTGCCGGGAGGTTTTCAGACGCATCGCGCGATCTCAGCAGCAGGTTACCGGTGCCCTCGTCAATCTCCAAGGCCTGGAGCTCCATTGCTGCCGGGAGATCCCGCAAGTCTTCCTCCCGGCGGACAAGGACCTCTATCCCTTTGCCTGACAATCTCGAAGCGAAATCGAGGGCTTCAGGCTCCGTTCCGAAAGTTCCAAGGAATCCGCCGCACTGCCGGACAAATTTCGTGGCGTCGAGCAGGGTCCAGTCATTCGACTCAATCAAGGCGCTGGACAAACGGTCTACTTCCAGGTCCGAGGGGTGGCGGAGCATCACTGGATATTCGTGTTCGGAAGCCATCTTCTTAAGGGGAGAGTGAGAATGCCGTTCTCCTGGTTGTATTGTCGCCGGTTTCAGTGTACAACATTTTGCATCCATGGATCACAGCCGACTTCACCCCACAGGTATTCCCATGGTCCCGAGGGATCGAGAAGCAGGTTACAGACGAAACGCCCTCCTGGGCTCTGCGATAGCGGTCTTCGTTCTTCTTTTTCCGCCTGCCGACGCCCAGGAGAACGCCCGGGACTGGGAAGTTCCCGTGCCGGAAAGCGGTGGGGCTCTCACCCAGTGGCTCGTCTGTGGACCCTTCTCTTCTGTTCGGAACACAAACCCTGCCGTCGGTCTGGAAACCGATTTCCTGAGGGGCGAAGCAGAAGCCCGGCCCCAGATCGGAGAGGAGATTGAGTGGGAAGAGAAGACAAATCGATGGTCAAAGTATCAGATTGACGGCAGCGCAGCCGATTTTGACTCTCTCTTCGGACATTCCGACCACTGTGCCGCTTATGCGTACTGTGTGCTCATTTCGGATATTTCCCAGAGGGTGGTCTTCGGCATAGGCTCCGACGACGCAGCCAAGGTGTGGGTGAATGGGCGACAAGTTTACTCGTTCAGCGGTATCAGGGGGCTTCGCGCGGATCGGGACTTATTTCCAGTGGAGCTGGAGCCAGGCGGGAACCACGTCCTGGTTAAGGTAGCGGATGTTGCGGGACCGTGGGGATTCGTTCTCCGCGTGCACGATCCCGCTCAATTGGGGGAGGCCGCACTGCAGGATCCGCCTGAGACAATCGGACTCTCGATCGACCCGCCAATCGCCTCTCCGGGAGAAGAATTCCAAATCCTCGCCGGCACTGATCCCCGGTTGGCCTATGCTGAGAATCCTCCAACGGTCCAAATCGCCATCCTCGGCTCTGACAACGCCGCTCTCTTCCGCACTGAAACACACCTCGGACTGCCCATCCAGATTGCCCCTGAACTGCCTGCTGAGGGAGTCTTCAGGATTGAGGCGGATGTTGAAATTGAAGGCGGCGAACAGCATGGCGAGACGCTGTTTTATTTCGGCGATGCCCGGACAACTCTTCAGAACCTTGACCAGGCCTTGGAATCCCTCGAGCCGGTATCACGGGAGAATCCGACCCAATTGCTCCTGAATCGCGAGGTCGAGCTGAACCTGGCCCGATGCGCTCGATGGTTGGATGAAATCAGCCTGGAAGATATCCAAGAGACTGCCATCCCGCAGGCCGGGCCGGCCCTGCGAAGCGCAGAAGCCTTCTGCCGGACGTTACTGGACATCGAGCGCGGTGTTCAAGGGATGCGCGACCGGACAGACCCCTTTGCGAACCTCACCGGGATTCAAACGCGGCATTACTGGTCCGACATTGATGATTCCCTGCAACCTTACGGACTCGCTGTGCCTCCACACTACAGCTCAGCGCAGGAGTGGCCCGTAGTCATTGTCCTCCACGGTTACGACCGGCGGAATCGGAACTTCTACGAACAAGGGCTGGAAGAGTGGATGGCCGCTCTCGCGGACGACGCCTGGGAGAGAGACCTGATTGTTGCGGTGCCTTTCGGCAGAGGCAACACCTCTTATCTGGGAGTCGGCGAAAATGATGTGTTTGCCGTCCTGAGACAGATTCGATCCCGGTTTCGGGTCGACCCGGATCGGATTTACTGCATGGGCTATTCCATGGGTGGCTACGGCACCTGGTACCTTTCTGCGCTGCATCCGGACTTGTTTGCCGCGGCAGCGCCGATCATGGGTGGAACGGATTACCGCCTGTGGTCGGGACCCTTGCCCCATCCCGTCCCTCGCATGTTTCTGGACTCCGTCAGTCCCTTTAACCTGGCAGAGAACTATCTGTTGACTCCTGTTTTCGTTCATCACGGGGCCGATGATTTGGTCGTGGACCCACGGCACTCACGGAACATGGTGGCACGGCTCAAAGGACTTGCCTTCGGAAACGTGAGTTACGAAGAGTATCCGGGAGTAGGTCATGGCGGCTTTCCGGAAGAAATGGAGCCGAAGATTTTTGATTGGATGGTTTCCCATCGCCGAGATCAAAGTCCTCGCCTGGTCCGCATCAAAGCCGGCCGCCTGTCATCAGCCCAGTCCTATTGGGGGCGGATCGACCGCTTTGATAATCCGAGTCAGATCTCTTCCCTCGAGGCTGTTGTGGGCGATGAAGGCAACATGAATGTCCAGGTGTCAAACGTTGCAGCCTTCACGCTGGACATCCGTCTTTCCCCAATTCCGGCCGAGCTGGTCACCCTGGTCATTAATGGTTTGGACACCTATGTCGGCCGGATCCCCGATGACGGGTTTCTTTCTTTTTACCGAGGGAAGGTGGGAGATGAGTTGCGGTGGCGGCTCGGAAAACACCCCAACATGAACAAGGCCAAGAGACCCGGCCGGGAAGGGCCGATGCAGGCCGTCTTCGAGGGACCGTTCGTCGTGGTTTACGGAACAGGGGAAGACCGGGAGGTCATGATGGCTGAAGCGATGCAGTTCGCGAAGCGGTGGTGGGAATGGCAGCGCCACGCGCCTCGTGTCCGATCGGACGAGGCACTCACACGCGATGAATTCCGCCAATTCAATCTGGTCTTAATTGGTGGCCCCGAACAAAACTCCGTCTCCCGGCAGATTTGGCGACAGAGTCCCATAGAGCTGGCGGAATCCCACGTCAGTCTGGCAGGAAGGCGCCTTGAAGGAGAGAACCTCGGCCTCTGTCAGGTTTTGCCCCATCCCGACAACCCTGAACGGCAGGTTGTCATCATGGCCGGAACGACTCCGGAGGCAATCACGGGAATCGCTTCCAGGTTCTCTATCCTCCCCTCG
>SDBV01001652.1_pt1 | contig 33603 bp, 21 predicted proteins | sample 2277081 | NCBI WGS metagenome assembly SDBV01 (sample SAMN10402039, study PRJNA504765) | marine sediment metagenome | isolation source: marine sediment core GS10_PC15, 223 cmbsf | place: Arctic Ocean: Southern Knipovich Ridge | collected 2010 | reverse complement strand
CTCGCCGAGCAGTTCTCGCTCGGGCCAAATGTCCACTCCCCTGCAGCCTGGGAGATTGTTCGGTCCGAGGCATTGCAGCGTGGGCTGGTATCTGAGGCGATCGCCAGAGCGATGGAGTCCGAGGCCCCGACTCCGGAATCCTCGTTGCCAAGTTGATCTGGTCTACCGATTTGAATGACCGCTGCCCCTTCAACGTTATATCCGTGGGGCGGTGATTCGGAAACCAAGGTCTTGATTTCAAAGGGTTAGTCGGCGCTAGGCAGGGTGGGGAAAGGCCCTTGGATGCCCTCCCAGACCCTGTTCTTTGGAAGACCCTTCCCAGAATGCTGCGCGCTCCCGACGCGCGCCCGGGGGCACCCGGGTCTGTCTGTCCCTTTCCCTCTTATGTTAAGGAATACGCCAACCAACCATCAAAACGCGTCATTGCCGCATTGGCCCCTTGCCCCGTCCTGTACCAACCACAACATTGATGATCCCAAAGCAACTATTCTGCGCCCTCGGCGAGGCATGAGTTCCACCGGTGCCCCCTTAGACCGCATTTATTCGTCTTGACCGCAAACTCGGACGTTGAAAGGTCCGGGCTCAGATAACGTACCCAACTCTGGCGTTGCGGGATTGACCTAACCTGGCGCCAATGTACCCAAAGCGGCTGGACGGTAGACGAACCTTTCCCCCGGTAGGTCAACTCCAATGATCAAGGTCCTCATCGTCGGCGACATCAAACTCTACAGCGAAGGCCTAGCCGACGTGCTCGGTCGCCATCGTGATATGCGGGTCACTGGGGTTGCGAGCGATCACCACCAGTGTCTCGACCAAGTCCGCGCAAACGCACCGGATGTGACATTAATCGATATGGCCATGCCCGAGAGTCTCCAGACGGTCAAAGCCATCCGGCATCTGGAACCGGAGGTCAAGGTCGTCGCTCTTGCCGTCCCTGAATTGGAAAGTGAAATCATCACCTGCGTGGAAGCGGGCGTGGCAGGATATGTGCCCCGAGAGGCTTCTCTGGCCGACCTGACCGCCGCGATCTTGGGTGCCGTGAAGGGCGAATTCCGGTGTCCGCCACGGATGGTGGGGACGCTGGTGAAGAGGATCTCCGTTCTGGCAGCGCGCGATCCGATCGCTCGCACGGCTCCGGTCTTGACCAGCCGCGAGGCGGAAATCGTTGTGCTGATCGATCGTGGGCTCACCAACAAGGAGATCGCGGCGCGATTAGGCGTCTCGCCATACACGGTGAAGAGCCACATACACCGCACCCTACGAAAATTGAAGATGAATCATCGGAGTGAGGCCGCGGCCTGGATGCGGCGGCAACTCAACCGCAGGTCAGTGATATAGTCCGTGTGGTCCATTTTCCGGATTACAGTCCCACCAATGCTTAATCCAATGAGATCAACCCTTTGCTGAATCCAGGTTGATCCCACCGGTCTATTCTCTCGCCTCCAACAAGCTCGCACAATAAGGGCCGCATCAACACCAAAGGTGGTTGTGGCTTCGATTCGACTAGTGTTGGCAAGCATGCCGCCGCTCGCTCTTCGAAACATCATCGAGGAAATAGCGGGCCAGCAGTCGGATATGGAGGTCGTTGCACGAGACGTCGATCGGTCCGATCTGCGCGATGTCGTCAGCGAGCACGAGGCTAACGTGGTCGTGGTGGGCCTCGAATCGAACGAGCTGCCCGAGGTGTGCACGACACTGCTGCGCGAGTTTCCCGATACGCTCGCGATTGGTGTCGCATCGGATGGGAGATTCACCGCCTTTCACGCGCTGCACGTCAACAACATCGGTGTTAATGAACTGATGGAGACGATACGTACGGCAGCGCGACGTCCAAAGAAGAGTGTACGAAACGCTGGGGTTCATGGTTAAGACCTTCGGAAACACGTTGAATCGGTGTAGAACGAGGAGAACACCTTGATCTTCAAGGCCCTAGACTTCTTGCAGAAGCAGCTCGATGAGTACATGACGCAAACCATGGGCCCCTCGGCTACGGGTAGCTGGATCGAGCTCTCTCGTCTGGTCGATAAGGACGGGGGCTTCGAATTCGACAGCCCTCTGGGATTTGCTCTGGCGAACGTGGAGGAGGAGCGAATCTTCAAGTCGCAGGAGCGCGTGCGGACCTCAGCGGAGGAAGTGGTCTACTACTCGGCGCCGGACATCAAACTAAACCTCCACGTCATGATCGTCTCCAGCGCCGGGAAGGGTAAGTACGACACGGCGCTTAAGGCTCTGTCGAGCGTGTCGACTTTCTTCCAAGCACGGCGCAGTTTCGACAAGGAGCGTTACCCCAGCCTGGAATCTCCGGTCGAGAGGTTGGTCGTCGAGCTCGAAACGCTCGACTACGAGTCGCAAAGCTATATCTGGAGTTCGCTGGGCGGCAAGCTGACGCCCTTCCTGGTGTACCGCGTGCGACTCCTCAAGGTGCAGGAAGAGCTCGTCGTGGCTCGTGCCGAGCCCATTCGGGAAGTGGTCCTCGATGAAGAACTCTATTGAATGCAGAGGCATCTAGCTTGACCACGTACAGGACGCTCTTTCAGGTAACGACCCGGCACGACTTCTACGCCGACGGGAATTGTCCCGATTTTGCATACATCCCTCTGGGTCGCACCACCGGAATGCTGCGGAGGAACCGGCTGCTCCTCCGCAGCGACGAGACCGGTCTGAAGGTGATCTACCAGAGCGTGCCGCCGTCTCAGCAACCCATCGTATCCTTGGAATTGCCCCTTGAGTTCGCCTTCGGGATGCGACTAAACAATCCCGCATTTCAGCTGTTCACGGATCTGCCGCAGCTCCCAGATCTCGGGCCCGGCGAGTCGGGAGTCTACCCCCACCTCCCGAGTATTCCCACTGACGGGCCGGTGAAACCCCGCATTCGGAACCTGGTCTTTTGTTACGAGTCGGACGGTGTCGGCGGGGACGTGACAGTCACCGAGCGTATCCTTGCCGGGTCGAGCATCCTCGTCGACTTGGACACGAAAGACCCTACTGTGAGATTCACTCTCACAGGGGACGCGAACGTAGTACAATTTCCGCCGACCGTGCTCGAAAACGACACGGTCAAGGATTCCAATGAGCAAACCCAGCCGCGAGTGCGAGGCTCGGTGCCCACCGAGGGCTTGCCGGCTGGTGCCTACGCTCTTTCCTACGAAACGATCGAGCCGGCGAGAGACATCGAGGCCAAGTACTACCTCGGGGCCGGCAGCGGCCCGTACTTCGGCATCATCCTCGTGACATTGCGCTCCCAGGACGGCGAGATCGATCCGGAGAACCCCAGAGATTACGAGATCCAGTTCACGGCCCGCGAGGAGACCGTCCGCTATCAGGTCGAGGTGGTCGGGAAGGAGTACGCGAGCAAGGAGTTCGACGTGACGGACGAGTCCGACGTTCTCCCCCCGATAACGTTCTCAAAGGCCCACGATGATACGGGCATGCCCGACAAGAAGATCTGGGATTTTGCCAGCCAACAGCCACTCGCCTTTCAGGAGCGGCCGTCGAAGATCTTTGCCCTGAGTCTCCTGAACGAACCGGACAACGGGGACAACGGGCACAATGGGGACAACGGGGACGGAGATAACGGGAACCAAATGATCAGCGCTCTCCCCCTGCCTTCGCCTCGAACCAGCGGCCAGGAAATCAACATCACTGTCAAGTCTCCGGGAAATTCTCGGTAGCCAGGATATTGAGCGGAAAACGCCGGATTGGGCCGGCAAGACCTAAGGAGGAGACCACATGGCAACGGCGTACAAGACTCCAGGCGTCTACGTAGAGGAGATCAGCACGCTGCCCGCGTCGGTGGCGGCGGTCGCTACGGCCATCCCGGCGTTCATCGGCTACACCGAAACGGCGGTGAAGAGGGGTGACAAACTGACGCAGAAGCCGACTCGTATTACCTCGCTGACCGACTATCATGAGCTGTTCGGCGGCGCGCCCGCGGCGGCGATCGAGGTTACGCTCACCGCGTCGAACGGCGTGGAGAACGTAGGCTTCAAGCCCCAGCTCTACCTCTACGACAGCGTGCAGCTCTTCTACGCCAACGGCGGTGGACCGTGCTACATCATCTCAGTGGGTGATTACGGGGTGCCGACACCTGTCGCGCGCGCGTTAAAAGAAGGACTTGACGCGCTCGAAAAATTCGACGAACCGACAATCATACTCCTTCCTGATGCGGTGCTCCTCACAGCAGCCGACCTCGCCGGTCTTCAGGTGAACGTCCTGCAGCAATGTGAGAAGCTCCAGGATCGCGTCGGTGTGTTCGACCTGAGAGAAGATCCCGCGGTGCCGGAAGACCAGCGACAAGACCTGCGAGAGCTGATCGCCGACTTCCGCAGCACGATCGGACTCAACGACCTCAAGTACGGCGCGGCCTACGCGCCCTGGCTGGGCGTCGTCTTCCCACGCGCTGTCCGCTTCCGCGATCTCAACCTCAAGCGAGGGCTCAACCCCGTCGAGCTCCAGGCGCTCACCACCGAGGCCGACATCATCCACGCCATCACGAGCCTGAAGGCAGCGGTGGACGATGTGGACCGCCTGCGGGTTGGGCAGGGCGACACGTCGCTCGCCGAAGTCTTTCAGGGGCACGTGGACGACGCCAAAGCAGCCACCGCCGACGAGACGCAGCTCACCGCGCTCTTTGGTGACATTCGCGCCATCGCGACCCTCTTCGAGGACTGGCGGGACGGCACTGTCGTTGCTGGGCAGAAACTCACCGATGAAGATCTCAACGCTGCCGTGACGGCCCAGATCACGGCGAGCTTCGAAGATGAGCTGGAGAAAGCGCTGGCGTATGAGAAAGGCGCGGCAGGGCTCCCAGATCCAGCCAACTTCGATGCCGCCGCCGATTACTCGGCTTTCGCCGCCGCCCCCTGGAACGTCGACGCTACCGCGGCCGCCGACCCGAGCATCTTCGACGTCGACGAGAATGAGGCGGCCAATGTGACCGCCACCGTTCACTCGCACATCCAGAAGGCGCTGCCCACGCTCCAGGGGTTGCACGCCACGTTCTTGAGCGCGGTCAACGCCGTGGAGACAACGGCCGCAGCGACGGAGAAGGAACGGGACGATCGGGTCTCTCAGATCTTCCCCCTGTACAAACTCATCCGCGAAGCCGCGCAGCAGAAGCCGGTGCGCATGCCTCCGGGCGGAGCTATCGCCGGTATCTACGCGCAAGTGGACGACAAGCGCGGCGTCTGGAAGGCTCCCGCCAACGTCAGCCTCCACCCCTCCACGCGTGAGCTGAGCTACGACGTGACGCACGAAGAGCAGGAGGACTTCAACGTCGACGTCACGGCCGGTAAATCGGTGAACATCATTCGCCGGTTCACGGGCAAGGGTATCCTCGTCTGGGGAGCGCGCACACTGGCCGGCAACGACAACGAATGGCGCTATGTGAACGTGCGTCGCTTCTACAATTTCGTCGAGGAATCTGTAAAAAAGGCCACGGAGGCCGTCGTGTTCGAGTCCAACGACAAGGGCACCTGGGTTCGCGTGAAGGCGATGATCACGAATTTTCTCACGGATCTCTGGCGCCAGGGTGCCCTCATGGGTTCCAAGGTCGAGCAGGCATTCTTCGTGAAGGTTGGGCTGGGGGAGACGATGACGGCCCAGGACGTCCTGGAGGGCCGGATGATCGTGGAGATCGGACTGGCGGCCGTGCGCCCGGCCGAGTTCATCATCCTGCGGTTCTCGCACATGCTGCCGGAGGCGTAATAGCCGCCTGACGCTCTGCGTCCACGTTAACTGGTTTCGAACAGAATCTGAGCGGAGGAACTCAAGATGCCCGAAAATTATCCTCTTCCCGCCTTCAACTTCAAGGTCGAATGGGGTGGTGCAAGCGTCAACTTCTCCGAGGTGTCGGGCCTCACCATGGAGAGCCAGCCCATCGAATACCGCCACGGCATGATGAAGGAGACTTCACCGCTCAAGATGCCGGGTATGCAGAAGTTCAGCAACGTCACCCTCAAGCGCGGCATCGCAGTGGGGGACAATGACTTTGCCACTTGGCTCACCAGCACGCTCCAGACACGCGGAGGCGAAGATCTCGAGCGTCGGGACCTCACGATCAGTCTGCTCGACGAGGGCCAGACTCCCATCACGGTGTGGACGATCAAGAAGGCCTGGCCGGCTAAGGTGGAGGGTCCGGGGCTCAAGTCGACAGGGAACGAAATCGCGATCGAATCGATCGAGATCGCTCATGAAGGGTTGACAGTCGAGCACGTCTGATCGTTGAGGGGGGCGCATGGTTGCGGAACACTATCCTCCACCGGGATTCCACTTCAAGGTGACGTTCGAACTCGACGGTGTGTTGGAGGGCGTAGTGGTGGAGGAAAACGACTTCCGCTTTCAGGAAGTCTCGGGCCTGAGCGCCGAGGTCGCCGTGGAGACCCTTCACGAAGGCGGAGAGAACCGGTTCAGCCACCGGCTTCCGGGGCGGACGAAGTTCGCCAATCTGGTGCTGAAGCGGGGTTTGGTCACCAGCTCGGCGCTCATCGAATGGTTTCGGAATGCGATCGAGGCCCTTGAGATCAAGCCCGTCGACATGGCGGTTACGCTCTTGGACGAGGCCCACGAGGAGCTGACCACCTGGAATTTCGTCAAGGCCTGGCCACTCAAGTGGAGTTTCTCAAACCTCAACGCCCAGAACAACTCGCTCATGATCGAGACCGTCGAACTCAGCTACCAGTACTGCACTCGTTTGTGAGCCATGCCTCTAGTCGTTCGTGAACTCGTCATCCGGGCTACCGTCGAGCAGGGTGTCTCCCAGGCTGGAGTCGGTGGCGCCGACGTGACGCCGGAGAAGAAGACGGTACGTGAGCGTCAGGCGATCGTAGCGGAGTGCGTCGATCAGGTCCTCGACATCTTGGCCGACCGGGAGGAGCGCTGAGATGGAAGGGGCGCTGAAGAAACTCCGCATCGAGTCCTTCACCGACCCGGATTACTCTGGAGAACCACAGGGCACGTTCACGGTCCTCTTCAATCCCAACACCTACTCGGTGAAATACGCGGTGGAATATGAGGAGGACCAGGGCAAGGGTACAACGGGGCTCCCCCAACAGTTCAAGCAAGCCAAGCCCAGCGAGTTCGGAGTCGAGTTCACGCTCGACGGGACGGGCGCCTCGGCCGACGTCATCGACGTGGATCAGAAGATCGGCGAGTTCCTGAGCGTAGTACAGGAGTACGACGGCGAGATTCACCGGCCCCCATACCTCAAGGTCATTTGGGGAACGCTCCTCTTCAACTGCGTCTTCAAAGGGGCGAACATCAAGCACACCCTGTTCAAGCCGGACGGAACGCCGCTTCGTGCCGTCGTGAGCGCGACGTTCTTCGGTTTCGTCGACGACACCAAGCGCGTCGCCGTGGAACGCGCGAGTTCGCCGGATCTCACGCGCGTCCACGCTGTCACCGCCGGAGAGACGCTCCCGCTGCTTTGCCACCGCTATTACGGGGATGCGCGTCACTACGTGAGCGTGGCGCAACACAACGATCTCAATGACTTTCGCCGGCTGGAGGCGGGTGGCCGGATCTTGTTCCCGCCCCTAGAGCGGGCCAACGGCTCGGGGGGGAGGTGACCGTGGCCGAACGCACCCTTCCGTTGCCGGCGTCCTCCGACGTGTCGACGGTCACGCTCCTCTCGGATGGCGAGGAGGTGAGCCGCGAGCATCAGATTTTGTCGATCACGGTTTCCCGGGAAGTCAATCGCGTCCCGACGGCCAAGTTGGCATTTCTCGATGGCGATGTTGCCGCCCAGGAGTTCCGACTCAGCGACCAGGATCTCTTCAAGCCGGGCAAGGAGATCGAGATCCGCGTCGGCTACCACTCCCAAGAGGAGACCATCTTCAAGGGGATCGTCGTGCGCCACGGACTCCGCAGCCGCCATGCGGGAAGCTCGATCCTTTCGGTGACCTGCAAGCATCCCGCCGTCAAGATGACCGTCGGCCGCCACAGCAAGTATTTCTTCGAGGCAACTGACAGCGACGTCCTCGAGGAGATAATCGACGGGTATGGCCTCACCCCGCAAGTCGATTCCATGTCCTACAAGCACAAAGCGATGGTCCAGTATCAGGCCACGGATTGGGACTTTCTCATCAGCCGCGCCGAGATGAACGGCAAGGTAGTGCTGGCTCGAGACGGTGAGGTCGCCATCGAGACACCGGACCCCGGCGCCGATCCGGTACTCACCCTGAGCTACGGTGCGACAGTTCTCGAGTTCGAGACGGACATCGATGTGCGGGAGCAACTCTCGGCCGTGACGACGACATCCTGGAGCCCCGCCGATCAGGGTCCCGTCGAGACGGAAGCAGCCGATCCCGGCATTGCCGGCCCGGGCAACCTGTCGCCTTCCGACCTCGCCGACGTCATCGGGCTGGATTCGTTGCAGTTGCATCACGGCGCCGCGCTGGAGGAGACCGAACTCCAGGCCTGGTCCGATGCTCTCCTTTTCCGCAGCCACCTCGCCAAGGTAAGGGGACGCATCCGATGCCAGGGAATCGCCACGGCGAACGTCGGTGATACGATCGAGCTAGACGGCATGGGAGAGCGAGTCAACGGTTTAGCATACGTCTCGGGCCTGCGTCAGGAGATTACGACGGGCAACTGGGTGACGGATTTCCAGATCGGCCTGAGCGCTCACCCCTTTCATCAGCGTCCGAACATTCAGATGCCTCTGGCGGCCGGCGCACTTCCGCCGATCAGTGGGCTCCACGTCGGCATTGTCACCAAGCTGGAGGGAGATCCGGACGGAGAGAGCCGCATCCAGATCCGCCTTCCGCTCATCGACCCCCAGGGGGATGGGGTCTGGGTGCGTGTTGCGACGCTGGATGCCGGCAACGAACGCGGTTCTTTCTTCCTTCCCGAGATCGAAGACGAGGTCATCGTCGGCTTCCTCCACGGAGACCCGCGCCAAGGGGTGATGCTCGGCATGGTTCACTCGAGCGCCAAGCCCGCACCCATTGAAGCGAGTGATGACAACCACGAGAAAGGCTTCGTCACGCGCGAGAAAATCAAGTGCCTGTTCAACGACGAAAAGAAGTCGTTCAGAGTCGAGACACCCGGGGAAAGAATCTTCACGCTCGACGATGACGCCGGCGAAATCGTCGTGGAAGATCCGGACGGAAACAAGATCACACTCAGCGGCGACGGCGTGGTCATCGAGAGCTCCGCGGACATTCAGATCAAGGCCGGAGGCGACGTCAATATCGAGGGCACCAACGTGAACCTCACGGCCTCGGCGCAGCTCAAGGCGGAGGGAAGCGCCGGTGCCGAGGTGTCCTCGGGCGGCACGACGGACGTCAAGGGATCGCTGGTCCAGATCAATTGAAGGGTACGATATGGCGACGGAGCAGACCTCATTTCTTGGACGTGGCTGGTCTTTCCCCCCGGGTTTTGACCGAACGACGGGTAAGATCGAGATGGCTACGGACGAGGAGGATGTCCGCCAGAGTCTCCATATCCTGCTCTCGACCTCGATCGGTGAGCGCATCCTGGAGCCGAGGTACGGCTGCAACCTGAGTCGGTTCCTCTTTGAACCCCTGGACACGAGCCTACGCACCTACATCAAGGACGTTGTCCGTGACGCGATCTTGTACTTCGAGCCGCGCGTGGTGCTCGAAAGAGTGCAGGTCGAGGTGGAGAGCAGTGAAGGGCGGCTGATCATCGACGTGGAGTACCGAATTCCCGCCACGAACACGCGGACGAACCTGGTCTTTCCCTTTTACCTGGGGGAGCGTGAGGCCAGCGGGACATGAAACGCTCCTGCTGCAATCCACCGCACCCCCTGATCCGAGGGGGCACGAGCGGACCGGAGCGAACACCGCCGGCCCTCTCGCCCTCGACCGTGCCGCTCGACGACCGCGGCCTGGCGGATCTCCTGGCGTGGTGCCTGAGCTATTCCCGTCTGCTCGCCTTCCACCAGGTGCCCGCCGGCAAGGACGAGACCATCGTCAGCGGGTCCTGGGAGCCGCTCATCAGGGCTGATGCCAGCGTGCTCCTCTCGGAGATCGCGCGCTTCGACATCTCGAATCAATACGAGGCCTTCCGCGAGATGAGCCAGCGCGCAGAGGAGGACCCCGACAAGACGGTCCTACACGATGTGCTCGAAGACCTGGGCCAACAGGCGCTGGACCTGGCCCGGCGGGTGACAACGTGGCGCGACAGGGCGGTCGACGGACTTGCGGCGAGGCGAGTCATCGAGGGTGCGATCCGCTCCGAGTTGCGCGTCCCGGTCCAGCGGATTCAGGGATACGACTTCGGCGCCGACAACACGGGGGACGTCGAGTCGCTGGACCTCGACTACGGCAACCTCCTCGACCACCAGGAACTGTGGGAACTCGAAATTCCCGCCACCGATGGGACCATACCCCAAGGCGATCCGACCATCTACGAAGGCAAAGAGGCGGGCCGTTTTCATCTCGAGCGTGCCGTGGAGAGAGTCGGCAGCCTCTACGAGCGGATGCATGGCGTCGTCCTCCGACTGGTCCAGCAAGCACCGGCGTGGCTGGCGGAGACGTTGAGCTGGCCGGAGCACGAACCGCACTTGGCGCTGCTCATCACATTCCTGCGGCTCTTCCGTCATGCACAGGCTCGACTCAACCGCCTACCCCGGGAGCACCTCGACTTCTACTACGAGCGAGTGCTCGGCCTGATCCGCCGGCCCGCCGAGCCGGATCGGGTCCACTTGATCTTCGCGCTGGCCAATCAGGTCACGGGCGCCAAGCTGCTCGACGCCGGTACGCTGTTCAAGGGCGGGAAAGACGCCGATGGCATCGAGCAGATCTACCGCCTCGAGGAAGACGTCAGCCTCAGCCGCGCCCAGGTCGCGGACATCCGCGCTCTGTACATCGCCAGAGCGACAGAGCAGACGAGCTTTCACGTGTCTCCCGAGGCGGCCTCTCGCGACGGGAAGGGAGCCGACTTCGAAGACGGCGAGGAAGAACGCTGGAAAACGTTCGGCCAAGATGATACTCGGGATTCCCCAGCGACCGCGCCTGGGCTGGCCATCGCGTCCCCCCTCCTCTTTCTCGCGGAGGGGACGCGAACGATCAAAGTCACGATGACCGTTGGTGGCCCCGTGGAAGCCGAGGTCGTGGACGCCGTCAAGTCGCTGCGCGAAGCCTTCCACGCCGCCTCGGCGCCCTCGAAGAATCCACCGTTCACAGCTCACATCTCCACGACCGAGGGGTGGCACGATCTGGGGAGCCCGAGCCCGACAGAAGAAGCCGCCGTCGTCAGCGACAAGGAGGTCATCCAGATCGAATACACCCTGCCGACTGAGGCTCCTCCGGCGGTGGCCAAGATCGATGACAAGACTCCCGCTCACGAATACCCCACCCCCTACCCCGTTCTGCGCCTCGTCGTGAACGGTGAGAGCGGAGAACAACTGTACGAGAGTCTCTCGAAGCTCGAGCTGAGGAGCGTCGACCTGACGGTCGAAGTGGAAGGCCTATACGGACTACACCTCGAGAATGACACAGGAGCCCTTCAGAGCGGGAAGCCTGTTCCGGTCTTCGGGTCGACTCCAGTCACCGGATCGTCTCTGTACATCGGACACTTCGAGCTCTTCTGCAAAGACATCCAATCGGTAGAGGTGGCTATTGAATGGCTCGACAAGCCCGATTTCTCGAAACACTACCAGGGATACAGTCCTGTTCCTTCCGATGATGATTTCACACTCGACGTCGATGCGCTCGATACCCGTGAGCACCAGAGGTGGATCACCTTGGCGCTGGGGGAGCAAGATGATAAGACTGCACCAATTCCTCTCTTTCCAAAAAAAAAGAAGATCCTGATCGACGCGGAAGACCAAAGTCGCAACCTCGACCTCGAGGCCTTCAGTCCGCGCCTCGGCGATTCCGCGGGCGGCTTTTTGCGCCTTCGTCTCGAGTGGGACTTCCTCCACAGTAAGTTTCAGGCCACCTATACCCGGGCCGTGTTGGCCCTCGCTCAACCACCCGTCTTTCAAGGTACGGCCGAAACTGCATCAGAGGACGTGGACGATGATGAGGCAAAGTCCAAGGGTGTCTCGGCCGCCGCTTCAGCTCTCAAATCGGCCACCGCACTAGGCCTTCCTAGTACGCGCAAAACAGAGTCCCAGGCTGTCTCGGCCGCCGCGCCAGTCCTTCCCAATCCGCCCTGGACACCGGTTGCGGCGTCGATTTCGTTGGACTACACCACAACCGCGAGCTTGAGCCCCGGCGAAACACCACCCGACCCAGACGAAAAGCGGCCCGGCGAGCAGTTCTTTCACCTGCACCCTTTCGGCTTCGAAGAAATCCGCGAGAGCAGCGCGCCGCCGACGCTGCTGCCGAGGTACCAGGTCAAAGACAGAGTTCCGGCCGACCTCGGGGAGACGATTGACCTGCCGTTGAGTGGCGCCCTTTATCTGGGCATCTCAGACCACTCCGACGCTGCTCGCAACCTATCGCTGTTCTTTCAGGTGGCTGAAGGGAGCGCGGATCCGCAGGTGCCCGAGCCCCCGACCATCACCTGGAGCTATCTCAAGGACAACGAGTGGGAGAACTTCGAACAGGGCGAGATCCTCGCCGACCGCACCGACGGGCTCGTTCGTTCGGGCATCATCACGCTTGCCCTCCCCGCTGTAGAGAACCTCGATCACACGGTGATGCCGGAGGACCTTTACTGGATCCGCGCGGCGGTCAGCCGCGATCCCGATGGCATCTGCGACCTCTACGAAGTTCGTGCCCAGGCCGGTGTGGCGGTCTTCGAAGACCCATCCGGTGCGAACGCCGAGTCGCACTACGAGGCACCCCTTGTCGCCGGGTCGATTCAGAAGCTGGTGCCGAGGGACTCCGAGATCGCTGCTGTCGAGCAGCTCTATGCCTCGTTCGGCGCCCGTGTGAAGGAGCGGGACGACGAATTCTACCGCCGCATCAGCGAACGTCTCCGGCACAAAGACCGTGCCATCGCTCTTTGGGACTACGAGCGGCTAGTCCTCGAGGAGTTCCCTGCGGTGTATCGGGTCAAGTGCTTGCCCCACACGGACAGCACAAGCGAGCTGGCGCCCGGCTCGGTCCAGGTTGTCGTGGTGGCCGATGTCGAAAACCAAAACGAAGTAAATCCGTTCGAGCCCCGCGCCAGCCAAGCGCTGCGGGATGCGATCGCGGACTTCCTGAGATCGCGAGTTTCACCGTGGGTCGTCGACCACCTCGAGGTGGTGAACCCGCGCTACGAGAGAATCTCGACCAAATCCCAGGTCAGCTTCCAGCCCGGGGTCGACACCGGTATCCACAAGACGAAGCTCGCCCAAGCGATCAGAGAGTTCCTCGCCCCGTGGGCCTTCAAGGTCGGGGCGGAGGTCGCCTTCGGAGGTCGCCTTCACAGCTCGGCGATCGTCAACTTCATCGACGAGCAGCCGTACGTGGACGCTGTTCTGGATTTTCAGATGTTTCAGCACATTCCGGGCGAGGACACCACCGAGATGGTGCCGGTGGTGGAGGCCGAAGCCAGCACCGCCGGCTCCATCCTCGTCGCGCACCCTGTGCAAGAAATCGAGGTGGTGGAGCCCGCCGCGACGACGTCGACCAGCCCCCCCGGGTCCGATTCCTGGTCCTCGTCTCTTTCGGCGACGCCCGGCCCGACAGCATCGAGTTCTTCGTCCGCCTCCCCGGGACCGAATGGCTCGGCCGTGGACGACTCTCTTTCGGCCCTGGCCGCTCCCAGCGCCGAGCCACGCGACGAGGACGTAGCCGATCCAGATGTCGATGATCTGTTCACCCCACCGGCCCTGCCACGGGAGCCGTTCGATTCGCTGACGGTCGACGCCTGGGGATTGAGGACGGAGGGCACCGGCCATCTTCAGAGGCTAGCCGGACGGACTTGGACCGACCATAACGTCCACGACCCGGGCATCACGATCCTCGACGTGCTTTGCTTCGCCCTGACGGACGTGGCCTTCCGCGCCCGGCACGACAGGGACTCGATGGAGCGGCTGCTGGCGACGCCGCCGCCGGAGACCGGCGACCCCGTGCCCGCTCCGCAGTTCTTCACCGCGCAAACGGTGCTGACGAGCCATCCCGTGACGGAGAACGACTTCCGCAAGCTCCTAATCGACTGCGACGGCGTCCGGAACGCCTGGTTGGAGCCAACCCCGGAGAGCGAACGCGATCTCTTCCTCCGCCGAAGCAAGAAAAAGATCAAGCACTACGCTCGCGAAGAGCACGAAGCCACCGTCAATGTGGAGGAGCCAATCCACCTCGACGGCCTCTACCGCATCTATCTGGAACTCGAAAAGGACCCCGAGCTCGGCGACCTGAACGACGAGCGCGTGACGGCAACGCTCGACCTCCCCGAGCCCGACGGCGCTACGAGCCGCCATCGGCTGGACGTGCATTTCGTCAGAGGAATCTCCGGGACGCTGCCCCTCGACGACGCGCCCTTTCTCGATTCGGAGGACTGGTCCGCCGAGAATCCCTTTTGGGATCAGCTGCTGGACCTCGATCTGAGCGGGCCTCCCAGCGACTTCGGCCTGATTGCGAACGAAACGATGGAAGGGGACATCCGATTCGACCTCGGTGATGGCACCGGCCTCTTTCTCGAGTTTCGGCTCGAGTCGGGCGAGGGCGGCTTTGATCTGAGCGCCCGCTACGACGACGTCGATGCTGCGTTCCGCGCCAACGCCTTCGAGTGCTTGGTCGGGGTGCTTAGGGACTACCAGAGCAAGGTTCGCCGCCGGCTGGAGATCGTCAGCGCGGTACGAAGCAGGCTTCAGGCCCATCGCCCGCTGTGCGAGGACTTCCTGTCGATTCACGGCATGCGCGTCGAGGAGATCGGCATCTGCGTCGACGTCGAGCTGGTCCCCGAGGCGGATGTCAGTGAGGTCCAGGCGAGGATCGAGTTCGCCGTCGCCCGTGCGCTGAGCCCCGAAGTCGGTTTTTTCTCCCTCCAGGAGCTACGCGACGCTGGTGTTCCAACCGAGGAGATCTTCAACGGCCCGCGGCTCCAGCACGGTTTCATCGACAACAGCGCCCTCGAGGGTCGGGGCCGCACGGACGTGATCCACGCGTCGGACCTCATTCAGATCATGATGGACGTCGCCGGCGTCCAGGCCGTGCAGAAGCTGCTGATGTCCAACTACGTGGACGACGAGCCAAAGACTCTGGGCGCGACCTGGGAGCTCGAGCTGGCCGAGCCCATGCGTCGTGTCCCCCGCTTTAGTGCCAGCAAGTCACGCTTCCTCTTCTATAAGGGACTCGTGCCCTTTTTCTCGGATGCCGAGGAGGTGCACCGGATTCTGGGCGAGCTCGAGATCGTGGAGCGGCGCGGCAAGCAGCTCTTGGGTGACATCGATATCGCCGTCCCCACGGCCGAGTATCGCGACCTCCAGGAATACACTTCCATTCAGACCCACTTCCCGCTCGTCTACGGGATCGGTGAAGAGGGACTCGGGCGCACTGCGGATGCCGCCCGCCACGCGCAAGCGAAGCAGTTGAAAGCCTACCTGTTGTTCTTCGACCAGCTTCTGGCCGACAGCCTCGCCCAACTGGCCCGCTTCAAGGACCTCTTTTCGGTAAACGGGCGACCGGATCGGACGAGGTTCGCTCTCCCGCTCGACCAGGTGCCCCGCGGTGAGGAGCTCTTCCTGAGTCACGACGACTATCCCGACGCGCTTGGCGAGATCACCGAAGACGACGCAACGTTCGACCGGCGCCGCAACGGTTTTCTGGATCACCTCCTCGCGCGCTTCGGAGAGCGATTCGGCGAGTACGCCCGGATCGTGCGAGATTTCCGCGGCCTACGCGCCGGGTCGATCCTCATTCGGGACAAGCAGGATTTTCTGCGGGATTTCCCGTCGATTGGATATCGGCGCGGGCTGGGCTTCAACACCTCGGTTTTCTCGGACGGCGACTGTCCGAGTGAGCACAATGTGAGCGGGTTTCGGCGGCGTGTGGGCGCCCTTCTAGGCGTTCGTGAGGATCCACATCTCGACAGCCGTTTCCAGCAAGAGGAATTCCCTCAGACCTTTGAGATCTATCTCGACAACGAGAAGAAATGGCGATTTCGGATTGTCTTCCACGACCTTGGACCGGACAAGGTTCTAAAGGATGTGACCGGAGATGACGAGCCGCAGGGGGCAGCGGAACAACTGATGCACCTGACGAAAGCAGGCGCGCTCTCGGAGAACTATCAGATCGAAGAAGCGCAGAATGAGAAGTACTACCTGAAGATTCGTGGCCCACAGGGCCTCATTGCGTGGAGCTCCGATGCATACGCGAGGCGAACGGACGCTTCCGCCCTCCGCAGTCGGCTCGTGGAGCTCTTCGAGCGCGAGCTCGGTGATCCGACGATCGACTCGTTCACCTACTGGTTCGAGGAGGAAGAGGACAGGTGGAGCTTCCTGATCATCGTCGAAGAGGGTCTCGCCGTCGAGTCCGTTGACCGCTTTGACGATGCTCTGTCTGCTCGGAAGGCCCTCCGGGATACCTTGCTCGTCCTGCGAAACCGAAGCAAGGACCGCGACCAGAAGGACCGCATCCAGATTGAAAAGCTCTCGGACGATCGATTCGGGATCACGATTCGAGACGAGAAAAACGAAGAGTTGGGCAGGAGCTCGTCGCAGTACGACTCGAAGGCCGAGGCGGAGAAGCAGCTCGACAAGGTCAAGGAGTTCGTCGCGGCCCATGTCGGCGCTCGCTTGGGCTTCTCGCCGGAAAACTTCTTCGTCCTCGAGCATCTGTTGCTGCGGCCGCGGCAGGAAGGCGACAGGACGGTGAGAATCGCACACCGACGTGAGTGCGATGTGGTCGAGAAGGTCGATGCGGAGCGGCTCGATCCGTACTCGTTCCGGGCCTCCGTGGTGTTGCCGGGAGAGGCGCCGAGGTTCGCCGATACGGTCTTTCGTGCCTTTGTGGAGGACACCTTGCGGCGCGAAGCGCCGGCGCACGTATCACTCAAGATCTGCTGGGTGAATCACGACCAGCTTCTCGAATTCGAGGACGCGTATTGTCGCTGGCGAGAGGAACTCGCTCGGCCAACTCGCGTTGAGGCGGAGTTCAGTCTGTGTCTGAAGAGAGTCATCAAGATTCTTGAGCGCCTGCGGAGTATTTACCCACAAGCCACACTTCATGACTGTCGCGATCCGAGTGCGGGGCGACCCGTTATCCTGGGGCACAGCAGCCTTGGGGAGCTGAAAAACGACTAGGAGGTCTCTATCATGGCGGAGCTGCAATACCCAACGTTTGAAGCCAACCAGGTGCTGACCGAAAAACACCTGAACCAGCTGCGCGAGTATGTCCAGGCGGAAGACCACCAGACGCGCGTGCACGGAATTGGCGTGGGCATCCTCGGCGGACTCGAGGTCTCGGTTGGACGGGTAGCCGACGACAGGATAAACAGAATCGAAATCAGCTGCGGCGCTGGCATTACTACGGCCGGATATCTCGTCCAAATCGACAGTTGCGAACTGACCCACTACCGGACTTTCGCCGATGCAGATCCGCACCGCTACGGGTTGTTATGGACGGACGACGATCCCCCCGAGATCAAAGGCGGCATCTGGGAACTACTGCGAGAGGGAGACGACGCGGATCAAAGCAAATCTTTGTCGGCCTCCAGTGCCGTCGAGGATCTGGGAGACCTGACCGACCTCGTGGTCGTTCTCTACGCGGAGTGCCGAGAAGAGCAGATCGATGCCTGTAATCTGGAGGACTGCGATGACAAAGGCGCCGATGTGCGGATCAACGTCCGCAAGCTACTCGTCAGAACGGACATTCTCCCGGAAATCGATCTCCCGTTCGGCAAAGAGAAACTCAAGCCTCTCCGGCTCGAGCGCCCGGCCGATTTCACAGAGGTCGACGATGTCGAGTCGTTCGCAAACGTGTACGCGGAACTCTTCGAGCGGGCTCTACCTCGGGCTCTACCTCGGATTGCGTCAGCCCTCGCGACGACCTGGTGGAAGTTCAGCGAGATTCTCGAAGTCGTAGACCGGCATTGGATTGCGGAGCCGATTTTCGAGAACGCAGCCGACGCGGAAGCTCGGATTGAGAGCGCGCTGGGCGTGCTGCGTGACAGCACCCCCGACGAGAAGATCCAACTCTTTTACAACTTCCTGCGGGACATTATCGCCACTCACAATGCCTTCGTCTCGTGCGCCGCCGGGCTCAAGAACTGGGGCTGTGCCGACGAAAAGGCTTTTCCCCGTCACCTAGCCCTCTCGGAACTCCCGCCACCTCCGAAGACCGACTCCCCGACTTGGCGGCACGAGTTTCGGCCACTCCTCGCCACGGTCTGTCAGGAAAGCGTTGTCTACAAGCTGCGACGACTCTTCAAGAAGATCGACCGGGCGGGCGTCCTGTACGATCCGCAAAAGACGGCGGTAGACGCCGCGAAGATCCGGCCGCAGCGCCACATCGAGCCCAGTGCCAACGTAGTCCCCTATTACTACGGTTCGGCGAACGGCGAGGATTTCGACCAGCTCAGGGAGTGTTGGGACGCCGAGGACGATCCCACGTCAGCAGTCGAAAATCGGATTTGGACGTTCGACGAGGTGAAGCAGCCGCACTCTCCGAGCGCGGAAGATAGAGAAGACAACCCTGTACTCCTCAACCTCGACGACCAGGAGTTTCTGCGGATCGAGGGACACCTTGGGCAAACGGAGGCTGAGGCCCAGCTTCGGATCGAGAACCTGCGGACTACATACAACCTGGCATTCGACGTCGTCTCCGTCCGGCTTGGGAACCCGGACCAGGTCAGTTTCGCCGATCTCTGCGATTACCGGGAACATCGGGCTCGCTACGATGAGGCTCGCCACCTCCTCGTCTGGAGGGTACGGCAAGTGTACGCCTATCTCAATCATCTCCGCAGTGGAATCGCCGATGCGCGGATCGGTTGGCTGCGCTACGTGAGCCCGGATTTCCCCATCGAGGCGACCAGCGCAGTTCTCAATGCCCAGACGTCCTGGATGGGGGCGATCCCCCCGACGCTGGAGGACTTCGTGGAGGGGAATTTCCGCGAGTCTCACACCCGGCTCTTGGAGTCCGCGTACGAGCTACTCGCCGCGCTCCATGACTACGCCGAGGAGATCACTGCCAAGCCATACCACTCGTTTCACGATTTGAACGACGTGGACAAGTCGGACGCCCCGTATTCCATCCTCATCGCTCTGGTCATCTGCCAGATCCGGGCTCAGGTCTTGCGCATCTTCAACGAGCTGGATGTGAACATGCTCCTCCGCGCTTGGAGCTGGGCCGGCGGTGCCCGTGCGGCACGGACCCAAAACAACCCGGAAACTCTGCTGGGGTTCGTCCAACTCCATCCCGGCATCGAGCACGCGGCGGGAACGACCAAGAACGGGACCTTCATCCTGGTCCACGACGAAAACACGGTGGTCGGCGATTTCTTCCTGCCCTACCGGTGCTGCGAACGGCCCTGCCAGCGCGTCGATCCACCATCGTTCGAGGAATGCGTCGACATCTACCTGGAGAGCGAGTACCGCGACGAGTTGGAGATCCTCGACCTGGAGGCCGTTCGGGAGAAGAGCGGTCAGCTGGTGGAATTCCGTGATGTGAGAGTCTCCGTCGGAGATGAGCGCGGAACATTGACCCGCTCGAATACGAAATGGTGGCCCTTCCGTGGAGCAACCACCGTGGACTCTTTGGAGCTCAAGATCCCAGAGGATCCGGATCGCTGGCCGCGACTCGTTCTCCGTAAGCCGTCGGGTTGGATCCGGCGGAAGGGACAGGATATCGGCTCACGAGTCATCGACCTCGTCGTCAACCGGGAAAGAGGTGGCGTACTCGACGGATCTCGCTGCCACCTCAGAGTGTGGCCTCACCTGCACCCTCCAATCGCCATCGCGTCGGACCTGACCGCGGTCACGGTCATGGGAAAACCGGTCACCATCGACCTCCTCGCCGACAGCTTGCTCCCGGACGACTCGTTCCAGGTCGATGTGATCGCGCCGCCCGAACACGGGGAGGTCATGCTCGATGAGAGGAGCGAGGCGAGATGGAAGGGCACATATACACCGAGGGGCAAGTTCGTCGGCCGCGACCACTTCGATTTCGAGGTCAGCAGCCGGTGGGAGGACCGCCGCCTCGTTTCCTGCGGTCGGGTCACGGTGCACGTGGCCGATTGTTGCGATCTTGAGGCACCACCAGAGGACGAACCTAGCAAGCCGGACATCTACATTCCCCGTGAATACTTCTGCGTTGACGACGGCACCAAGTACTACATCACCACCCGCGGCGAGGTGACGAACGTATGGGGACCGGGCGTCTTTAGCGAAGTGCGCGGCCGTACGAGCCCAGGCAGCCTCCGAGACGTCTTCATCCGGAGCGCGGAGGCTGACTTGGAGCTCATCGCGCCGGAGGTGAGGGAACCGGCGCCCGGCCCGCGGGAGGTCAGGCGGTTGGTGGCCGATGTATCCCGGCGGCGCACGGAGGCCGGCACGATCGCCATCGGAGATAGAACGTACCCCCTTCGAGAGCACATCATCGGGAGGTTTCTCCACGGGCGAGAGGACCTCCCTTGGGTCGCCGGCGAAACCGAGCTTCGCGTTCGGTATTACTTCATCCCGAACAAGGCGGGAGTCGAGGGAGAATCTATTGAAATCGGCTACTCCTACATGGAGGGAGATCAGGAGAAGAAGGACGTGAAAGAAGTCTTCCTCGTTCCCCGGCTGCCTGCCGAGTTTAACCACGAGGAGATCGAGATAAACGAGGGAGAACGGACTATCCTTTTGGAATTCTTCGCACCGGGTGACGCGGACGGCCTACAATACCATTGGGACTTCGGCGAAAACGCCGTGCCGAGGGAGTCGACCAAGCGGCAACAACAGGTCGCGTTCGATTTGGGGAAGATTCCTCGTTTGCAAGTGCAACTCTCTCTCTGGTACGAGCGTTTCCCGCGTTGCGATCGTGTGATCGTCCGCGAGATCCCCATATCAATGCCAGCACCCCAACTGCTCGTCGAGAAATACATGGAGGTCGGCTTGCGTTGGAAGTTGATTCTCGACGGACGACCGGAGGTGCTGACGGATGAAGAGATCGCGAGGTTGGAGGCCGCCGCCGAGCACCTGCCCTTCGTGAGAGAACTCGTCACGGTCGAGGGCGGAGCAGAGAAGTATGGAAAGGGCGATTTCGACCCGCTGGTCCTCGAACACGAGAGCCGACAACTCGAAGCGACGACCACGCTCATCCAGACAAAGTACCACGAGCTTAGACAGCGAGAGGAGGCCGAAGGCGCACCCGCCGGTGAGTACACCAAGCAGGTCGAGCCGCTCGTCGAACTCGCCCGCATGCAGTTGGAAGGGGGTCTCAACTACGTCAAGCACAAGAATCGCGCGGTCAACGACAACGACCTGCGCTACATCAACTCCGCCGGTCATCAGCTGGCCGCGCTCAAGGAGCTGGGCGTCGACATCGATACCGACGGCAAGACAACCGCTCTCCTCCAGGAGATGGCCGAGGGTGTACAGGAGACGACCTTCCTGAATCAGCTGAATGAGCTCCAAAAGATCGTGGAGGCGCCGTGAACCGATCGACTCACATCCTCCAACGGCTGATCCTGGATCTCCAGGCACGCACCCCCAGCGTGGCACGCGATGCCCAGCATCGATGGCAAGGACTGTGGGAAAGTATGCTCGCCCCGGCCGTCGGTCAGGTCTGCGACGAACTCGTTCCTGCGGACGACCTGATCGTGCTGGATCGGCTCGACGTGGATCTCGGCTACGTCGAGGAAGGAATGTCCGAGGGCGAGATCCTCGTACTGCTCGGGGGAAGCCTGCGGCGGGAGCTGGCCGAGGCCCTGGCGTCATCACGGCGTTTTGGAAGAGAGTCGAGCTGGGGATCGGCGGGGACCATGTCGACGGAGCGGCGAGTCCTCCACTTCCTCCGTACGGGGGTCTTGCCCTGGTGGAGTGACACTCCCGCCGCGGACATTCTCGCCGGGGAGCTGCGGGACCTTCTGGAAGACGACGACGAGACAGCGGCAAGGTGGGTCGCACGACACGGTGACGACGTTCGGATCGTCCGCCGGGCCTTCCAGCAGTTTGGCCCCCGCCGGGCGGCGCAGCTCGTCGCGGTCCTCATTACCGTCGCGCATACTCGCGCCGCCACGCCTAGTGAGTTCATCACACGCAGAGACGATCTCGTGCGGCTCGAGGGCTTGCCCATGGAGGAGATGGAGGCCGTCTGGAAGTACTTCATCGATCGCACGCTCTCTCTTCCCGAGAAGACATCACGGTTAGCCGCGATCCTCGAGGGACGGCGAACGTCATCCTCCCCACCCAGCTCTTCACACACCACTCGGCCGGCGGACTCGACCGTCATGGCTTCGGGCCGCGAAACTATTCCCGCTGGGGAGCAGCATGAGGTGCCCGTCAGGCACGCTGCCGCTGAGTCGCCCTCCGAGAAATCTGAAGACCGACGCCAACCGGTAGGTGCCGAGCCAAGAGATCCGGAACTCTCGGTTCCCCCCATTCCTATGAGACCGCGAGACCGCAAGGTGGGCGGAGCCGATCTTCGAGACGGCGGCGGCGACGCACAATGCATTGAGGAGTCAGCCTCACAGCCGGGAGACAGAGAGCCAGCAACGCCTGGCGCAGTCCCTCTGCGCTTGGATTTCACGGCGGGGATCAAAGATGCGAGCCGGCACCCGCTGTTCGACTCGGCGCCGGTCTCCGAAGGGGAGGACGCTTCGGAAACGAGCTCGATCGAACGTGATGAGCGGACTGCGCGCGCGAGCATCGACGATCCTCGCCCAATTCATGCTCGCGAATCATCGCCCGCCCGCCCGCGCCTGGCGGATGTCCTCGAGCCTACCCAACCCACGGACGCCATCCGCGCGTGGGACCGGTCGAACGCCGGGGACGGCGGCCCGCCTTTAGAGGAGATCGCAATCGAGAACGCTGGCCTCGTGATCCTCTGGCCCTATGTGCCAAGGTTTTTCGAGCGAGTCGGCTTGCGACGGGGGGACGGTTGGATGAGCGAAGAATCGGCAGTCCGCGGAGTACATCTGTTGCAATTCCTGGCGGTTGGGGAGGGCGATCGGCCCGAATACGAGATGGTCTTGAACAAGATTCTGTGCGGACTTCCCCTGGAGGATCCTGTGCCTTTCAACCTCGCACTGTCTCCTCGCGAGCGGGAGGAAGGGGAGGCGCTGCTCGAGCAGGTGATCGCTCACTGGGCGGCTCTCAAACGAACCTCCGTCCGCGGATTCCAGCTCGGTTTTCTGGCACGCAGAGGTCAGATCGAGGCCGGCGACGCAAAGTGGATCGTCCGGGTCGAGCGCGAGACGCGCGACGTTCTACTGGACAGGCTTCCCTGGGGCCTGGCGCGATTTCGTTTCAGCTGGATGGATCGAAGTATGGAGGTGCGATGGTAGACAGTGTGATTTCCTCCAATGCCCGCCTCCTCGAGGCGGACTTTGCCTGGTTCGAGCGCGTGCTCGAAGCACGCCTGCGGCCCTACGTCGAGCTCCAACCGGATCCGGTGGCCATCGAGGCGGAGCTTGCCGTGCTCACGCCCCCACCCGTCGAGCCCGCGGGTTCTTTCTACGGCGAGTTCGTAGCTCATTACAGGCTGTCGTTTGCGGAACGGCTGACCCTTCTCCTGGCTCTGATTCCCCACGTTCGTCCTCAACTGCTCGATCCTCTTTTCTCGACGGACACCAGGCTCGGGCGGGGATTCACCGAGTTCGGCGGCGTGCGGTCCCAGGCGCACGGAGGGTTCCTTCCCACCGGCGAGACGGCACTGTTGCTCGCCGGGGGATCGGACCTGCCGCGACGCCTCGAGATCAGCCAGATCTTCAGCCGAAGCCATTTCTTTGCCCAACATGGAATCCTGCGGCTTCACATCCCGGCGGAAGGAGAGCCGATTTGGAGCGGGCAGCTCGAGCTGGCGCGCCAGTACGTAGACTATTTCACCACCGGGAAGAGCGAACCCCCGCCATTCGGTCCGGAATTTCCGGCCAAGCTCCTGGAGTCGACGGAAACCTGGACCGACCTGGTCCTCGAGTCGACCGTCGAGGCACAACTGCGCGAACTCTTCGCGTGGGTCGAGCACGGTGGGACCCTCATGGAGGAACTCGGCTTCGCCCGTCGCTTGAGACCGGGTTATCGGAGTCTCTTTCACGGCCCCTCGGGGACGGGCAAGACGATGACAGCGGCTTTGATCGGGGAAGAAAGCGGCCTCGAAGTGTACCGAGTAGATCTCTCGCTGGTGGTCTCGAAGTACATCGGCGAGACGGAGAAGAACCTGTCCAGGGTCTTCGAGCACGCCGACCACCGTCGTTGGATCCTCTTCTTCGACGAGGCGGATGCCCTCTTCGGGAAGCGCACGAGCGTGCGAGACGCCCATGATCGCTTTGCGAATCAAGAGGTGGCCTATCTGCTGCAGCGGGTCGAGGAGTATCCCGGTCTCGTGATCTTGGCGAGCAACTTCCGCGACAACATCGACGACGCCTTTACCCGCCGCTTCGACTCGATCATTCATTTTCCCATGCCGCGTCCCGCGCAGCGGGAGCGAATGTGGAGAAATGCGTTCACCGATGCCGTCGACATGGAAAAGGGCATCAACTTCCGCGAGATCGCCCGCAAGTTCGACATCTCCGGCGGCGCCATCATGAACGTGGCCCGCTACGCGACGCTCATGGGCCTCAATCGCGGCTCGAGAACGGTCGCGCTGGCCGACGTCGAGAAGGGAATCCACCGCGAACTCCTGAAAGAAGGACGGAGTCCCTGACATGCAAACCGTGGCCGCCAAGAAACCCCGCCCAAAAAGGGCCGTTCGCCCCGCCGCGGAGCGAACGCCGGGCGTGGTTTCTCCGTCACGGGCGGCCGCGGAGCGCAATCCCGCGGGAGGTGAGCGGAGTGCGGTTCTGCCTTTCCCCGTCCAAGCCCGACTGAGGATCGGCGCGCGAGGGGATCCCTTGGAGCGAGAGGCGGATGCCACCGCCGCCCGCGTGCTGAGCCAGCCGGGGGCAGACGGTGGTGAACGCTCCGACGAGCCCGTCCAACCTTCGGCCACTCCTCCGTCGTCTTCACCGGACGAGGCCGTGGCGTTACACGCGCAGAGACAATCTGAATCGGAAGAAAGCCAGGCTGCCATCGAGGACCGCCAGCCGGGTCCACCCGTTTCTTCCGCGAGCGAGGAACCAGTTCTCCCACGTGTCGAAGACGAGAGCGTGCACGTTCAAGACGAAGAAACAGCCAGTCCTCAGGAGGAAGAACAGGTCAGTCCGCAAGAGGATGAAACGGCGGCCGCTCAGGCTGACGAAGAACCCGCCAGCATGCAGGGCGAGGAGGAGAGCGCCAGTCCTCAGGAGGAAGAAGAGGCCAGGCCGCAAGAGGATGAGACGGCGACCGCCCAGTCTGACGAAGAACCCGCCAGCATGCAGGGTGAGGAGGAGAGCGTCAGTCCTCAGGAGGAAGAACAGGCCAGTCCGCAAGAGGATGAGACGGCGACCGCTCAGTCTGACGAAGAACCCGCCAGCATGCAGGGCGAGGAGGAGAGCGCCAGTCCTCAGGAGGAAGAACAGGCCAGTCCGCAAGAAGATGAGACGGTGGCCACGCAATCCGACGAAGAACGTGTTAGCCCGCAGGGCGAGGAGGAGAGTGCCAGTCCTCAGGAGGAGGAGCAGGCCGGTCGGCAAGAGGATGAGGCGGTGGCCACGCAGGCTGACGAAGAACGTGTCAGCTCGCAGGGTGAGGAGGAGGGCGCCAGTCCACCGGAGGATGAGCAGGCCAGCCTGCAAGAGGACGATACGGCGCCCGCTCAGTCCGACGAAGAGCGTGCCGGCATGCAGGGTGAGGAGGAGGCCGCCAGTCCTCAGGAGGATGAGCAGGCCAGCCCGCAAGGGGATGAGACGCTAGCCGCGCGGGCAGACGAAGAACGGGCCTCTCCCCAATCCGAGGGTCGGTCCTCCCGACCCACGCCGGCCAGTCCCGATTTCGAGGCTGGGGTCGATGCGGCCCGTGGGTTGGGGAAACCGTTGTCCCCCGATGCGGGAGAGTTCATGGAGTCGCGGTTTGGCGTCGACTTCAGCGACGTTCGCATCCACACCGACGCGAGGGCGGCGCAGCTCAGCAAGGAAATCGGTGCTCTGGCCTTTACCGTGGGTCGCGACGTGTTCTTTGCGGCCGGCCGCTACGATCCCGGCAGCAGGGCTGGACGCGAGCTGCTCGCGCACGAGCTGACCCACGTGCTTCAGCAGACCGGGCGCCGGCGCGCTGCTCCGGGACGCGGCACGGAACCTCGAGTCTCTTCCTCACCCCGGCAGGCGCAGGGCGGGTTCATCGGGGAGAAGCTCAACAAGTACGCCCGTCAGATTCCCGGCTACACGCTCATCACGGTGCTCATCGGCTTCAACCCGCTCACCGACAAGAAGGTCCCCCGCACGGCCATCAACCTGGTCGAGGGTCTGCTCGGCCTCATCCCCGGGGGCACTCTCCTCTTCGACAAGCTCAACAAGTCCGGTGCGCTCCAGGATGCCTTCAACTGGCTATCGACCGAGGTCGACAAGCTCCAGATCACCTGGTCACACATCAAGGCGCTCATCAGTCAAGTTTGGGACGAGATCAGCATCTTCCGCGGCATTTCATACAACATCCGCGTCGTCAAACGCATCTTCGGACCGACGGTTCGGCGGATCATCAACTTCGTAAAGGCAATCGGAGGCAAGATCCTCGAATTCGTCTTCCAGGGAGCGCTCAAGCTGGTGGGTGCGCCCGTCGCGAAGGTAATGAGCCTGATCAACAAGGGTGCGAGCGTCATAGGTAAGATCTTCAAGGACCCCATCGGCTTCGTGAAGAATCTCGCCGGTGCCGTCAAGCTCGGCCTGAACAACTTCGTCAAAAACATCAAGAAACACCTCTTGAGCGGCCTGGTGGGCTGGCTCTTCGGTACACTCTCCAAGGCGGGGATCACGTTGCCGGAGAAGTTCGACCTCAAGGGAGTGTTCTCCCTCATCCTGCAGATCCTGGGTCTCACCTACGACAACATCCGCATCAAGCTGGTCAAGCACCTCGGTGAGAAGACAGTCTCGCGAATGGAGAAGGTCTTCAACTTCATCAAGGATCTGATCACCAAGGGGCCGATTGTCCTGTGGGAGAAGGTGAAGGAGAGCCTAACCAATCTCAAGGACGCCGTTCTCGGCGGCATCCGCAGCTGGGTCATCACAACGGTGATCAAGGAGGGTGTCACCTGGATCGTTGGACTCCTGAATCCGGTCGGCGCGTTGATCAAAATACTCAAGGTGCTCTGGAGCATCATCCAGTTCTTTCTGGAGCGCTGGAAGCAGATCGTCACGTTCGCAAACAGCGTGTTCGATTCCATCGCCGAGATCGCCGCGGGCAACCTGAAGAAGGCCGCAGCGGCGGTGGAGAACGCACTCGGCCGTGCCATACCTGTCATCATCAGCTTCCTCGCCAACCTCTTGGGGCTGGGCGGCATCGCCAAGACGATCAAGAAGATTATCGCCAAGATCCGTGCCCCGATCGACAAGGCCATCGACAAGGTTGTGGGCTGGCTGGTCAAGAAGGGCAAGAGCCTGCTCCGCAAGGGTCGGAGAGCAGTCAAGAAGCGGGAAGAAACGAAGGTTGGTCCCGCGCAAGTGAAAAAGCTCGCCTTACGCGATGTTTCGAAGGCCTTGCGCCGGGAGAAGTTCGAGAACGTCGGGCAGGTGGAAGCGGTCGTGGGTCGAGTATATAAGAAATATCGACCCAAAGGTCTGAAGGCAATCGACATCAAGGCGAACCCGAAGGATCCACAGGGCAGAGTTAGAATTGTTGCATTGGCGAGCCCTGGCGAGGCAGTAGTCACCTCGCTTCACAAGTTGTTCGGTCGCTCGATGAGCGCGAAAGAAAAGCGCGAAAAGCTTGGTAAGGCCACACAGACGTCGTGGGCGGCGCTTTCGGTGAATGGCCGCCTCAAGGGAAAGCTCTCGGCGAGCGGCAAGGAGAAGGAGGGCCACTACCACGGGCATTCAGAAGAAAAGATCGTGAAGGGCCCGACGTGGAAAAGCGAAACGGAGCTGGCCGCCGAGCGCGCGGCAGGACACCACGGCGGCAAATCCGAGGGAAGCGTGATCGCGATTGCGATCAACCGATCACCCTGTCACAAAATCTGTGTGCCGGAGCTGGGCACGGCGCTGGACAAGTTTCACCGCTATGTTCGAACCCAGGTTCCCGACAAGCGAAGGAACAGGCTCAAGAGCCTGGTCGATCAGGTGAAGGACAAGGTCCGCTTTGTCCTATCAGCGCTCGGATTGTATAAGGGAAAGTTTGGGAAGACGACCGAGAGTGATGTGAGCAAGTTGATCGGGAAGGGGTGGCAAGCGCGAGCGATTCTTAAGCCCGACAAGCGCGACAAGCTCACTGATAGGGGAAAGGAGTGGAAAGAGACGATCCTGTCTGCGCTCGACAAGGTCAAGAAAGGTCGTTAGACATGCGCACAGATTATTCCAGGTTCAACAGCAGAACTCTGCTGTTCGACGATGCGCCGGGCGCCGTCGCTGACCTAGTGCCCGCCTCCGATCAGTTCCGCCACCTCTGGCAGGCCATCAAGACTACGATCGGCGCGAAAGGTCACTTGGCATGCCAGGAAGCGGGCGGCGACTTGGAGGAGGCGGTCCGACGTAACGGTTTCACCGACCTCGAAGAAAACGCAGTGGAATCCGTCGTACTAGAATCTTACGAAGGGTTCCGGTTGGCCGATTAACTGAACTGGGGGCAAATATGGGAATGCCGGCGGCTCGTCTGGGTGATACGACGGCCCACGGCGGGACGATCACGCTCGGCTGCGCGACGGTGCTGATCGGCGGCATGCCCGCCGCCCGCGTCGCCGACATGCACGTGTGTCCGTTGGTCACCGTGCTCGTGCCCCATGTGGGCGGCCCCGTCGCCATGGGGAGTGGGACGGTCATGATCGGTGGCATGCCGGCCGCTCGGGTCGGCGACATGGCGATCTGCGTCGGACCGCCGGACACTATAGCCATGGGCGAGACGACGGTTTTGATCGGGTGACGGCTTAGAGTGGGATGAGGGTTTGGGGTCGAGGACTGGCGCGGCAACCTACCGCCGGTCACACCTATTGGAGGCTAGACCATGGTAGAACCGACGAACCAGAAAGCTGAGTCCGGCCAATACTTTTGGCGCGGCGGCCACAGGATCGAGGTCGAACACGAAGACGACGTCTTTACCGTCGCCGTCGGGAACGAACGGGAGTTGGAGACAGTGCGCGCCCTCCCTGGAGTCACGGACGTGAATCCGATCCAGAGTCGGATCTACCGCGTGAAAGTCTCACAACCTAGCCGGGATAGGGCTATGGAATACTTGCGATCGGAAGAGGTGGGCCGCGTATGCCACCATGCCTATCGCCCAAGGGATACCGATGGTACGCGCTATTATCTCACAGATCGAATCACAATCAAATTCACGGATGACCTGCCGCGCGCAACGATCGACCAGATCCTCGAGGAGGCCGGAGTGCGCGCTCTCAAGGAATACGCGGGTCAAACTCACACCTTCCTCCTTCAGGTCACCGATGACGCGGGCGCGAACCCCATCAAGGTTGCGAATGGACTGGCAGAGCGAGAGGAAGTGGTATTTGCCGAGCCGAATCTCATCAATCGGTATCGGGCCTCTTACGTCCCAACCGACACTCTGTTCGACCAACAATGGCACCTCCGAAGCGCCGCCGGCCCGCAGGTGCTAGCCGACGCCGACGTCAGCGCGGTGGACGCGTGGGATACAACTCGCGGCAGACGGGATATCGTCGTTGCGGTCATCGACGACGGCTTCGATTTGACACACCCGGACTTCGGCGGCGATGGGAAGGTCGTGCACCCGAAAGACTACGTGGACGGCGATGCAAATCCGTTTCCGGTTACCTCCGCGGGAGATTATCACGGCACTCCCTGCGCGGGAGTCGCAGTGGCGGAAGAGAACGGCAACGGAGTGGTAGGTGCTGCACCCGGGTGTGCTTTCATGCCGGTGCGGTTCCCCTTGAGTGCAGATGACGATTTGTTGTGGGACATCTTCGATCTTGCGGGCAAGCACGCGGACGTTATCTCGTGCAGCTGGGGACCAGTGCCAGCGTTTGCGCCGCTCTCTCAGCTGATGCAGGACAAGTTTTCCACGCTTGCTGCGACCGGGGGGCCGAGAAAGAAAGGGTGCGTCGTCTGCTTTGCTGCAGGCAACTACAACGCTCCGCTGAGCGATCCCGACAACGTGGATTTCGCCTGGCGCTCAGGATCAGTCATCCGGCGCACCACGGGCCCAATCGTGAACGGAGAGGCAACGCATCCAGACGTGGTTGCCGTGGCTGCATCGACCAGCCTGAATCGGAAGGCGGCCTATAGCAACTGGGGAGACGAGATCTTGGTCTGCGCTCCCAGTGACAACTTCCACCCGCTCGATTTCTCGGTACTGCCAGGCCGCGGCGTATGGACCACGGACAACGAACAGTTTGGAGAAGGATTCACCGGGGGAAGTCGTTTCACGGGGTGGTTTGGCGGCACTTCGAGCGCAACGCCGCTTGTGGCCGGTGTTGCTGCGCTCGTGATCTCGGCTAATCCAGATCTCACCGCTGCTCAGGTGAGGGAGATACTGGAGGAGACGGCGGACAAGATCGTGGATGATGAAGCGGATCCGGTGCTCGGTCGTCACGGTGGAACCTATGACGAAAACGGTCACTCGCCGTGGTTCGGGTACGGGAAGGCGAACGCTGCTGCTGCTGTAACACGGGCAGCCGCTCTTCGCTCCGAGGCTACGGGGATCGAGATGTTGGATGTTACATCCAAGGCATTGGGAACTCTGGACCAAGCCGGGAGCACGCGCCTATACAAGGTCACGACTGGCAAGAACCTGGCGGTTCGGCTCGAAGGCCCGAGCGCAGAGGATTTCGATCTATACGTCAAAAAAGGGGCTCCACCGACTGTCGATGATTACGATGTTCGAGGATTTACGGACTCGGCGAACGAGGCCGTGTCCGTTGATGCGTCGGAATCCGGAGACTATTACATCATGGTCCGATCCTACCGTGGGGCAGGGGGGTACCAACTGAATGTGACCATGGATTAGTCGCGTTGGACGGGTTTTGACTGCGAGCCGTCAGTTCCGGTCACACGTGTTTATCGATTATATGTTGATGAGCGAATATATGTTGATGAGCGAAGCCGTTGGTGTGAATGACGCTATCGTGTGGAATCCTACCTCAAGCAACGAGAGGCCGCGACCACCGCGGAGGTAAAGGCGCTGAGGGATGATCTGCGCAAGCGTCGGACCATCTGCCGGTGTCGGCGGTTTTGGATGTGTGAGCGAACGGAGGTGGGTGGGACCGGCCCCCGTTTGGAATGATGGGGTCGTACTGGCCCTGAAGGAGGTGACCAGTGGAACAAAAAGTCTTGGTGCGTATCTCCAAGGCCTCGAAGGGGCTGGGCATTCTGGAGCCCTTTGACGGGCGTTCATCCCTGAAGAGGAACCCACGGGGAAAGAAGTGGAAGAAGCGGAACGTCGACGCGCTCAAGGGGATGGTCTGGCACCAGGAACTGGGATGGGGCTCAGTCGAGGCGGTAGCGAAGTATCATACCGGCAAGAATTCCCATCTCCACGGCACCGGCGCCGAGAGCATCGCGTACACGTTTGCGATCCGGCGGGACGGCCAGATCGTGCTCTGCAACGACTTGAAAAAGGCACCGTGGTCCCAGGGGTTCAAAGGACGGGCTGGCGACGAGAACGCCGAGTTCATGTCCGTGATGTTCGAGGGCTTGTTCAAGGCACCTGGCGTGACCGACCCCTCGGCGGGTGAGCCCAACGACAAGCAATTGATGGCCGGGTTGACGCTGTGGCATGTCTGCCGTGAGGAGTGGGGATGGAAAGAAAACGATCTCTACGGCCATTATCACTTCGGGAAGCCGGCCTGTCCGGGGGATACCGTTCAGACGCTCATCGATTCGGTCAGAGCCAATGTCCAGACGCCGGAGTACAACTTCGGGACCGTCGAGGGGAGACAGCAGGCCCTGAAAGACCTAGGGTTTTACGCTGGTGCGGTGGACGGGAGCTGGGGGCCGCAATCGCGCGGGGCATTGATCCTGTTTCAGGAGAAGCACGGCCTCGCAGCCGACGGCCTCTGGGGGGCTGAGACGGAAAGGGCGGTGGTGGGAGCGATCAAGGGTTGATAGTCCCACATCGTAATCTTCGGGTGTCACGGGTGTGTCTTTTCCGTCCTTCAAAGTGGAAACACGTGGAAACTGGAGTATGCGCTGCTCGAGACGCATATTCGCAGCCTGGAGAAGATTGGCCTCCAGTACCCCGCGACATACTTGGGATAGGGGAAAGCAGATTCCCTGTTGGAAGCAACAACTCGATATTTTTTGTCAGGGTGTTCCCACGATCCTCATGGAGTGAATGATGCACATCAGAAAACAAACCGTATCTATCTCGGCCGGGCTGCTTGTATTGGCTACAATGAGCCATCCGGCTCTCGCTCAGACTGTGTTTCCAACAGGCACTAGTGTAGTGTCGCTAAAGTATCTTGCATAATAAACGACCCGATGTTATCGTCGAGCATGCCACTCCCCATTCGTGTTCTTCGACTGCGTCGCGGGGACCGCGCGCGCCTCGAAGCGTTGGTCCGATCCCGAACGAACCCGCAACGGGTGGTCGAGCGCGCTCGCATTGTGCTCGGGGCCGCCGCGGGGGAGCCGGGCTCGACCATTTGCGACACGGTCGGCGTGTCGCGCCCGACCGTCACCCTCTGGCTGGATCGTTACGAGGCCGGGGGCCTGGCGGCCCTTCAGGCGGATCGCCCGCGCTCGGGCCGCCCGAAACGGATTACCCTGGCCGATGAAGAAGCCATCGTGCATCGCACGACGCAAACGTCGCCGCCGGCGGGCCGCGGCACGCATTGGAGTACGCGGCTGATGGCCGAGGCCATCGGCGTCCATCACTCCACCATTGCGCGGATCTGGAAGGCGCATGGGCTGCGTCCGCATCGGTTCCAGTCGTTCAAGTTGTCGACCGACCCCGCCTTCGTGACGAAACTCCGGGATGTCGTCGGGTTGTACTTGCAGCCGCCCGAGCGGGCGATCGTCTTCTCGTTTGATGAAAAGAGCCAGATCCAGGCCCTGGATCGCACCCAACCCGGCCTGCCGCTCAAGCGTGGGCGCGCGGGCACGTTCACCCACGACTACAAACGCCACGGCACGACGACGCTGTTTGCCGCGCTGGATGTGGCGACGGGTCACGTCATTCAGGAGTGCATGCCGAAGCATCGCCATCAGGAGTTCCTCACGTTCATGAACAAGGTCGTGCGGGCGGCGCCGAAGGATCTCGACATCCACGTCATCCTCGACAATTATGCCACGCACAAACATCCCAAAGTAACGGAGTGGCTCCACCGGCACCGCCGCGTCCACTTCCACTTCACGCCGACCTCGGCGTCGTGGCTCAATCTGGTGGAACGGTTTTTCAGCGAACTCACTGTGCGACAATTGCGGCGCCTGGCCGTCACCAGCGTGGACGAGTTAATCCAAGCCATCACCGACTACATCGCGTGTCGGAACGACAATCCCAAACCGTTCACATGGACCGCCACGGTTCGTCACATCCTCAACAAAGTCAAGAAAGCCCAAGACACTTTGGCGACACTACACTAG